>Ga0115002_10002612_pt1 | contig 23342 bp, 29 predicted proteins | sample ArcticOcean_MG_C_8_FD_89576 | JGI IMG/M metagenome (GOLD analysis project Ga0115002, IMG submission 89576) | Marine microbial communities from western Arctic Ocean - ArcticOcean_MG_CB11_86 | ecosystem: Environmental > Aquatic > Marine > Oceanic | place: Arctic Ocean: Canada Basin | collected... | reverse complement strand
CCTGTTGGACGACTACGGCATCTATGTGCAGCCTATTAATTACCCCACGGTGCCAAAAGGCACGGAGCGTCTGCGCTTCACCCCGTCACCGTTGCACACCGATGAAATGATGCACGACCTGGCCGGTTCGGTGAACGACCTGTGGGCTCGCCTGCATCTGCAACGCCAAGCGGCGTAAGAAGCGTGATACCGAGACAGCAAACCCCTTGCTCTTCGGGGCTGGGTTCATCAACATGCGCCCATGAAATCACGGACTAGGGGATCGTCCGGCGGGGAGTACCTGTTGGAGTTCGTTCGCCAGGGTGCCTATGTGCGCATCGCCGCCATTGACCCAGTGTCGGGGGTGGAGGTGGTCACCGTGGGGGACGCAAGCCGCCGCAAAAGCGAGCTGACCCGGGTGGCGGTGCAAAAACTGGAATACGTTCTGAAAAAGAAGGCTGACGAAGCAGGTTGGTAAATGGCTGAGAAGAAAAAAAGTACGGCGAAGGCAAAGAAGTCTGAGCCGAAATCTAAAAAGGTAAAAGGTACCCTGGAGGCTGCGGCGGAGGCGAAAGCTTTGCAAGTGTCCCCAGACACGTCTGACTCTGGTTCGGTGGACTCTGGCCCGGCAGATTACAGCCTCGGCGAGGGCCAAAAAACGGTCACCAACAGCTATCGCAAAGGCTGGGACGCTATTTTTTCCACTAAGCACTGATCTTACCGCTGGGCGCATTTGTCGCAAATATTACTGTAAACATCCTTGCTCCCCGGCGGGCCCCGTGGGGTAATGGGGTGGCGGCGTTGCTCGCCACGCGTAACGGTTTTCTTTTTTCGCCATGACCCCACCGGACTCCCCAACCTCGGCAATCGAATGCCGCCCTGTCGATCCGCGGGGTCCACAAGCGCTTCGGGGGCGTGGTGGCGGTGAACGGCTGCACGTTTGATGTGCCGCAGGGTTCAATCACCGCCCTGATCGGCCCCAACGGTGCCGGCAAAACCACATTGTTCAATGTCATTTCCGGGTTTATGGCCCCCAACGAGGGCCAAATCCTGTTGAACGACGTGGATGTGGCCGGGGTAAAGCCAAACGATTTGTTCCAACGGGGCCTAGTTCGGACGTTCCAGATCCCCCACGAATTCCAGCGCATGACGGTGTTGGAAAATCTGATGGTGGTGCCGAAGGAACAGCAGGGCGAAAACATATTCAATGCCTGACTCAGGTGGGGCAGGGTCCGGGACCAGGAAGCCCAGGTGCGTGACCGCGCCGACGAAGTTCTGGAAATTTTACGGATGACTCATGTGCGCAATGGACTGGCCGGTCTGGAAGAACAACACCATCGGTCATAGAAACCGTATGCTTCAGCAGCCAGGTCGCACTATACTATTCGAGGGCAGTGCTCACGGTTACTGTCCGTCAAGCAAACTCATTTAGCGAGGAAGAACATGAAAAGACTACTAATCGCCGCAACGGCAGCACTGGTGTTTTCATCGACCACCTCCCAGGCGGACGATGTCAATATCGGTATTCTTATGGGCTTTACCGGTCCGATTGAATCACTGACCCCCGGCATTGCTGGAGCAGTGAAGATTGCTTTGAAAGAAGCTAATGATTCAGGAAAACTTACGGGTGGAGTTACATTACAGGCCGTCGAAGCCGACACCACCTGTGTCGATGCTGCTGCTGCTACGGCGTCAGCAAATCGCCTTATAACTTCAGATGCTGTAGCAGCTATCATAGGTGCGCTTTGCTCTGGAGCTACTATAGCGTCAGCAAATAGTGTCGCGATTCCCAATGGCGTGGTGATGGTCAGCCCTGCTTCAACATCACCAGACCTTACAGGGTTGGACGATAACGGACTTGTTTTCCGTACTGCACCATCCGATGCCCGTCAGGGACAAGTATTGGCGGATGTACTACTCGGAAGGGGAATCAACAACGTTGCCGTATCTTATACCAACAACGATTACGGCAAGGGTTTTGCCGATGCCTTCCAGGCTGCATTTAAAAGAGGCAATGGCACGGTGGCTTTGTCTGCCGGCCACGAAGAAGGAAAGGCTGACTATAGCGCCGAGGTCGCTGCATTATCAGCAACCGGCGCAAACCATTTGGTAGTGTTGGGATACTTGAATGGGGGCGGTAAAGGCGTCATCGAAGAATCAATCAAAACCGGAGCATTCTCTAGTTTTTCTGGGGGAGACGGGATGATTGGTGCATCGATGGTTGAAGCTTTAGGTGACGGCATTGAAGGCATGATCGGCACCCAGCCGGGTGGCGACACTGTGGGTGCCCAGAAATGGAAGGAAGTTGCGGCTGCGAATGGACTTGATGTCGATGGCCCATTCCAAGGAGAGGCTTACGATGCCGCAGCTCTTGTAATACTCGCAATGCAGGCGGCGGGTTCATCCGATCGCGCAGCTATTGCTGGTAATATCCTATCTGTCGCAAATGCTCCGGGCATTAAGATCCTACCTGGTGAAATTTCTACAGCTCTCGCTCTCCTGGCTGCCGGAATTCCGGTGAACTACGAGGGCGCATCGACCGTTGAACTGGATGCGGCTGGTGACCCACCCGGCGCATACTTGGAGCGTGTAGTAAAGAATGGTGCCTGGACTACAGTAGCTACGCGGTAGTCCTACACAACAGCCATTAAACGCAGATAAGCTCGGGGAATTTCCCCCGGGCTTATTTGTGTTGCAACGTTTCGGGGAGAATACCCCTTGGCGCAAACCGTAGAACCAACAGCAGAATAACTCCCATCAATAACGTTCTCATCTGTGGTGTGCGTATTTCGAGCAAATCACGTACTGGACTTCCCTCCAAAAAGAATCCGTCCCCAACAAGCTGGAACACCCAAGCTGCGGCTGGCTCAGCCTGAATCCAGGCAAACCAGATCAGTATTCCTCCAGCTATGGATCCCAAATTGTTTCCACTTCCGCCAACAATGACCATCACCCACACAAGAAATGTATAACGCAGCGGATGATAGCTACCAGGTTCAAATTGAAGAACATGGGTTGCGAGCATCGCCCCGCCAACGCCGAGGAGAAAGCACCCCAGTATGAAAACCTGCCGATGTCGCATCACAATGTCTTTCCCCATTGCATTAGCGGTCTCCTCATTGTCGCGAATCGCCCGCATCATGCGGCCCCATGGTGAATGAAGTGCACGATGAGCAAGCCAAAGGAAAAGTAGAAGAAAGACAGAAATTATGGAGATAAAAAGAACGCTATTTACAATAAGGCTGGAGCTTATGGAAAATAAGTAAGGTGGATCTTGCAGCATCTTCGCCGTCGGAACTGGCGAAGGGAGACCGGTCACGTTGAGTGTTCCCCGCGTTAGCCAGTTCTCGTTTTTTAGTAGAGCAATTACTATTTCTGAGATACCGAGTGTCGCTATGGCGAGGTAATCGGAGCGGAGTCCGAGAGCAATCCTTCCAATTACCCAAGCTGTAAGAGCCGCTAATGCTCCACCGGCAATCCAAGCGATAATAATTGGCAAACCGAGACCACCCAGATACTTGCTATTATCACCGAATCCCGTCGATTCGATAACCGCTGTAGCTGGATCGAAAATAGCCCTAAAGATAACTAGCCCGACACCCAGGACCGCTGTTACTAGCAAACGACGGCTACGGGGTGTCACCAATACTTTTAGGATCCGATTGACTGTTATTGCCAGCAGGCCCGTAGCACAGCCGATGACCCAGGCCCAAGCGAGATGACGTTCTGCCTCCAATCTTCGGCCAATGTCTTGCTGTAAGAGATCAATGGCCTGCTGATTCTTGTCAGCATCTGTCTGTAACGAGGCTAGACCAGCGAGCATCACATCGGTAACCCACGGCATAGAAACCAAAACGCAGGCAATTGCTCCAATTGCTGAAAATGCCATCACGCCAGCGTTGAAGAGGCCTGCGTACCCCCATTGTATGTTGAGGCCGAGTGCGATGACGGACGATATCAGACCGACGGTGAGCAGGCTCAGCGCAATTGACCAACTTTGCATGAAGCCGGTCAACGTAATGAGCGCCAGCAAAGAGCCGAAGACTATTACAACACGTCGATTCATCTTAGATCACCTTGCCGCGGAAGATGCCCGATGGCCTGAGAAGTAGAACGATGACCAAAAGCAAGAACGACACGCTAAACTTATATTCTGTACCCAGAAGTTGCAGATTTCCCTCCACTTCCCAGTTCTCTGGCAACAAGTAGTTGGCGACCTTCTTATAGTTTGCCGTAATCATTATTTCAGAAAACGCAACTAAATAGCCTCCCACAATCGCACCTTGTGGTTTTCCGATGCCCCCTACGATCGTGGCAGCAAATATTGGCAACACCATCTGGAAATAGGTAAAGGGTTTGTAGCCCTTATCCATCCCGTAGATCGTGCCCGCTATAGCGGCTAACGCACCGGTAATGAGCCACGTCCACGTCACAATTCGTCGCGGATCGATGCCCGACAGTAGCGCGAGATCTTCGTTATCGGAGAACGCTCTCATGCCTTTGCCTAAGCGTGTCCTCATCAGGAACCAATAAAGTGCAATGAAAAGCGTCACGGCGAGAGCAACCGTTAGTACTTGGATTAGATCCAGGCCAAATCCCTCGGAAAGACCGGTAGCCTGTTTGAAATCATGGACAGTAAAGAACACAAACTCTGGTTCGGTCACTTGCACCACTTTTTCTTGCGTAACAAAGTCAGTTTTCGTTTGAACTGCCCGGTTTCCGAATCGTTCAATCAATTCCACAGTGTCTATTTTATTGGCGGGGAAAATACGCCTCGCATTAAATATTTGCAGTTCGGGCCCCTTTATCAGGCGGATCAGACCATTCAAAAGAAACATCACACCGATTGAAGCCATCAACATCACAACGGGTGGGCTTTTTATGCTCCGATAGTAACGATAAACAGTTCGATCAAGTGCAATCGCTAGGATTGCTGTGAGGATGATGGCCACCGGCAGAAATAGAAGTCCGGCCGGTATTGGGTAAGTAAAAATTCCTAACCGATTAAGAAACTCAACGCCGATCAACGAGATCATTGTTCCGAAGGCCATCATGTCGCCGTGCGCAAAATTCGCAAAGCGCAAGATTCCGAAAACTAAAGTGACACCCAAGGCCCCTAAAGCAAGAGTTGAGCCGTAGGTCGTTGCCGGCAAGATAAGAAAGTTAAATAACCAGAGAAAGGCATTAGCTACGTCAGTTAGGTAAGCCACGTCTTTACGTCACCCAAGAAATGACTGACGGACATCTGGATTATTAAGAAGTTCATAGCCCTTGGCTGTATGCCTATTCTTCCCATTGACAAGAACGTACCCAACGTCAGCGATAGAAAGAGCTTGTCGCGCGTTTTGTTCAACAATCAGGATCCCAATACCTTGGTCCCGTATCCGAAGCACTTGGTCGAATATTTCATTCATTACGATCGGAGATACTCCAGCGGTCGGCTCGTCAAGCATTAGGAGATCCGGTTGTGTCATCAACGCCCGACCAACCGCTAACTGCTGACGCTGCCCTCCGGATAGTTCACCGGCAACTTGCGTCCTTTTCTCTCTAAGCACGGGAAACAGGCCGAAAACCTGTTCAAGACTTGCCGAATAGTCGTCTTTACGCAGGTAGGCTCCCATTTCAAGATTTTCTTCAATACTGAGACCCGTGAACACATTGTGATTTTGGGGCACCATCGCCATGCCCCTGACCACCCGGGACTGGGGCGGCAAAGACGTCACGTCCTCTCCCTTAAAAATCACAGAACCGCCGGTAAGATTAATCATTCCCAATATGGCCTTCATCACGGTTGTTTTTCCCGCTCCATTTGGGCCTACCATAACAACGACCTCACCGGCCGCTACTTCGATTGAGCAATCCGAAAGAATCATCATCGAGTTATAACCACCGACGAGCTTGCGAGCGTTAAGTAGGGTCATCACCTTCAACCGATTTGGCTAGCTTTGTACGGCTCTCCACGCCAGAACCGAGATAGGCCTCTACCACATCTCTATTTGTTTTCACCTGGTCCGGAGAACCCTCAAACAATACTTCTCCCTTCGCCATAACGATAACCGGATCGCAAAGTCTGCTAATGAACTCGATGTCGTGCTCAATCATGCAGAATGTATATCCCAGATCTTGGTTGAGCCGCTCGATTGCTGTCCCAATGTCTCGCAAAAGATTGCGATTAATTCCTGCGCCAATCTCATCCAAAAGGATAATTTTTGGGTCCACCATCATTGTCCGGCCGAGTTCAAGCAATTTCTTTTGACCACCAGATAATGTCCCTGCGGCTGCATTTGCCAAATGACCAAGGCTAAGGAACTGGAGGACCTCACGTGCTTTCTCTAACACCTCGGCTTCTTGTCGCTGAACTTGACCCGGCCTAATCCAAGCCGAAATCAGAGATTCACCAATCTGGTTTCCGGGTACGACCATGAGGTTTTCAAGCACGGATAACGTTGGGAATTCGTGTGCGATCTGAAACGTCCGCAACAATCCTTTCTGAAAAAGACGATACGGTTCAAGTCCAGTCACGTCCTCGTCGTCAAACAGAACCTGGCCAGACGATGGTGTCAGGTTTCCTGCGATGACATTAAATAGGGTCGTCTTACCTGCGCCATTGGGTCCAATAAGCCCAGTGATCGCACCCTTGGCTATTGAGAGATTTACATCCCGGATTGCCGTTAATCCGCCGAAGGACTTAGTTAGATGTCGGATTTCTATCATCGTCGTATAGCTGTCTCTCGGTAGCACCTGTCGTTTAGATGGCACCGTTCAAAATAGAAATTATTCTCTCGAGTAATGTTTGACCATAGTAGCTCAGAGGATATGGGCACCCAGCCTTCAACAGCATTGGAGCGTAGACCACTTTTCTACGAAACGATTACTGATTTTTGTGAGAAGGGTTGGACTTTCCGGAGCGCTCCCGCGGGTGGGTCCTAGGAGGGTCCAAAATCAATTTGGAACAGCAGCTTCTTTATCAAGCTGCCAAACGGTCAAACCAGGAGAAAATCCGGTTACCCCAGCGTTACAACGCCACCGATACCTTGTGTGGCGTTGGCGTCGTGGCCCGACATATGGTATTAGAGCGGATTGTGCATTCATTGTTGTAAGTGCTTGCCGTGACCGTAGAAACCGTTGCCATCGCCTCCGACCACGCCGGATTTTCCATGAAGGAAGCTCTGAAGAAGGAGCTCACCGATGGCGGCCACACGGTTCTCGATTTGGGCACCTCGAACGAGGAGACTGTGGATTACCCGGATTTCGGCAAGGCTTTGGCCAAAGCGGTAACCGACGGTCGCGCCAGCCGTGGAGTTGCGGTGTGCGGCAGTGGTGTCGGCATTTCCATTGCCGTCAACCGGGTGTCCGGCGCTCGCGGGGCACTGGTCCATGACCGACTGGGGATTGAACTGGCGCGCCAACACAACGACGCCAACGTCATGGTGTTGGGCGGCAGGACTACCGGGATCGAAGTAGCCAAGGATTGCCTGCGCACGTTTTTGAGCACGAAATTTGAAGGCGGCCGCCATGCCCGGCGGGTCGAAAAACTGGGCTAGTGACCTCCATGGCACCCACGGCAACCCCCAACGGGGCCTTTTTTTACGCTGATCTGGCCCAAGACGATCAAGAAATTTTCGCCGCAATCGAAGCGGAATTGGTGCGCCAGCAGGACGAAATCGAACTGATCGCCTCGGAAAATCTGACAAGCCCGGCGGTGCTGCAGGCCCAGGCCTCGGTGATGACCAATAAGTATGCCGAAGGCTATCCCGGGCGGCGGTACTACGGCGGCTGCGAGCATGTGGATGTGGCCGAATCCTTAGCCATCGATCGGGCCAAGCAATTGTTTGGTTGCGATTTCGCCAACGTTCAGCCTCATTCAGGCAGTCAGGCCAACCAGGGGGTCATGAATGCTCTACTGCAACCGGGCGACACCATAATGGGGTTGTCGCTGTCGGCAGGCGGGCATTTGACCCACGGGTCGCCGCCCAGCCAGTCCGGAAAATGGTTCAACGCTGTGAATTACGGTGTCCGCCGGGACGACGCCCGTATCGATTTTGATGAAGTGGCCCAACTGGCCGCCGAGCACAAGCCAAAATTGATCATCGCCGGGGGCTCGGCCTATTCCCGGGAAATGGAACACGCCAAGTTTCGCGAAATCGCCGATTCGGTGGACGCGGTGTTGATGGTGGACATGGCCCATTACGCCGGGCTGGTGGCGGCGGGGGAACATCCCAGCCCATTTCCACACGCCCATGTGGTGACGACAACGACCCACAAAACTTTGCGCGGGCCAAGAGGGGGCATGATCCTCACTAACAGTGAAAGCATCGCAAAAAAGGTCAACTCGGCGATCTTCCCCGGCATCCAGGGCGGCCCGTTAATGCATGTGATAGCTGCCAAGGCGGTAGCGCTGGCCGAAGCTCTGCGTCCGGATTTCAAGGACTATGGCAAGGCAGTGGTGGTGAATGCCAAAGCCCTGGCCGAGGTACTGATCAGCCGTGGTCTGGATATCGTTTCCGGCGGCACCGACACCCATTTGATGCTGGTGGATTTACGACCCCTGGGGCTTACCGGCAAGGTCGCCGAGGCAACGCTGGGCAACTCCAACATCACCTGCAACAAAAACGGCATTCCCTTTGACCCCGAAAAACCGTTTGTGACGTCCGGGATCAGGCTGGGCAGCCCGGCCGGGACAACCCGTGGGTTCGGCGAAAAAGAATTCCGCCAAATCGGTGAAATGATCGCCGATGTCCTGGATGGATCGTCGGCGAACCTCGACAATTCTGCGGCCGAGGCGAAAACTAAGGCACAAGTTTTGGAACTGTGTGGACGGTTCCCAGTGTACCAGGATCTTGATTGGTGGCGCCGCGGTGGCGCCGCTAGTCCGGCGAAAAAAATTTAGGAGGGCGGACGGTCATGCGTTGTCCATTTTGCGGAAACGCCGATACACAGGTGAAAGATTCCCGTCCAACAGAGGATGCTTCGGCGATCCGGCGGCGGCGATACTGCCAGGCCTGTGGCTCGCGCTTTACCACCTTTGAGCGTATTCAATTACGGGAGCTTACGGTGTTGAAATCCGACGGGCGCCGGACGGCTTTCGATCGCGATAAGCTGTTGCGTTCGGTCATGATCGCCACCCGCAAACGCCCCGTGGAGCCGGACCGAGTTGACCGCATGGTCACCGGAATTGTCCGCCGCTTGGAAAGCTTGGGAGAGCCAGAGGTCAAGTCCACGGTCATCGGTGAAATGGTCATGGATGGCTTGGCGAATTTGGATCAAGTCGCCTATGTGCGATTTGCCTCGGTCTATAAGAATTTCCGCGAGGCCCGGGATTTTGAACAATTCGTGGGCGAGCTCAGTGACGACGGAGACGACTGAGGACGACCATCATATGCGATCAGCGTTGGCCCTGGCACAACGGGGATTGGGACAGGTCTGGCCCAACCCGTCTGTGGGATGCGTTTTGGTCAAAGATGGTCACCCTGTTGGCCGGGGTTGGACCCAGACCGGAGGCAGACCCCACGCAGAAACTCAAGCACTGAGCCGGGCCGGAGATGATGCCCGAGGTGCCACTGCCTATGTGACGTTAGAGCCCTGCGCCCATCACGGACAAACACCGCCATGCGCCACAGCGTTGGTGGAAGCGGGTGTTATTAAGGCAGTCGTTGCCTCCCGCGATCCCGATGCCCGGGTGAATGGCGCAGGGATCGACACGCTGAAATCCGCCGGAGTTGAGGTGGTTGAAGGCGTGTTGGAATCAGAAGCCCGCGATTTGAACGTGGGGTTTTTTTGCCGGGTTGAAACCAGCAGGCCCATGGTGACGTTGAAGCTGGCGGCATCCATTGACGGGCGTATAGCCACGTCGGAGGGTCAGAGTAAGTGGATCACTGGCCCGGTTGCTCGCGGCCACGGCCACGGGCTTCGGGCGCGTCATGATGCGGTTCTGGTTGGGTCCGGAACAGTTATGGCTGACGATCCCGCGCTGACTTGCCGATTACCAGGGATGGGGGGACGGTCTCCGGTGCGGGTGATTTTGGAAGGCCACCGTGCAATTTCAAAATCGGCAATGATTGTGACCACCGCCAAAGAAATCCCCACATGGATTTTGGCCACAGATGCCGCGGGCCCTGATCATCGTTCTGCGCTAGAATCCCAGGGTGTCGAAGTTCACAGTGTCGCTGCCGATGCGGAAGGGCACCCGGACTTGGAGACATGCCTTGGCGTGCTCGGGGACAAAGGCATAACTCGCGTCATGGTAGAAGGGGGTGGGACCGTGGCGGCCGCCTTTTTGCGGTCGGAATTTGTCGACCGCCTGATGTGGGTGCGGGGTGCCCAAGTTCTTGGTGGCGACGGTTTAGCTGCTGTGGGCGAATTGGGCCTGGGTGCTATTGATGGTGCACCGAAATTTCGACGCATCGAAACCCTGGCCGCTGGCGACGACATTATCGAGACCTATGCCGTGGATCGGATCTAGGTATGTTCACCGGAATAATTTCACAAATGGGGCGCGTACGGGCCACTACAGGCGGTGGCACCCGCATCGAAATCGAGGTGCCTTCCGAGAGCGGATTTACCGAGGGCGCGTCGGTGGCGTGTTCGGGTGTGTGTCTGACCGTGACCAGCCATGGGGATGATTGGTTCGCTGCCGATGTTTCGCCCGAGACCTTGGAGTGCACGACGGTGCGCCAATGGGTAGTAGGGACAACAATCAACATTGAGCGTCCATTGAAGATCGGCGACGAACTTGGGGGGCATATGGTCTTGGGCCACGTGGATGGGGTCGGGGCGATCTCTGCCCGGGCCATGGACGGTGAGTCGATCCGATTGACGGTGGAGGCCCCGACGGAAATCATGCGGTTTATCGCGCAAAAGGGATCGGTGGCCCTAGACGGAATTTCCCTTACCGTTAACCAGGCTGACGCGGTACGATTTGGCGTCAATATCATTCCACAAACTCAGCAGGCGACGACGCTGGGCACCGCAGAATTCGTTGACCAAGTGAATGTGGAAATCGATCCCCTTGCTCGATACGCTGTCAAGGCGGCCTGGACGGAATCAGAATGAGTGTTCACGATTTTCTTTCGCCGGTTGATGAAGTCATCGCCGATATACAACAAGGCCGCATGGTTATTTTGGTGGATGACGAAGCCCGGGAAAACGAGGGCGACCTAATCGTCGCCGGTGAAAAGGCCAATGCCGAGGCCGTCAATTTCATGGCTAAGCATGGGCGTGGTCTGATTTGCTTGGCGTTGGCCCAGGATCGGGTCGAAGAGATGGAACTGCCATTGATGTCTCAGCACAATCGGTCGCGCCACCAAACCGCATTTACCGTCTCCATCGAAGCCAGCGAAGGAGTAACCACCGGGATTTCAGCGGCCGATCGGGCGCGCACCATCGCCGCTGCCATTGATCCCAATTCCGGCAAAGACGCCATCCAATCGCCGGGCCATGTGTTCCCGTTGGTGGCGCGCAACGGCGGCGTGTTGGTACGCGCCGGCCACACAGAGGCCGCCGTGGATTTGGCCCGATTGGCTGGGCTCAATCCGTCGGGTGTGATCTGCGAGATCATGAACGATGATGGCACCATGGCGCGGCTGCCGGAGCTTGTGGATTTCGCCCAGGCCCATGGCCTGAAAGTGGCGACGATTGCCGAGTTGATTTCCTACCGTCGGCGCAATGATTCCATGGTCCGGCGCATCGTGGAAACCGATTTTGACAGCCGGTTCGGCAGTGAATTTCGCATGGTGGTTTACGAAAATACGGTGGAGTACGCGGAACATATCGCTCTGGTGAAAGGCGACATCTCCGGCCCTGATCCGGTTTTGGTCAGGATGCACGCCCTTAACGTTCTATCAGACGTTTTGGGCGACAATTCAGTGGGCGAGCACAGGGATAAATTGCTGCAAGGCGCGATGGCTGCAATTGGTGCCGAAGGGCGCGGCGTGGTGGTGTTGATCCGCGATCCCAGACCGACGGCGTTGTCTGATGGTTTGGGCGTTGCCAGGGAAGGGGCTGATCACCCCCAAGAACTGCGCGAGTACGGGATTGGCGCTCAAATTTTGTTGGACCTGGGCGTCAAGGATATGATTTTGCTGTCCAATTCCCAGCGCACGGTTGTTGGCCTGGAAGGCTATCGCCTAACCATCAAAGAGCAGCGCCCGATTACGCCATTGAACGATCCACAAGAAGCACCGGACAAGGATGTCTGACATGTATGAAAACGCCCCCTATTTGCTGATTATCGACTCTCGGTTTTACGAAGATGTGTCGGACGATCTTGTTCGTGGGGCCATCGCCGAAATGGACAGCATCGGCGGGACGTATCACCGGGTATCCGTGCCTGGCGTTTTCGAAATCCCCGCAGGTATTCGATTGGCGGTTCGCAGCATGGAATTGGTCAGCGCCGCCGTGCACAAACGCTTTGATGGGTACGTCGCATTGGGTTGCGTGATCCACGGCGAAACCGATCACCACGAACATGTGGCCCGCGAGGGCCTGCGCGGGGTGAACGATTTGGCCATGCAGTATTCCATCGCTGTTGGCATGGGAATTTTGACCTGTCACACCAAGGAACAAGCCATGGAGCGGGCGTCGGTGGACAAGGGCAATGTTGGCGGCCGGGCGGCGCGGGCTGCGGTTCAGATGATCAAATTGAAGCGATCTCTTTTATCTGACCGATGATCCCACCGGCTGCATCCCCAAACCCGGACTCCACCGGCGAAGGTGTTTCTGATCAGAAGCCAAATCCTCGCAGCGCGTCACGGTTGGCGGCAGTGCAAGCTCTGTATCAGGTGGAGTTGGGTGGCGGGGTCCCTGACGAAGTGGTCGAAGGGTTCTTAGACATCCATCAGGGGGCGGCCCTAGACGTGGACGGCCCGGACAGCGCCCCGGCTGATCGCGAATTTTTCCGCATGCTGGCCCAAGGGGTGTCGGACCAAATGATTGCCGTGGACCGGGTGCTAGCCGACACTTTGCAAAATCAGACACTGGAGCGCCTGGATGCAATCCTGCGCGCCGTGTTGCGCGTTGGCGCCTATGAATTGATGTCGCAAAAGGAAATCCCTGCCCGGGTGATCATCAGCGAATATTTGGATTTGGCCCATGCCTTTTTCTCCGGGTCCGAGACAAAGCTGGTCAACGGGGTTCTGGACAAAATTGCCCAAGATCTTCGCCCCGACGAATTCAAGTGACCCGTCGCGGGGAATTCGAACTGATTGCTGACGTGTTTGGGCCGTTGGCGGATGATCCATCGGCACTGAATTTGGGCGACGACGGGGCGATTGTACCGACGCGTGTTGGCATGGATTTGGTGGTCACCACCGACGCCATGGTGGAAGGCAAGCACTTCACGGCTGATTTTCCGCCGGGGCTGTTGGCGCAAAAGCTGCTGCGATCAAATTTGTCGGACTTGGCGGCAATGGGTGCCGATCCGTCGGCGTATACGTTGACCGTCGCACTTCCAACCCCGCCACTAGAAGACTGGATTGAAAAATTTGCCCAAGGCCTGGGTCGGGATCAAGCTCGCTATGGCCTCGCTTTGATCGGTGGCGACACCGTGGCCGCCACCGGCGATCACGACAAATGGTTCTCTGTCACCATGTTCGGTCACGTGGAAACCGGTCAAGCGCTACGGCGGTCCGGCGCGAAGCCCGGGGATACTATCTTTGTGTCCGGGACGATCGGCGACGCCATGGTTGGGTACGAAATCGGCCAGGGTCAGCATTCAACATTGCAACCCGAAAGTTTGGAATTTCTCAAGAACCGGCTCTATCTACCAAGCCCCCGGGTCAAATTGGGAAGGGGGCTTCATGGCCTCGCCACGGCAGCGATCGATGTTTCCGATGGGTTGGTTGCCGACTTGGGTCACATTTGTGGTCAGTCGGGGGTTGGGGCAGAGGTATCGGCTGCACGCGTGCCCCTGTCAGCCCCAGGGGGCGATGCCATAGCGCTCGACCCAACAATTGCCGACCGGCGCCTGGTTTGGGGGGAGGACTACGAGCTGATTTTTTGCACCGATCCCTCGCTTGGGGAGGAGATTGATTGGCTGACAATGGGCTTGGGCACTGGCATTACCGCCATTGGCAGGATCACCCCGGGGCCCGGCGTCCGATTTCTTGACGCAAAAGGTGAACAAATCGCCTTCGCGTCGACGGGATACCGGCATTTTTGAATGGATCATCACAAATTGGCGAAATTTCCCAGATTTCTTCCTCTGAGCCCGAGTGGGTCCATAATGGCGATTGTCTGAACACGGGCGGATTATGTCTCGAGCGGTAAAAATAACCCTCGCTTTCATTATTGTGCTGGCCAGCGGCCTGGGCGCGGTGACGTTCATTCTGTCGAACTTTGAACGTCTGGCCGATGAAGACTTTGTGGCGGAGACCTACCCAGGCTTAACGATTGCGGGGCTTACCGCTCCCGTTTCCAAGGATCGGGTGCTTGATCACTACGTACTGATCGATATCCGGCTGGAAATCATCGACGAAGACCGCGTGACCGAAGTCGGCCTGGTGTTGCCGCGTATTCGCGACGAGATAATGCGGGAATTGCACCGGAATTCTGGGGTGCGGGCAGACGGCGTCGCCAGCATTGATTTGCTCAGACTGAAAGCAGCAGCGGTTGTTCCTGCCAACCATGTTTTGGGAGAAAACCTAGTGCGCAAGGCCCTTGTTCTCAGCGTCGCGCGAGCAGTGGCCTAAAACACCGCATTAGGGTTGGATTGCCTTTGCAAACCAAGTCTGTCATAACGCCCGCGGCTTTGCCGATTTCCGGCATTCATGACCAGCCAGCAGCTTTTTCTGACATCACCTTCCAGGGGGAACTATGACGAGTGTGCATTGGCTCGTGATCGCGAGCGGCATCTTTGGCCTTCTTTATGCGGTTGTCACCGCGCGGGCAGTGATTGGAGCCGGAACCGGTTCTGACAAAATGCGCGAAATTTCCGGCGCTGTGCAGGTCGGAGCGATGGCCTATCTGAATCGCCAATACCGCACGATCGCCATGGTCGGCGTCGTTGTTCTTGTTATTACTTGGTTCTTCCTGGGCCCATTGTCCGGGATCGGATTTTTGATCGGCGCGGTGTTGTCCGGTGTCACCGGCTATATCGGCATGAACGTGTCCGTTCGCGCCAATGTTCGGACCGCTCATGCGGCCAGTACCAGCATGGCGGCGGGGCTAAGCGTGGCCTTCCGCGCCGGTGCTGTCACCGGCATGTTAGTGGCCGCCTTGGCTCTGCTGGCGGTGGCCGGCTATTACGGCGTCTTGCTGATGATGGAAGTAGAAATGCGGGAAATGGTCACCGCCCTGGTTTCTCTGGGCTTCGGTGGCTCGCTGATTTCAATCTTCGCCCGTTTGGGCGGCGGTATCTTCACCAAGGGCGCCGATGTCGGCGCCGATCTGGTGGGCAAGGTCGAAGCCGGTATCCCCGAAGATGATCCACGTAACCCGGCTGTCATCGCAGACAACGTGGGCGACAACGTTGGCGATTGTGCCGGAATGGCCGCTGATTTGTTTGAAACCTATGCGGTGACTGTGGTCGCCACCATGGTCTTGGCCTCGATCTTTTTTGCCGACGCCGCCATACAGACCGATCTAATGATGTTGCCCCTGGCCATCGGCGGTGCCTGTATCATCACCTCCGTGATTGGCACCTATTTCGTTCGCCTCGGTGCCAGCCAAAACATCATGGGCGCTTTGTACAAAGGCTTCCTGGCCGCAGCTGTCCTTTCAGCCATCGCCTTTTGGCCGGTCATCGACTCTGTCATCGGGATGACTACTGAGTTGACGGTTGACGACCTGACTTTCACCGGCACGGACTTGTTCCTGTGCACGGTCGTGGGCTTGGTTGTGACCGGGCTTTTGATCTGGATCACCGAATATTACACCGGTACCCTCCATCGTCCGGTGCAGAGCATTGCCAAAGCGTCCACCACCGGCCACGGCACCAACATCATCCAAGGCTTGGCGGTTTCCATGGAAGCCACCACCTTGCCGGCGCTGACCATCGTCGCCGGAATTGTGGTGTCGTTCCTGTTGGCCGGTCTGTTTGGCATTGCCATTGCGGCCACTGCGATGCTGGCCTTGGCCGGGATGGTCGTGGCCCTGGATGCCTATGGTCCGGTGACCGACAACGCCGGCGGGATTGCCGAAATGGCGAACATGGACGAATCGGTGCGCAAGACCACTGACGCTCTGGATGCCGTTGGCAACACCACCAAGGCGGTGACCAAGGGCTACGCGATTGGCTCAGCCGGGCTTGCCGCGCTGGTGTTGTTTGCCGCTTACACCGAGGACCTGTCTCACATCTTCCCTGAATTGGATGTGAACTTCTCCCTCAGCAACCCATACGTGGTGGTTGGCCTGTTCCTTGGAGGTCTTCTGCCTTACTTGTTCGGCGCCTTGTCGATGATGGCTGTAGGTCGTGCCGCAGCCTCCGTGGTGGTTGAAGTCCGCCGCCAGTTCAAGGAAATTCCAGGCATCATGGAAGGCACTGGAAAGCCGGACTATGGCCGGGCTGTCGATCTTCTGACCCGCTCGGCGATCCGCGAAATGATTGTGCCGTCCCTGTTACCAGTGTTGGCGCCGGTGGTCGTCTACTTCGGCATGTTGACCTTTACCAGCCAGGCGGACGCTTTCGCCACGGTGGGGGCCATGCTCATGGGCGTCATCGTCAACGGCTTATTCGTGGCCCTGTCTATGACCGCCGGCGGTGGCGCTTGGGACAATGCCAAAAAGTATATCGAAGACGGCAATTATGGTGGCAAGGGATCGGAAGCCCACAAGGCTGCCGTCACCGGTGACACCGTTGGCGACCCGTACAAGGATACGGCGGGCCCGGCTGTGAACCCGATGATCAAGATCACCAACATCGTGGCGTTGCTGTTGTTGGCTGCCTTGGCGCTTTAAGTCAGGCGAAGCTTTTTAGAACTGGGGCGGGGGGCAACTTCCGCCCTATTTTTATGGGTGCCTTGGTTTTATTGGGCGGGAGGATTAAACCGACCGATGTTTCCCAAAAGCTGCTGCAGAATACCCAGCTCGCGCCCCAAGGTTGGGGTCTTGCCCTCGACCGGGATAATCTGTTGGGCGTCATCCAAAGTATAGGAGCGGACACCGGAAACGATGCCAAGCGGGGTGAAGTCCACGGCAACGACGGATTGTTCCAGCACCACCTCGGCGAAAAACGCCACACGTTCACTGATGCGGCTAATATAATACCAACTGTCGGTATCAAAGGTGGCGGTGGACGACGGCGACCCCAGGGATTGCAAAATGCTTTCCTTGGTGTCCGTGCCCGGGGTGATCTGCGCAACCAGTGTGGCGCTGGGTACGTAGCCACGGACATCGCGGGTTGGCGTGCAGGCGGCAATCGCCCCCACCACCAACAAGCCCCACAGGACGATTGAATGCCTCCTCACGATTTTCTGGCCACCGGATGTTGGTTTCAACGTTCGCTTCAAGGACCCACCGCCCCACGCATCGATCGGGTGGGCGCAGACATTTGCATCGGGGCCACTGGCCTGTCAACGCGGGGGCTCGAATAACCGTGTCTGGGGGCACCACAAAACGCACCAGGCGGCGGCTGGTGGAGGACTTGTACTACCGAATTGTCGCCCAAGCACGACAGCCGGTGTTCTATCGCGACTATTTGGTGCCCGACACCATCAACGGACGATTCGACATGATCATTCTTCTGACTGCCCTGATTGTCCGACGATTGCGCGCGGAGTCTCAGTCAGAGGATGCCAGGGCCTTGGCAGACGGATTGTTCGAGGTTTTGTTTGCCGATATGGATCGCAGTCTCCGGGAACTGGGGGTGGGGGATATCCGCGTGGGAAAAAAGGTAAAGGCCATGGCCAAGGCCTATTACGGGCGGTCCAAGGCCTATGACGACGCCTTGGACGGAAAACAGCCCTTGGAAGCCGCCTTGGCCCGTAATCTGTACGGGGAACCGGGTGCCGATGACTGCGCGCCAGAGGTTACTGCCTTGGCGGCCTATGTTCGCCAAACCATGACATCCCTTGAATCCCATACCTTGGAGGCCCTAATGGTAGGGGATCCCGGCATTCCGGCACCGTCTGAGCCTAGGCAAGCATCATGACCGCAAAATTTGGCGATTTTGAGAGCGATTTAGGGGGGGAATCCGAAGAATTTAGCCGGTTGGTGAAGCTGGACGCGGTTGGCGCAACGGGGATGAAATTCGCATTTACGGCAGATCCCCAGGAATGCAAGGCATTGGCGAAGCGCCTGGTTCTAGTGTCTTTGGCGGAATTTGAGGCCACAGCCGAGCTGGATCGCCGGGGATCGGGAGTTTTGGCCCGTGTGCATTTAGTGGCTGACGTGGTACAGTTCTGCGTGGTCACCCTTGAGCCAGTCGAGGCGCGGATCGACCAAAGGTTCAAAGTGGATTTCATGCCCCTGGACGGGGTGCAATCAGTTGAAAACTCTTACGATACCGAGTCTTCGGTTCTGGACGGCGATGTCGCGCCGATCAACGGCGGTGTTTTCGATTTGGGTGCTGTTGTTGCGGAATATTTGTCCCTGGCCATCGATCCCTACCCGCGAAAACCCGGGATCGAGTTCGTTGCCGAGGACTTTAGCAGCAGTGAAACAGTTGACAGCGAACGGCGTAGACCGTTTTCTGCTCTCAGCGATATGATTTCAAAGGGAAAAGGCAAGACCTGATGGCGGTTCCAAAGAAGAAGACTTCCAAGGCGAAGCGCAACTCGCGGCGCGCTCACGACCGGCTCCCCAGCGAGGCATATGTAGAATGCCGCAACTGCGGCGAGCTTGCACGGCCCCATCATGTTTGTGCGTCTTGCGGCCATTATCATGGTCGCGAGGTCCTGGAAGCAGAAGACGTTTAGGGTAGGCTTTCGGGTTTTCCAGGACACCCCACTGCAACAACCTAGGTCTCCTTTGTGACCACGGCGATGACTATCGCACTCGACGCCATGGGCGGAGACAGCGCTCCGTCGATGGTGCTTGATGGCGCGGCCACAGCCAGCCGTCAGCATCCCGATGTGCGGTTTTTGCTGTTCGGAGATGAAACGGCCCTTTCTGGCTTGCTGGCGGAACATCCCAGGCTTTCCAAGAACGCCGAAATTCGCAGCGCTCCGGAAGTCGTGACGCCACACGACAAGCCAAGCCATGCCTTGCGGCGCCTGACCAAATCCAGCATGCGGTTGGCCATTGATTCTGTCCATTCGGGGGAATCCCAGGCCGTTGTCTCGGCGGGGAATACGGGCGCGCTGATGGCGATCTCTAAAGTGGTCTTGAAAACCCAGGAAGGCATCGACCGACCAGCAATGATCAGCTATTTCCCGACGATCCGTGGCGAAAGCTCGATGGTGGATTTGGGGGCAAATATCGAATGTGACGCCAACAATCTGGTGCAATTTGCCATTATGGGGGCGGCGTTTGCTCGCAGCGTCTTGGGGATTGAGCGGCCCACGGTCGGATTGTTGAACGTGGGATCCGAAGACCTAAAGGGAAACGAAGAGGTCAGGGCAGCCAACCAGATTCTAAAACAAGCAATCTTTGATTTTGAGTATTATGGATTTGTTGAAGGCAACAATATTGGTGAGGGCTTGGTGGATGTGTTTGTCACCGACGGGTTCACGGGTAACGCCGTGCTGAAAACCACCGAAGGCACCGCGAGAATGGTCAAGGCGTACCTGATCGCGGCTTTCAAGCGGTCCTGGGCGTCCCGGCTGGGGTATATGCTGGCCAAACCGGCTCTGGACGCCTTTTCCGCCAAATTGGACCCGCGCCAGTACGACGGGGCAATGTTCTTAGGCCTCAATGGGGTGGTGGTAAAAAGCCATGGCTCCACGGATGCCGAAGGCTTCGCCAACGCCGTGGGTGTCGCCATCGACATGATCAAGGGCGAATTCAACGAACACATCCATGCAAATCTTGAATTGATCGGGTCCCAGCGTGAACCGGAAGAGACCCCTGCCCAGACGGCTCTGACATGAGCGTCCACCGTTCCACATTGGCCGGATTTGGCGGCTACCTGCCCGAACGAGTAATGACCAACGACGATTTGGCTAAAATCGTTGATACCACAGACGATTGGATCGTCGGGCGTACAGGGATTCACCGCCGCCACATCGCCGCTGACGATCAGGCAACCTCCGATTTAGCCTTTGAAGCAGCCAAGGCGGCGTTAACCAGCGCCGGCGCCGATGCGGCGGGGTTGGACATGATTATCCTGGCCACCTCCACCCCAGATGAGACCTTCCCAGCAACCGCCACCAGGGTCCAGCATATGCTGGGGATGACCCGGGGGGCGGCGTTCGATGTTCAGGCCGTTTGCACCGGGTTTATCTTTGCCTTGGCCACGGCGGATAATTTCATCAAGGCGGGCCAGGCGGAGTCTGTTCTTGTAATCGGCGCCGAAACTTTTTCCCGCATTCTCGATTGGACGGATCGCTCCACCTGCGTGCTGTTCGGCGATGGGGCAGGGGCCGTGTTGCTTCGCGCAGAGGACGGAGAGGGAACCTCCAAGGATCGCGGTATCCTCGCCAATAGCCTGCATTCCGACGGCAGCAAACATGACCTGCTGTATGCGGACGGCGGTCCCAGCACCACTCAAAGCGCCGGGGTGGTGAAGATGGAAGGCCGCCAGGTGTTCAAGCAGGCCGTGACAAACTTGGCCGCCGTTGTGGGGGAAACGCTGGACGGCACCGGGTTGGCCATGTCGGATATCGACTGGTTGGTCCCCCACCAAGCTAACCGCCGCATCCTAGATGGCACCGCAAAAAAGCTTGGAATGGCCGAAGAAAAAGTCGTCATCACCGTTGGTGACCACGCCAATACGTCCGCCGCCTCGGTGCCCTTGGCTCTGTCCACCGCAGTGGCTGATGGGCGCATCAAGCCCGGTGACCTGATCATGATGGAAGCCATGGGCGCGGGGATGACCTGGGGGGCTTGTCTGGCCCGTATGTGACGGCTGACGCCGGTTTGTCGCATGCGAGTGATTCTCTGGTCACTTAAAGACCGCCTCGCATCCCTTTGATATTGACCCATTTCTTGCCACGGGCTAGCTTACAGCCCGGAAGGATTTTTGCCGATGGCAACAGTAACCCGCGCTCATCTAACTGAGGCGGTGCACGAGGAATTGGGCCTTTCGCGCGACGAATCGGCGGAGCTTGTCGAATCGGTGTTTGGCGAAATTTGCCAAAGTCTGGAGAACGGGGAGAACGTCAAAATTTCCTCGTTTGGCAGCTTCTACGTGCGCGAAAAGGGCGAACGCGTTGGTCGAAATCCCAAGACCGGCGACGAGGTTCCCATCCTGCCCAGGCGGGTTCTGGTGTTCCGTCCCTCCCATGTTTTGAAGGAACGGATTAACCGCTCCCTGTCGCCCAAATCCGGCGAATAGCCCACCATGACTGATGATGGGGGCCAGGGCAGCACGAAAAAGTCTGCGGCTCCAAAGCGAGCAGCAAAGGGCCCCGGCGCATTCCGCACCATCAGCGAGGTGGCCGGCGAGCTATCGGTTCCCCAACATGTTCTGCGATTTTGGGAAAGTAAATTTTCCAAAGTTAGCCCCCTGAAGCGCGGCGGTGGCCGCCGTTATTACCGGCCCGAAGACGTGACCCTGCTGCGGCAAATCCGCCGTTTGCTGTACGACGAAGGCTACAAAATTCGCGGCGTCCAAAAGGTACTGCGGGAAGGCGGGCGCAAAGCCGCCCCGGACGGCATCGGCACGACCACTGGGGACGGAGGCGCGACTGCCGCTGAGAACGGCAAAGGCACCCTGGATCGGGACCAACGGCAACAGCTCAACAAGGCCCTGGAAGAGCTGAGCGAAATCCGTGACACCCTACGATCCGCCGGCGGCTAACCGCCAACCGGCGGTCGTCCTTGTTGGTATCCGGCCCCTGACGTTGGGCTCAAACCTTGTCCGCCGAGGGATTCAAGCGCCGCGTTAGTTCATCCTCATGGCCGGACTTGATCCGGCCATCCACGCCTTCCTCCAGCCCGATTGCGCCCCGGGGGACCGGGCGGTACATTCGGCCCGTCGGAGCGTAGCGCAGCCTGGTTAGCGCACCACACTGGGGGTGTGGGGGTCGGAGGTTCAAATCCTCTCGCTCCGACCAATTTTTTCAATGACTTTGCGGCATTGGCGCGCCCTGTATTTCGCCGGAGTAACTCTGCCGCGTTCCGCATTGTTTCCGATCCCGGACGTCGTTCGCCAACGCATCGCCGCCCAGTAACCCAATTCACTTGGTTTGGGGGAGACTATGGGGGTCAACCCCATGGCGTCAACGGCACACTCCGTCGCATGTGTGTGGTTTGGCGTTTGCGTTGCGGCGATATATACCCTTGCTTTTCCCAGCCCAGCCGATTAAATCAGGTCTATCATCCTTCGAAGACCCGGCGTATATGCTTCGTCACGCCGACCTAGCGGCCTACCCAGAAATTCGGCGAGATGAAACCCACCTAAGGTTCGCCTGGGGTGCATTCTAAATTGACTAAGGAACGAATAAGATGACCAAAGGAACCGTGAAGTGGTTCAACTCCGTCAAGGGCTATGGCTTTATCAGCCCCGAAGACGGCTCGAAGGACGCATTCGTACATATTTCCGCCGTTGAATCTGCTGGCCTCAGTGGTCTGCAGGAAGGCCAAAAGGTCGAGTTCGAGCTCGTCCCGGGTCGGGATGGTAAATCTTCCGCCGAAAACCTGGTCGCACTGGACTAGTTCCAGGCCTTCGGATCAATAAGCGGAATGGCGCGCAGGCCTAATTACAGCTTCGAAAGACGCGAGCGTGAACGGAAAAAAACCGAGAAGCGCCAGCAACGTCTGGAGGAGAAGGCTGAGCGGGTCAAAGCAAGAAAATTGAAAGATCAGGATCCGTCCGCGGTTGCGGAAGGGGAGGCTACGCCGGAAAACCCTGTTCTGCCGGCGACTGAGTAAGCGGCACCAGTTCGGCGCCGGGCGCGTGCGTAAGGTACGCGCCCGGTAATTTTCTTTTGATCAATTGCGTGGGGGGGGGCAGCGCAAGCCGGTTTCTGCGTCCTAAACCACTGAAAATGCCTGAGGGCCCCTGTCACGGGGCCCTTCTTTGTGTGGCCTAGCCCACGGAAATAAACAGCTGATAGCCGGCAAACCCGGCGCTAATGATGAATCCAGCCCAAGGCAGCCAACGCGGATAAACGGTGATGCCGTCGGCGCTTGGACTGCGTCGTTTGATGACGGTCAGCGCTAAGTTCAGCATGGCAAACACAATCAGGGCGGTCAGAGATGTGGCCTTGGCCGACCGCCGGACGTTTTTTATCGATCAGATTTACGCGCCATCAGAAGGCGCAATCTGTTCTGAATAAAAAGGATGCGCTGAATTGAAATTCAGCGCATCAGGTGGGGGAATTCTG
>Ga0115002_10002610_pt1 | contig 23350 bp, 16 predicted proteins | sample ArcticOcean_MG_C_8_FD_89576 | JGI IMG/M metagenome (GOLD analysis project Ga0115002, IMG submission 89576) | Marine microbial communities from western Arctic Ocean - ArcticOcean_MG_CB11_86 | ecosystem: Environmental > Aquatic > Marine > Oceanic | place: Arctic Ocean: Canada Basin | collected... | reverse complement strand
GAAGTCACTCGTCGCGCACGAGAAGTTCTACGACGAAGCGTTTTCCACGCTCACCAGCGGTGCGATGCAGAAGGCGGCTCATCTTGATGAGGAGCCGCTTGCACTGCGTGAACGGTACGGCATGAACATCTACGGTCAACGCGTGCTGCTTGCCCGCCGTTTGATCGAAGCGGGCAGCCGGTTCGTGACCATCAACCAGGCTGTGCAAGGCGGCCCTTACACATCGGGCAACAAGACCGCTGGCACCTGGGACAACCACAGTGACATCTACAGTTTCCTGATGTCGTTCGGCGGCACTCCGCCTCGTGGCCGAGCCGCGCACAAGAACTGGCTGAATTACGAAGGCCCGGGCAACCTGCCGCAACTCGACATGTCGCTTTCGACATTGCTGGACGACCTGGACCAACGCGGGTTACTCGACAGTACTTTGGTCGTTGCGATGGGCGAATTCGGTCGCACGCCAAAGATCAACGCGAACGGCGGACGCGATCACTACGCTAACGCGGGCAACGTACTACTCGCCGGCGGTGGGATCGCCCGTGGACATGTCATCGGAGCAACCGACCGCGACGGTGCCTTCCCTGCCACGCGGCCTTGTACCCCCGAGGATTTCGCCGCCTCAATTTACCACGCCATCGGGCTGGACCATCGCCACACCTACTTCCCACGTCTTCCCGGACGAATCAGAATCTCCGAAGGCGATGTGATTGAAGGTCTGTTCGCCTGAAGAGCATCTGCAAACGCGAAAACCCATGCCCTACGACGAAGCCGATGCGGTTCGAGTACGCAAGCTGATGCGAAGGCGGAAGGGGTTTTCCGAGAAGAAGATGTTCGGCGGAGTCGGCTTCCTGCTGCACGGCAACATGTGTTGCGGCGTGTGGCGTGAGTTTCTCATTCTGCGTGTCGGCCCTAAAGCCTGGCAACCTGCTTTGGACGATGCCTACGCTCGCGAGTTCGATATCACAGGCCGGTCGATGACCGAACCGCAGGGCTACGAGCGTGACGACGACCTGAAAGACTGGGTTCGCCTGGCCGTGCGTTTTTCCTCGAAGTTGCCGCCGAAGGAAGGCGCGTAGTACCCACAGCTATCGCGTAGCAGGCCGTTGGCAGCGCGGACAAAAGAACGTCGATCGTTGAGCCTGCACAATCCGTTCGATGGGGGTCTTCTTGCACGTCAGACAGATCTCGCCGTCGCGCGCGTAAACGCGATGTTGATTCTGATAGCCACCGTCCGCATTCAACGCGTTGCGATACGTGCCGTCACCGAGTGTCGAGCCTTCATACCGAATTGCGGTTTCGAGAACGTCGACGATCACCTTCGCCATTCGGAGCAACTTGGCCGGTTTGAGTTCGTTCGCCGGACAACGCGGATCGATACCAGAGATGTGAAGAATCTCGCTGGCGTATAGGTTCCCAATGCCTGCCACCATTTTTTGATCCAGCAACGCAACCTTGATCGCTCGCTTCGTTCGCGCACAGGCGGCTTTCCACTCGGAGAACGTCATCAGCAATGCATCCGGGCCAATCTTCGACGGGCCGAATGCGACGGCGAACTCGTCTTCATCGTACAGGCTCATCGTACCCAGACCGCGACGGTCCCAGAACCAGATGGATCGCTCGCCACCCTTTCCCGCAAGCCGCCATTCAAATCGCAGATGCTCCTTGCTTGGTGCATCTTCCAGCAGCAGCAGGCCCGTCATGCGGGGTTCGATCACCAGCCGGTCACCAGAGGAAAGCTCGAACACGATCCGTTTTGCCAGTCGGGTCACTTCGTTGATTTGCGTGCCGGTGACTCGCTTGCGAAGTTGCGTCCAATGGGGCGAAACCTTGTTCGGCTTGCAACGACACCGACATTTTCGCAGTTCGACAATCTCAGCCCCCCGAGCATGCGGACGAATACCGCGGATCATCGTTTCGACTTCGGGCAGTTCCGGCACCGTAACCTCTTCAACTTCTGCCTGTTCGATAGGCGTGGACTCGTTGCATGCAGACAAGCCACGACGTGCTCACATCGACCACCCGTCTGTGAGCGTCACGTCTTTACCGACAACAACGATGCCGTCCCTGATATAGACACCGCCGCAAGCGAGATCGTCATCGTCGGCTCCAGAGCACTGCACATTGACGTTCAATCCAATGCGACAATTCTTGTCGACGATCGCACCATCGATCGTCGACCCATTCCCGATGCCCAGCGCCGGAGAGCCGTTAGCCACTTCGTTCTCGTAGAAGTCCGCTCCCATCAGGATCGAGTTACGGATCGTCACGTTGTCATCAATTTTCTGCCGCAGCCCGATGATGCTGTTTTCGATGACGGCCCCCTTACCGATCGAGCAACCGTCGGAAATCAAACTGCGCGTGATCGTCGCACCGTCGGCACGGGTCGGAGGAAGGTAGCGCGCCCGCGTGTAGATCGGTGCGTTCTGGTCTGCCAATTCAAACGGAGCGTCTTCCCCGACCAACGCTAGGTTGGAATCGTAAAACGCGCGAATTGTGCCGATGTCTTCCCAGTAACCGTCGAAGGGGTGCATCTGGACGTGGCGGGTGCGAATGGCTGTTGGAAACACTTCTTTGCCGAAGTCTTGAAAATCTGTTTTCTCCAATAACTCGACAAGCACATCACGGTTGAACAAGTAGATGCCCATGCTGGCCAAGTATTCGCGACCCTGGCTTGGGACGCCGTGCGCGTCGAGCCAAGCCGAGTCGGTGCGGACCAGCTCGAGTTCGTCGGCCGTCTGTGGCTTTTCCAGGAACCCAGCGACACGGCCCCCGTCGTCCAGTCGCATGATGCCGAACCCCTTCGCCGCCTCGGCATCGACGGGTACCGCTGAAATCGTCACATCGGCCTTGGCCTCGACGTGTGTTCGTAGCATGTCCTCGAAATCCATCCGGTACAATTGATCGCCGGAGAGAATGAGCACGTAATCGATGCCGGGCTGCTGCAAGTACCGCAGATTCTTCCGCACCGCGTCGGCGGTCCCTTGATACCAGTCGGCTCCTTGAATCGTCTGCTGGGCAGCGAGAATCTCAACGAAACCGCCATCGAAGCGATCGAAAACATAGGTTTGTCGGATATGCCGATGCAGGCTAACCGAGTTAAATTGTGTAACCAAATAGACCCGATTGATACCGCTGTTAAGGCAATTTGATATCGGGATATCGATCAGCCGGTATTTCCCGGCCAACGGGACCGCCGGTTTCGATCGGTCCTTCGTCAGCGGATACAACCGCGTTCCCTTGCCACCCCCTAAAACAAGGCCAATTGTATTCGCCATCGTGCCCATCGACCCTACTCTAAAACACCCTGAATGCTACAAACGGACCCCACGGTAGTCGGGTCTGGTTTGACATGCAACGATCGCGTCCCAGCGGGTTGTTTTGAACTGTTCATTTCGGCTAAATTAGTAGGGCATACTCGACTCAATACGTCAGTTCACAGGACGCCGATTTCCAATAAATGTTGAACCTGTTCCCATATAGAAGCTCAACCGGCAAAAGAATATTGCGTCTGGCAATCTGCGCTGTCGCGATGGCCGCCCTCTTCGTTCAACCGCCGTTCGCATCTGCCCAACCACGCCCCAAGGCGCGCCCGCCGAAGGTTGCGCCAGCTTCGCCTGACGGACGACTTTCGATGTCGCGGTTCAAGTTGCCTGCAGGGACGCGCGTGGAATTGGTCGCGGCTGAGCCGATGCTTGCGAACCCGGTCACCTTCTGCATCGATGCGCAGGGACGATTCTACATCGGCGAGACGTTCCGTCAGCAGAAGGGCGTTGAAGACAATCGCTACCACATGAACTGGTTGCACGACGACCTCGCGGCACAGACTGTCGACGATCGCCTGAAAATGTTCAAGAAGTACCTCGGAGAGAAGATCTCCGATTATGCTTTGGAAGAAGACCGCATCCGTCTGCTCGAAGACACCAACGGTGACGGCAAGATCGACAAAGCCAGCGTGTTCGCCGACGGCTTCAACGGCATCCTCGAAGGCACCGGAGCCGGCCTGCTGGCGCGTCGCGGGAAAGTCTACTACACCTGCATCCCCAAACTGTGGTTGCTCGAAGACAAGAACGGCGATGGCCGGGCTGACGAACGCAAACCGTTGCATCATGGTTACGGAGTCCGCGTCGCGTTTCGTGGCCACGACATGCACGGGCTGTGCATGGGGCCGGATGGGCGACTTTACTTCAGCATCGGCGATCGCGGCTACAACGTAAAAACCGCAGAGGGCAAGCAACTCACGCGCCCCGACACGGGAGCCGTCTTCCGTTGCGAGCCGGACGGTTCGCACCTGGAAGTTTTCGCGTACGGACTGCGCAATCCTCAGGAACTCGCGTTCGACGATTACGGAAACCTTTTCACAGGCGACAACAACTCCGACAGCGGCGACAAAACGCGTTGGGTTTATGTTGTGGAAGGGGGCGACACCGGTTGGCGGATGTACTATCAGTACCTGCAAGATCGTGGCCCCTGGAATCGCGAGCGGATCTGGTATCCCTATCGCAGTGACAAAGCCACCACAGACGTGCAGCCTGCGTTTATCGTGCCGCCCGTCGCGCACATCGGCAACGGACCCTCCGGCTTAACCTACTACCCCGGCGTAGGATTGCCCGAGAAATATCGCGGCCACTTCTTCTTGGCCGACTTCCGTGGTAACGCTGCGAACAGCTTGGTTCACGCCTTCACCGTGAAGACACGCGGGGCTGGCTTCGAGATGGTGGGCCGACACGATTACATCAAAGGCATGCTGGCGACCGATGTCGACTTCGGTTACGACGGCAACTTGTACGCGACCGACTGGGTTTCCGGTTGGGATGGTCCGGGAAAAGGTCGCCTCTATCGCTTCGTCAACGACGCCGGAGCCAAAGTTGCAGCCCAATCGAATTCCGCAAAGCTGATGCGTGCCGGCTTTGATCACCGGTCTGAGGAAGAATTGCTGAAACTGCTATCGCATGCCGACCGGCGAATTCGTCAGGAAGCCCAGTTCGCATTGGCCGACAAAGACGCGATCCCTGCACTCACCAATGTGGCTGCGAGCGGAGAAAACCAGTTGGCTCGCATTCATGCGATCTGGGCCTTGGGGCAAATTCACCGCCGCAAGAAATCAGTCACGCTGCCATTGCGGGCGCTTCTGGAAGACCCAGACGCCGAAATTCGTGCACAGACAATGAAATGGCTCGGTGATGCCCAACAATTAGAAGGTGTCCAGGATGTCGGCGTGAGACGCTACACCTCGACGTTTCTGTTGCGAGGATTGCAAGACGACAATCCGCGTGTGCAGTTCTTCGCCGCTATCGGATTGGGCAAGGCCGGTTTGGCGGAGTCGCTCGATCCGCTGCTCGCGATGTTGGATGAAAACAATAACAACGACCCCTGGCTACGACACGCCGGCGTGATGGGTCTGACGGGTATCGGCTCACGCGATGCGGCGTCGCTGCTTGCAAAAGGGAAGCACCCCAAGTCACCCGCCCGTTTGGGAGTGCTGTTGGCTTTGCGTCGTTTGCATCGACCAGAGATCGCACAGTTTCTCGCCGATACCGACCGCAGCCTCATCCTCGAAGCCGCGAGAGCCATCAACGACGAGCCCATCGAAGAGGCAACAGCCTCCTTGGCCGAACTGGCCGACCAACCGAATTTGTCGCCCGCGTTATTACGCCGTGTGCTGAATGCGAATTTCCGCTTGGGCAAAGTCGAGAATGCAGCGGTCGTGACACGCTTCGCCGCCGATGCGTCGGTCAGCGAGCCGATTCGCCTGGAAGCGCTCACGGAACTGCGTGACTGGGCCAATCCTCCGCCTTTGGATCGAGTGACGGGACGTTGGCGTCCACTCTTCCGACGATCAGCCGATCAACTGGCCAATGTCATTCGCCCCGCCTTGGGAGGCATTCTCAACGGCCCCGATTCCGTGCGTCAAGCCGGAGCAGGAATTGCTGCATCCTATGGAATTAAAGAAGTCGGGCCGGCGTTATTCTCGCTAGTCACCGACGAAAAAAGGCCCGACGATGTTCGCATCGAAGCCTTGCGAGCGTTGGAATCCCTGAAAGACGCTCGCCTAAGTCAGACAATGAAACTGGCCTTGTCCGACAAGCGCCCGCTGCTGCGAGCCGAAGGGCGACGGTTGCTGGCGCGTCTTCATCCCGAGAAGGCCGTCCTCTCACTGGCGTCGGCGTTGAAGTCGGGCGAAACCGTCGAGAAACAGTCGGCTGTTCGACTTCTGGCCACATTGAAGATCACCGCCGCCGATGCCATTCTCGACAATTCGCTCGACGACCTACTCACCGGCAAAGTGCTTCCCGAGATTCAACTCGACCTCATCGAAGCCACCCGAAAAAGGGGAACGCCTTCGTTCAAAGCCAAGTTGGCAAAGTTCGAGGCCTCTCGACCAAAGAACGACCCGTTGGCCGCCTACCGTGAGTCGTTGGCAGGCGGAAATGTCCGTCGCGGCCGCGACATTTTCTTCGGGCGAAGTTCCGCATCCTGTCGTCGTTGCCATAAAGTTGATGGAAGCGGTGCAGACGTCGGCCCCGATTTGTCGTCGATCGGACTCGAGAAAAAACGCGATTACTTGCTGGAATCGATGGTAGTCCCGAACAAGCAAATCGCCAAAGGTTTTGAAACCATCGTACTTGCTATGGACGACGGGCGGATCCATACGGGTATCATAAAAGCCGACGACGGCAACTATCTGCACGTCATGACACCCGACGGGCAAGTCACCGTCGTTCCTAAGAGCGAAGTCGAAGGGCAATCCAAAGGGCAATCCGGCATGCCGGCCGATCTGATCAAGAACCTCTCGAAATCCGATCTACGCGATCTCGTTGAATTCCTGGCCTCACTGAAAAAGCCGCGAAAGAAAAATCCGAAAGCCAAGCCCGCCTCTGCGAAAACGAAGCCCGCCACGACCGCGACACGCAAGTGACGGCTCTCGACTTCCACAGAAAACAATAGCTCGCACAACGTCGCAAGAGCATTGCATATGAATTCGCCTCCGCTCAAATCCAATGCAAGCCACGGCTTGTCCGCGATGGCCGGCTCCCGACGCGATCTGCTGAAAGCCGGTACGGTCGGCACCTTGGGACTCGGCTTGGGAGACATTCTGCGATTGCAATCGCAGGCCGCTGAAGGAAAACCGTCGCCCGTAAAACGCGTGATCTTTCTTGAGAAATACGGCGCGCCGAGTCACATTGACACCTGGGACATGAAGCCGAAAGCCTCCGGCGATATTCGCGGAGAATTTCAACCGATTGCCACGTCTCTCCCCGGCTATTCAATTTGCGAACACATGCCGCAGTCGGCAAAGTGGGTCGACCAGATGACAGTCGTCCGGTCGATGGCGCATACCGTGGGCAATCACAATCCGGCCACTTATTACATGCTGACAGGCCGCACAAGTATCACCGATGTCGTGCAAGTCGGATCCAAGCCCGACGACTGGCCCAACCTGGGCGCGATCCTTGCGAAGTTACGACCAGGCGACGGAAAACTTCCCGATTCCGCCATCCTGCCGCATCTCACATTCGATCAGGTCTACACCACGCCCGGCCAATTCGGTGGTGTCCTCGGCAAGAAATACGATCCGTTCGTCATCGGACAAGATCCCAACCGGCCCGATTTCTCTGTCAAAACACTCCAGGTTCGAGAGGGAATCTCACTTTCGCGACTCGATGACCGTCGCAAACTGTTGACCGAAATCGATCAGCAGCAGCGACGTATCGAAACCACCGCAGCCGTCACCGGCGTCGATGAATACTACGAACGCGCCTGGACCATGCTCACCTCACCGGAGGCAAAGCAAGCCTTCGATATTCACCAGGAACCCGACGACGTCCGTGACCGATACGGTCGCAACATGGTCGGCCAAAGCATGCTGTTGGCACGCCGACTTGTCGAGGCGGGTGTGCGGTTCGTCACCTGCTACCACGGCATCAATCCGGGCGACAACTCCGGCTGGGACACCCACCGCAATAACTTCAACGGCTTGAAAAATCGTCTGCTGCCCCCCGACGAACGCGGGTTCGGCGCATTGCTGGAAGACCTCGAAGACCGGGGCCTGCTCGATTCCACGCTTGTCGTGTGGTGTGGCGAGTTCGGTCGCAGCCCGCGCATCGGCAAGGCCGACGTCACCAAACGGATCGCACCCGCCGGACGGGACCATTGGCCCTTCGCCTATTCGATCGCCCTCATTGGTGGTGGCGTGAAAAAGGGTTACATCCACGGCCGGACCGACAACATCGGTGCGTACCCCGTCGGCCGCCCCTACAGCCCCGCCGATCTGGCTGCAACCATTCTCTGGGCGCTCGGCATCGACCCACGAACCGAAGTCCACGACCAACTCGGCCAACCCTTCCGCCTCGCCGAAGGCCGCCCGGCCACCGAATGGTTCGCGTGAGTTTCGGCCAGACGATTGCTTGAGCGAGTTTTCTTCTCGATCGAGTGCCACAAACATCGTCGTATCATATTTCTATATATGCAGTTACGACGCCCGCCGGCATCGCTATTGTTCTCAGAGTTTGTGAATAAATCAAACTGCGGCAAAACGAGATCACGAGATTTCAATTTCGTGATGTTGTTCGCCGATCAAGACCCACTTGCGGCCCCAAACAGTCCAATTCAAAACACTGAACACGACGTGAACAGTGGCGGTTGGCGATTTATTCACAAACTCTCAGATGAACGCGATCGGCCCAAAATGCCGATAATAGTCGAGGGTCGTCAACCCACCAAGATATCAACATTATTGAATGCGTTAATTGACAGGCGATCTCCCATCGCCTATTTTAAATACCGTGAAATTCGTTGTTCTCGCCTGATTCGTCGCGTTGCACGCCTTTAACCCATTCGGTCGGAACCGACTCTGCTGTCGGCTCATCCCGGCCATTGAGTGCTGTGTGACGAATCCCAACCAACGGAGATGCAAGATGCTTGAAGTCCTCGGTAAGCCGCACAGGGATTGTGATGGCCAGTCGCGTCGCGACTTCCTCCGCATTGGTGGACTCGGCCTTGGTGCCGCCAGCCTGCCTCAACTGCTGGCCTCACGCGCGCATGCCGCCAAAGCCGGTAAGCCCGTCAAAAACACATCTGTCGTCTGGCTTTGGCTCAGCGGTGGCCCGACGCATATCGAGACGTTCGAGCCGAAAATGTCGGCTCCGTCGGAATTCCGCAGCGTGACTGGGGAAGTCAAAACGAATGTCCCCGGAATGTCACTGGGCGGCAATTTCGAGCAGATGGCCCATCATGCCGACAAGCTGGCCTTGCTGCATTCCTTCGCCCACAACGACAGCGGGCATGGCAGTGGAACACATTATGTGATGACCGGCTACAGTAACCGGAACATCGACAACGGCGGCTTGCCCTCGCGACCGTCCATCGGTTCTATCGCCGCCCGCATGCGAGGCGCAAACCATCCCGGAACCGGCATGCCGACTTATGTGCGGCTTGGTGGAATTGGCTCCGATGGCCCGGCGTTTCTCGGTAAGGCATACGCCGCGTTCGGTTCCGATCGCGAAGCCCGCGGAAACATGCAGGTCAGCACGCCGCTTGATCGGGTGGCCGATCGACGCCAACTGCTCCGCGACTTCGACCGCCTGAATCGTAAAAGCGATGCCAGCGGCTTGATGGACGGCTTGGATGCGTTCGAGAAGCAGGCTTTCAATCTCGTGCTCGGCAAAGCCCCGCAGGCGTTCGATCTGAAGAACGAAGACCCGCGTGTTGTTTCCAAGTACGGCAAAGGGCTGGGTGAGCAAATGCTTGTCGCCCGCCGATTGTGCGAATCCGGTTGCGGTTTCGTCACGCTCAATTACGGCGGCTGGGACATGCACGGCAGCATCGAGAAAAGCATGAACGCTCGCGGGCCGGTCGTCGACCAGGCCGTGGCCGCGTTCATCGATGATGTGTCGCAACGTGGTTTGACCGACGATATTCTGCTTGTTGTGACAGGCGAATTTGGTCGGACACCGAAGATCAATAAAAATGCAGGCCGTGACCATTGGGGTCCGCTTTGCACAATGGCTCTTTCCGGTGGTGGATTAAAAATGGGCCAGAATGTCGGCAAATCGGATGCGAAAGCCTACCGGCCGGCCACCACGCCTATCCGTCCGCAAGACGTCATGGCGACCGTTTTCGACGTACTCGGTGTCGACCGTGGAACGTCGTTCATCAACCAGTCCGGCCGACCGGTCGTCGCCATCGAGGACGGAAGCCCCATCAAGGAACTCATCTGAGAGAGTTCTTTAAGAAGTCCCCCGCGAACCGACTCCCGACGCTTCAAGCGTCGGGAGTTTTTTTGTGCGATCACTCGCCGCGTTGCGGGCGCAGCATGAGGGCATCGGTCGCTTCAACGGGTGATTTGCCTTCGACGAGCACGCGATACACTTCATCGGTGATCGGCATCTCGATGCCCTTCTGCTGGGCCAAGTCATAGACGCTGCGCGTGGTCGTCACACCTTCGGCGACCGCGTTCATATCGCTGAGAATTGCATCCAACGATTCCCCGCAACCAAGCCGTTCGCCGACGTGACGGTTGCGACTATGGCGGCTGGCACAGGTGGCGATCAGGTCACCCATACCGGCCAAGCCGCTGAATGTCAATGGTTCGGCACCGAACGCGACTCCGAAGCGGGTCATCTCAACCAGGCCACGTGTCATCAACGCCGACTTGGCATTGTCGCCGTACCCAAGCCCGTCGCAGATACCGGCTGCGATTGCAATCACGTTCTTCAACGCGGCCGCCAGTTCCACACCGAGGATGTCTTGATTGGTGTAGACCCGAAAACGATCCGTGCTGAAGAGTTGCTGCACATCCTTGGCTAACGCGACATCCCCGCTGGCCGCCACCACGCTGGCGGGTAGCCGACGAGCGATCTCCTCGGCATGACTGGGGCCACCCAGCGCGACAACCGCTCGATGACCAAGCACATCGGCAATGATCTCGCTGGGCCGCATGAACGTTCCCACCTCGATCCCCTTAATGACGCTGATGACAGGACGATCGACGGCAAGGCTGTCCTTGAGGGAGGTCAACGCTTCGCGCAGGAATTTCGTTGGAATCGCTGCAACCAGATAATCGGCCTCGTCCATCGCCGCGTTGATGTCGGAGGTGATTTCGATGGTATCGGGGATTTGCACTCCCGGTAGTAAGCGACGATTCTCACGCTGCGCGGCAATATCTCGTGCGTGATCGTCATTCCTAGCCCAGATAGCAACGTTCTGATCGGCATGCTCAGCCAGCAAAATCGAGCAGGCCGTTGCCATAGCACCGCTGCCGAGAACCGTGATCTTGGTGGCCATCTTCGTCCGATCCTGTTCTCGTAGCTCGACTCCAGTCGGGCAGTCGCGACGAGACAACCCACCCGTTCGTCAGTTTCGGAAGATTCGGTTCATCCGGTGAATCACCGCCCACGATCGACTGCAATCGTTGATTTCTGAGGCTGCGTCCACGAAAGCATTGGATCACGCCGGAATTGTGACATAGGTTTTGGGACATTCACCACCCGACGACGTGTCACAGAGGAGCATTTTAATGGAACAGCTCACCCAACAGAAGTCTGCCGACTTCATCGACCGACGCCAAGATCCGTCTGATCGAGGATCGTCCGGCCCCGAACGTCGCCAGTTCAGCAACTCTCACGACTCGCTCTCGCTCTCGCCCGAGTTGGCTGAAGCCGTCGACCAGTACAAACTTCTCCACCGGCAGCGTTTCATCACGTTTGAAGAACTCTTCGACGTGGTCAGCAGCCTAGGCTACCACAAATAATCGCCGACGAGTCCTCTTGAACAAGCCCCTTCGGGCGATCTGCGGAAACCTCGCACCAGGCACCAGTTTCCGCAGATAAGCGGCTGACCGTGACGGCAATTCGATGACCGGTCCTCATCCCGCACAATAGCCCCCCGCCATTAGCTTTCGGCGGGGCTGCGGCATTTCTTCGTCAACGCAAAATTGCTGTTGACCCTCTCGGAGAAATCTCATACACCCTGCCCACTCCTTTTGTCCGTCCGATGTCCATCGCGGCGGAGCCCCCCACTTTTCAACTCGATTTCGACAGGGTGTGACGTGAACCTATACATCGTCTGCATCTCGGCTGCGCTCTCGGCCGACCCTACTCTCGAACTCACACAGCCGATCTACCAACCGGCCGAAACGATATTTTCGTCGGCTGGAATGGACGGCTTCACAATTCGAGGACAAGGGCCGCAAGAGTCAACCTTCTACGAAGAACCGGCCCAACCTCAGTCGTTCAATCCACCGGCCATGATGAGTCCCTTCTCTAGGCCGGCCGTAGGCGACCCGTTCATCGGTGGGCCAGGGCAACCCTCGCCCTACACACCAGGACCCGCCGTGCAATTTGCATTCGGTGCCAACGGCCCTCAACCGTATCGCTACGGCGTGACATCCCGCGTCGAGATGGGGATCATGCCGAAAGAGCGAACCGACACTGGAATCGGCAACATGGGAGTGCTCGAAACAGATATCGATTTTGAATACACCGCGCCAACTGGGTTGGGGTGGATATTCTCAGTGACGCAAGAGTATGGACTTAGAAATTACGACGGCCCGAGCGGAGATGTTGGGCTGGCTGGTTCCGTGCATCGCTTCGGGGGAGATTTTGAATTGGCAACCCCGGCCGACAACGGCCCCTGGAGTGTGCAGCTTGCGTTCAATCCGTCATTGAATACCGATTTCGAACATAGCCCAAATCGCGATGCCTACAACTGGGATGGTCGCGGTATCGCGTTCTACCGACATTCACCTCATTTTCTACTGGCACTCGGTGCCGGGTTCTTGGATCGTGTGAACGACCAGGTGATTCCCTATGCCGGAGTTGTCTTGACCCCAAACGATCGCTGGGAATGGAGAATTTTGTTCCCTGAATCGAGAGTCAGCTACTTCCTCGGCAATTACGGCGGTGTCTCCCAGTGGATGTATCTGCGAGGCGAGTACCACATCGAAGCTTATCAGGTTGAACTTGGTCCCGATGCATCTCGTTATCGCGACAAAATCCAACTCGAAGACTGGCGTCTGCTGCTCGGAGTTCGCGGAGCGGGCGGATGGGTCACCGGCTTCGCCGAAGCGGGAATCGTGATGGGGCGTAAGGTTAAGTTTAGTGGCCCCACTTCCAATTTTGGTGTTTCAACTGGATTCATCGGCCGAGTAGGTATGCGGTTCTAGATAACCATGCCCTTGGAACTTTTGCCCGCCTACAATGCTGTCACGTCATAGATCATTCACCACCTGAGTTTCGTGAGATCATTTCCTGTGAACGCCCCTGTCGCCATCGTCTTGGCTGCCGGCAAAAGTACGCGGATGAAATCCGACGTGCCAAAGGTTTTGCATGAAATTGCAGGGCGGCCGATGATCGAGTTTGTGCTCGATGCCATTCATGGCGCGGGTATAAAAAAAGTCATTGTTGTTGTTGGGTTCAAGGCCGATTCCGTGTCGGCGGCGTTGGAACACCATGCGGATATTCAGTTCGCGTTGCAGGCAGAGCAACATGGCACGGGGCATGCCGTGATGATGTGTGCCGACCTGCTCGCCGAACATGACGGCCCCGTTCTCGTACTCGCCGGCGACACACCGTTACTCGAAGGAGAATCGCTGGCAGCTTTGCTAGCGGAACAGGAAAGCCATTCGGCCGCCTGCGTTGTGGGAACAGCCTCGACGGAAGCAAATGCGGGGCTTGGCAGAATCGTGCGTGACGCAACAGGCGAGTTCCTTCGAATCGTCGAAGAAAAAGATGCCACGCCCCAAGAACAAGCCATCCAGGAAATCAACACGGGGTGCTACGCCTTCGATTGTCGTCGCCTGTTCGACGCACTTTCCCAGATTCGACCCGACAATAAACAATCAGAATACTACCTCACCGACTGTGCAGCGATCCTTAAGCAACAAGGTCTAAACGTGATCGCCAGCGCCACGCTGGAGATTACGGAAGCCATAGGCGTGAATACTCCCGACCAACTTGCAGAAGTCGAGCGCGTTCTTAAGAACCGAACCGAGACAACCAACGTTTGACGGTATTCGCAATCGCGAATACCGTCCTTTCAAACACATCAAATTATTTAGAGCCAAGGAATCTCCGATGGCCACCAAACAAGCAACCGCCAAACTGCCGATCGGAACTTCGATTGTCGTTTGTGACGGCGTCGACTCGCCCGATTTTCCCGATGTCTCATTCGCCGGGTGGGCCGGGACAATCGTTGAACTTTCGGGAAAGAAGTCCGACCCGAAATACATCATCGAATGGGACGACGCAACTTACGAAGCCATGCCCGCCTCGTATCGATCGCGCTGTGAAGAGCAACACCTCTTCGACCGCATGGCTTGCGTGACGCGTCCTGACATCGAACCGGCCGACAATTACGCCAGTTGATTCCGCTGGCTGCAGAAACTCAGTCGAGCTTACGAGAGTTCCTCAAGCGGCTTGCCGAGCGGCAGCGTGATGACGGGACGTCCGCCGTTGTCGATGTAATGCTTTTGGGTATCGACGCCCAGATGCCAGTAGATCGTGGCGAGTCGAATCCCAGCACGTGCGTGTCCCACCAACGCAGGTCGACGGTGACTAGTCGCACGCCCGCTTCCACAAGTCGTCTCGCCAAGAGAATCCACTGACTCCACGCCGGAGCACCGCAGCGATCGGACGCACCCGGATCGAAGAGCGGCTGGAAGCCGTATCGCTCTCGTAAGGTGCGGGGTTCTTTGTCGAGGTCGAAAGCATCACGTGCGCGGTCGGTGCTCAGCATGCCCCAGGCGAGTTGACGAAACCGATCCATCGCCTGCATCTGACCTGTGCGATCAACGGTCGTTACTCAGGCGATCGAACCCTTGTAGGTCGGAAAGCCGGTCGTCCGAAATGCCGCCAGGAAACGCGAAGATTCTCTTGGAAATCGCGACAACCGACGTGAGGTGATCGACGGCTCATGAAGTGGCCTTCCGGATTCGGGCAATCGCGCGGATGAACGCATCGCAACATGCACTATTGTTAATATGTCGGCCATTTTGGCCTTCATCAAGAGCTTCCAGGGCAATCTGCCGATGATGCAGCCGTCGGCTTGCCGCGAGGCGGACGAGTGGCGAAACTTGGATGCGTTGTGGTCGAAAAACGATTTCACCACAAAGCCACCAAGACACGAAGGAAAACAAGTTGTCCACGAAAAGACTCAAAATGCGCAAAAGGCGGCGAGTTGTTGGAAATCAAATGTTGCTCGGAGAAGAAACGTGAATACAGCGCCGGATCACGACGACTGCTGGCGTTTTGCGTCTAGCAATGAAGGGGAGACAAAGCGGTTAGGTCTCGCTTTGGGTGCTGTTGTTACACCAGGTACGGTTGTGGCGTTGGTCGGCGACTTGGGAGCGGGCAAGACGCGGTTCGTGCAGGCGGTGGCCGAAGCGTTGGAAGTCGAGGGGCAACAGGTCAACAGCCCGACGTTCGTGCTGATTCAGGAATACGAAGGCCGGTTGCCCGTTTATCACTTCGATACCTACCGGCTGCGCGATACCGACGAGTTCCTCGAATTGGGAGCCGACGAAATGCTGGCCGGGGACGGCGTCTGTTTCGTCGAATGGGCCGACCGCGTGGCCGACGTGCTGCCCAGGGACATCGTCCGAGTGGAAATCGAAATCACGGGGCGGGATGATCGCGTGTTTCACATCCAGTCGACAGGGCCGCGTTCGTCGGCGGTTGTCGGAGATTGGCAGACATGCGTCACTGACGGACCAACGACTGACGCTGATCAGTGAGCGGCGGGTTGCTCTTCGGTCTCGTCGTCGGCGAAGTGGCAACATTGGGCGCAGCAGACGGAGAGCTGGACTGATCCGCAGAGGAACATGATGACGAACAGGCTGGTCACGTAGACCGTTTTGCCGACAAAGTTACTTAACGTCAGTCCGAGAATATGGTGCATTCCGTCGGCTGAACTTGGCGGGGCGACGGTCCCCCAGACGAGGATCATCACGAAGCCGATCAGCAGCACGCCGAGCAGGCCGCCGGAAAGCATGACCTTTCTCAGTTTCTCCCAATTCACGCCGAACAGCCAGAAGGCGACCCAAGCGGCCAGCGGTGTCCACGGAAGTAGCAGCACGCCGAGTGAGAAAATGGTTCCCCACAACGCTTCCACGAGTTGCAGCAGATTCTGGCCGAGAGCTTCCATTGGGAATTCCTGATTCGACTTCTTGACCTAATTGGTCGCACACAACGGACAGACAGGGAATGTCCATCCTACCTTATTCTCTCACGGCTATTTAACACATCCCCTGGTGAATCGCCAGTCATTTGACGCCAGCGGGGTGGCGGCGATCAGACATCGTCGATCAAACGTCATCGACCGAAGTGCCCACGCGTTTGGCCAGTTCGCACAACTGTCGCCAGGTTTCGTCGGGAACGTCGACCCCTTCGGCTTCTCGCTGAGCCTGACGACGAAGTTCGATCTCGCCGGGCAGCAGGATTTCGTCAACGCCCGGCATCTTCTTTGAACTCTTGAGGAACGCAGCATACGTTTCGAGCAGCGCGTCGTAATCGGCTCGCGCGCTGAATTGTTCGAGATCAACCAGGTACATCCAGACGCCGTTGGCTCCTCGAGGGACGTCGTCTCTGCAGACACCGCTGCCCGAGAGCATGCCGCCGAACACGTCGATCATCACGGAGAGACCGTACCCCTTGAAGCCCAACGCGCCACCCAGCGGGAGAATCGCTCCGCCCGGCTCGGCGTAGTAGGTTTTCGGGTCGGTTGTCGGGTTGCCGTCGGCATCGATAATCCAGCCTTCGGGGACTTCCTCACCCTTCTGGAAAGCGACGCGAATTTTCCCCTCGGCGGTCGCACTGCTGGTCATGTCGAGCACGAGTGCGCCCTCTTTCCAGGGCGCCGACATGGAGATGGGGTTGGTCCCCATGCGGCGTTCGATGCCGCCGTAAGGAGCCACGCCACCTGGGCCGGGTGCGTTGACGGCCATCATCGATGCGTAACCTGCCAACGCGGCTTTTTGCGAATAGGAACCCAATCGCCCCACGTGATTGCAGTTGCGGATCATCACGGTCGCGGTGCCGGCAGCCTTCGCTTTCTCGTAGCCGATATCGAGTGCCTTGGTGGCGGTGACTTGCCCGAAGTGAAAATGCCCGTCGACGATGGCGAAAGACGGCCCTTCTTTAACAACCTCGAAATCCCCCTTCGGATCCAGAAACCCGTCGGAGATATAATCGACATACTGCACCAAACGCATCACGCCGTGGCTGTCGTGCCCGACGAGGTTGGCGTCTTTCAGTTCGATCGCAATGATGGCGGCGTCCGCCGGGTCGACACCGGCCGCTGTGAGAATACGTGCTCCAACGGTTTGCAACTGTTCAGAATTAAAGGCGGGCATGGTTTCTCCGGGGCAAGACAAAACTTGGTTGCGATCATTGGCTGAAACGCAACCAGCGAAACCGCCAGAATAACAAGTGGCCCCGGAAGCGTCGACGAAGCCGCCAGGCGAGCGGCCAGCGTAAGCTGGCAGTTACCTGAACTTTCCCTCTGCAGAAAAAACTTCACTACAGAGTACGCAGAGTACGCAGAGGAACACAGAGGAAAATCTGTGTCATTCCGCAATGCAAACGGCCCACTATCTTTGCACGGCGTGAAGATTCTCCAGAAGCAACTACAGCAGGGAATAACCACCAAGCCTCGAAGTCACAAAGAAAATAACAAGAGGGCAACTAAAATCCGAGCTGCTCGATTCGTGGCTGTCTACCTCTCTAGCAAGTTGAGGATGTGTTAAATTGAAAGTGAATACACACCCCAGCCTCTTAGTTTCTCGCGGTTATCGGCTTCTTCGTGTCTTTACGACTTAGTGGTGAACTTCCTTGATTCCCGCGATGCCGGGCCAGATGTTATACGGTTTGAATTTCTTTACGTCGAACTCGAAATAATCTACCCACCGTCCGGTTACGAGGTTTCGCTCTCTTTCGCTTCCTCGTCATCGGAAATGTCATTGGCAATCGCGGCGAAGACTTCGTCCATCTCGACGGTCGGAATGCCATCAAGGGCTTCGATCGCGCCATCCGGAGCAGCCATCACGCGTTTCATGTGTTTTGTATGAAACGTCTTGTCGCTCACCGAGAATCGCCAGAGCATGAAGCCCAGCGAGACGGCAATGATGGCGGCGAACCCGATGATGTAAGGCACCAACCCATCATCGTCGACGTTGACAATTCGCGGTCGAATCCACTGCAATTGTTTTGCCAGAATCAGCGGGGCCGGGTGCGGGCCGCTAGCGGTTTCGTAGTATTGTTTCTTGAAGAAGTACCCCGTCACCCGCACGCGCACATTGTGGTCGAAGTTGCCCTGCTCATCAGGCCGAGGCAGATCATTGGGAATGGTGTGACAGACCACGCGATACGGGCTGTTGCCCGAGTCGGACGTGAAGATCCAAGCTTCGACCAGATGACTCACTCCGTGTTGGTTTTCGGTCGAGCGAATCGGCTGCAATCGCTTGACGACTCCCTCGACAGTAATGAGCGTGCCACGATGATGCTCCGGATCGATCATGAGGCCGTCGTAGGCGATGTCTTGTCGGGCGACACGCGTGAGATAGCTGGGCGGAATGTCGCGCAGCTTGGCGAGCACGGTGTAATATGCATCGGCCTCTCGGGCGCGAATGCCGATAGTGTTGTCTTTCACGTCTCGAAACAGGAACGCCCCTAACTCGACGTCAATATCGTCATCGGTCGCACTGTCCGGTTTTGTGCCATCCGTCGATGTGGGATCCGGGTCTTCTGCGGGGGGATTGGTGGCGGGACGGTTGTCGTTGTCCGGCCGCGAGCGAAATTCCCCCGGGCGCAACGGCGTTTCGGCGGCATCTCCAGCAGGTCCGGGAACAGTCTGTGCTTGGGGGGAAGACTTTTTCGGTGCGTCGGCCTGTCCGGTTTCGGCCGTTTCGGTCTCATCGGGGAAGAGTCCAGCCCAGAAATTGGGGTCGGCCGAGACCTTCATCGCCAGCAACACGACCGACAGCGTGCCGACGAGCCCCAACATGCGAAATTGGTCGCGTTTACTGAAGTGGGGAGTGGGTTTTTGCGGCGATCCGAATCGCATACTGTTCCTTGGTGACAACGCAAGAGACACGTCTCCCGCAGTTCGGAGACAGCTTTGCCGCCGACACTGCAAAAAATCGTCTGCGCAATTGTACGGCAGCAACGAACGGGTCTCAACAGGGGGACATTTTCGTTTCCCACCGATTATCACGAGGAACAGATGGCTTCCTCCCCCGCCGAACCGATTCAAGTGGGTCTTTTTCTTGATCCAGTTCCCATTCGCCTATATGCTTGATACGCTGAGCAGAAGCGCACGAGGGGTACGTTTCGATCCACTTCGTGTTCCAAGCGGGCCAATTTGATGGGCTGAGACGAAGACAGTTCGATAAGCCAATCGAATTGGGCCGTTCCAGCAAATCCGTGACCGACAATTCAGAGTAACGGAAGCACCGACATGAGGTACCGCCGGCTGTGTCCGACGATCGCACTACTTATTTGCGCATCAACGACTCTTCTCTCTGCGGCTGAACCCCATCGAGCATTTCTCGATGGGCTCCGTGCGCGCCGCTATTACGACACGGCACTCGAATACCTCGACATTGTCGAGAAAGATGCGCAGACTCCCGCCGAGTTCAAAACGATCATCCTGTATGAAAAGGCTCTGACGTTGCAGTCGGCCGCGTTGGCAAGTCGCACCCTCGACGACCAGCGCCGACAACTGAGCCAGGCCGAGGCGTTTCTCAAGAAATTCGTGAAGCAATCGCCCGACCACCCGCTGGCAGCCACCGCGAATTCGAAAACCGCCAAGCTGCTGTTGGACAAGGCAAAGGTCGAATACCGCCAGGCCCGTAACCCGTCCAACCAGGCGAACAAAGCCGAGTTTCAGAACACGGCCCGGACCTACATCGCCCAGGCACGTGCTCTCTATCAGGCAGCCCACGACGGGTACAAAGCGGTGTGGAAAGCGTTCCCGAAGTTTATTCCTGATACATCTGCAGCGGACAAGGCATTGCGGGCAAAGCGAGGAAAAGCTGAAGTGAACTTTATTCGCGCCCAAATCGACTTGGCGTTAAGTACATACGAAAAGGCGCAAACTTACGACAAAGACGCCCCCGAGTTCTCGAAAATCTTGACCGACTCCTCGAAGGAATTCGAAAAAATCAATCAAGCCTACCGTAGCCAAATCGGCGGTTTGTACGCCCGCATGTGGCAAGGGAAGTGCTTCGAAGAACAAGACGACATCCAGAAGGCTCTCGGCATCTACAACGAACTGCTCGGCCATCCCGGCACATCACGTGGGCTGGTGCAGATGAAGGATCAAGTCCGTCTGTTTCGGCTGATCGTCCTGAACCACCCCAAGAGAACGGATTACGAGCTGGTCGACATCGAAGGCAACGATTGGCTCAAGCTCAACAAGGCACAGCATCGCAATATGCGAGGCTTGGGGATTCGTTGGGAGGTCGCTCGTGCTCAAGAACAATTGGGCAGCGATAAGTCACGCCCCCAGACCGATCGAGACAAATACCTGACTGCTGCACTCGACAACGCAAATCAGGTCAATCGCTACCCCGGCCAGTACAAAGACGTCTCGATGGGGATGATCCGTCGGCTGAAGGTGCTTCTGAAGGGTGACGCCGGCGACCCCGAAGACTTCGACACCGCATTCGGCTTGGCACGCGGACAAATCAACGGCGTCAAGAAGTTCAACGACGACAAGAATGCCACCACCGATCGGGCTGAAAAAGCCAAGATTCAACAGGCCCTCATCAAGCACCTGGGCGAAACCGAACACAACCTCAAACTCGCTTTGGCGTTAGCCACACCGGAAACTCCCATCGAACAGTTGAACAAGGCCCGGTATTTCCTGGCCTACGTCTACTACTTGGGCGACCGGGATTTTGACTCGGCCATCATCGGTGAGTATCTCGGCAAACAATTCGCCAAGGACGATCCGGCCACAGCCCTCGATTCCGCCTACTTGTCGATCGCCGCGTATGTCAAAGCTTACAACCGGGCACCCAAAGATGATCGCGATTTCGAGATCGACCGCATCGTGGCGGTGGCAGAACTTGTCAACGACAAATTCCCCAACACCAACAAGGCCAACGATGCCCGCATGATTCTCGGTAATCTCTTCCGCCAGCGTAAGCAACCTGTCGAGGCGGCTGGTTGGTATTTGCGGATTCCCGAATCGTCGGAAGATTACACCCGAGCCGTCCTCAACGCGGGCCAGTCCTACTGGAGCGCCTACTTGGATGCAGCTATCCTTCCTGAAGATGACCCCACCAGGCCGCCACTCGAAGAATTCCAGAAGTGGCGTGACGAAGCCGAAAAGTATCTTCGCGACGGGACCAAGCGTCGCACAGCTGAAGTTCCCGAAGATGCCAAGCTCGGCAATGACCCCGGCAGCCCGCTCGCCGCTTTAGTCGCAGCCAAGCTATCGCTGGTGCAAATCGTCAATGGCAAGGGAGCTTACCCGGCTGCGGTCGCCCTCATCATGGATGCACCTCATTCCATCGATGGTGCCATTGAAGTCCCCGAAGGCGAATCGCGCCCGGCCGAAGGTGTAAAAAGTCTCTCCTTCGCCGTCCTCACCTTCCAGCAACTCCTCCGTGGATACGTCGGTCAGCAGCAGATCGACGAAGCCCTCGGTGCCATGCAGAAACTCGAAGCGCTCGATGAATCGGGAGACAACACGGCCATCTACGTTCAGCTGGGCCAGGAACTCCAAAAAGAGATCAGCCGGCTGAAGAGCCTCAAGGAAACCGCTCGACTCGCCGAAGTACGCGCGTCTTTCGATGAGTTCCTCAAGAAACTTTTCGAGCGACAGAAAGGCCAAACGTACGGCTCGCTCATCTGGATCGCCGAAACGTATTATGGCTTGGGAGAAGGTTTGGCCGGTGGCGACGCGACTGCCGAATCGACGGCAACCGCGTACTTTGATAAGGCTGGCAAGACGTACCAGAGCATCCTGGAACGTGCTGAGGAATTTGGGCAAGAGACACGCACGACCGGTGTAAAACTACGGTTGGTGAACTGCCGCCGTCGTCAGGAAGATTTTGAAACCGCCTATGATCTCGTCGTTGAAGTGCTTGATGAATTGCCCAACGCTCTCGACGCCCAAATCGAAGCCGCCCGACTGTTACAATCCTGGGCCGCCAGTGGTCCCGTCGATGCCGACGAAAAATACCAACAGGCAATCAAAGGCCATACCATCGGGAAAGACAAAGACGCCATCGTGATCTGGGGTTGGGGCGGCTTGGGTAATCGGCTGCTCGGCCTGATCCAACGCGGTTCGGCCACCCCCGACCAAGTCGACAAGCACTTTATGGCGCGCTACAACGCGTCCCAATGCCGACGCGAGTTTGCTCTCTCTCAAACGGCGACCACCAAGAAAAACGAGGAACTCGAAAAAGCTGGTGCCGAAATCGTGGCCATCATCGCCATCGCCGGCGAAATCAACGACGAGTGGTTCGAGAAGTTCGACAAACTCTATGGAGAAATCCAAACCGATCTGGGCGTCGATCCGCCGCTCAAACTGGAACGGCCAATGCAAGATACATCCGCAGGCCCCGGCCCCGGACTCGAAGAGGCAATCAACACAGCCGAACAGGCTGCCACATCCTCAAAGCCAAAGTCCAAACCGAAACAAGCCGGCCCCAACATGATGCTGCTCGGACTACTGGTCCTGCTTTGCGTTGGTGGAGCCGTGGGCGTGTACTTCATGATGGCTGCCCCCGGCAAGAAAAGAAAACTCGCCTACGCGGCCATTGCCCCCACTCCGCAAGCCGGCGGCAAACCGGCACACGGGTCGGGACGGCGGGTCATCAAGAAGAAGAAAGCCCCCGGCAAAGCGCCCGCTAAATCTGCTGCGGGCAGTCCTCCGGCGACCAAGAAAAAGGCCGTCAAGAAGAAGACCCCCCCAGGAGGAGCTCCTCCGAAGAAAGCCCCCAAGAAAAAGAAACGACCGCCCGGAAGCTGAACCGTCACACGCCGGCCAATTCCCCGAACAATCTGCAACACCATAAACTGCGATACAACAGCCCGGTCCCCAACCAACCGGCGAATGAGGAGACGACGAAATGACACGACGAACTGCTTACACCTTCACAGCCCTGCTTTCCATCGCGGCCACCGCCACCCCGGCACACGCCATCGACCGAGTGTTCCGCAAGAGCGATCCAAAACCGGCCATCGGATCGATCACGTCCGTCACCAAAGACGACCTCACGATCAAACCGGGCGTCAGCGCGGCCGTCAAAATTCCCGCCAACGACATTGCCTCTGTCGAATGGGAGGGTGAACGCCCGCAGATGAAGATCGCCCGTAACTCTGAAAAGAGCGGACGCTTCGAG
>Ga0115002_10002607_pt1 | contig 23369 bp, 21 predicted proteins | sample ArcticOcean_MG_C_8_FD_89576 | JGI IMG/M metagenome (GOLD analysis project Ga0115002, IMG submission 89576) | Marine microbial communities from western Arctic Ocean - ArcticOcean_MG_CB11_86 | ecosystem: Environmental > Aquatic > Marine > Oceanic | place: Arctic Ocean: Canada Basin | collected... | reverse complement strand
CGTTCCAGGTGCTTCTTGGATCCCTGGTCATCACCTCTTGCTACAATGGCGCTTCCATGGGAATCTTCACACCAGATCCCGAAGCGATCAAGAATCCCATTCTCCACCATCGCAACATCATGCAAGGCGACGTGGCCATTCCCAGTCTCGTGTTGGACACTGATGTGCTCTTCGATCCTGGACAGGCGATACTCAAGGGCAGTGCCCAGACAGAGGTCGCCAAGGTGGCCAAGTTCATTCTCTATCACAATCCACCGACGCTGATCATTGAAGGTCACACCGATTCGGATGGCGACGAGTTGCCCAACCAGAAACTGTCCGAACAGCGCGCCAATGCTCTGCGGCAGATGCTGCTCAACAATCACCCCACGATCAATCCAGAAATGATCCAGTCTCGTGGTCGTGGCGAAGAGCGTCCCGTCACACCCAATGACTCTCCCACCTCAAAAGCGATGAACCGTCGCCTGGAGGTGATCGTGATCTGGGAGGGTCTCGAAGTGCGTGCCGAGTCACGCGAGGAGGGCGGCGACGAACCGGAAGAGGATCTGTTCACGAGTCGTTGAGCAAGCCGCCAACACAGGTGTAGCGAGGAGAACTCATCGCTGAAAATTCAGCTGTGCTTGATGGATCAGCGGTCAGGCCGACATCTCCTTCTTCTTATCACATTCCTCTTCTGTTCGGCCACCAACGTGCCAGCCATTGCACAGGGCGACACCTCCGATCCTGCTACGGCGGCCATTACTGGTCGGGGGTAGATGCAAAGACCGGTGCCGCACTGAGCGGGGTGAGTTGGAGAACATGTCCTTTGCACAGGACATCACTCGGGCTGTGAGCCGTCTGCCTGGCGCAACCTCTATCTGGAGACTGGCTTACGCCACGACCGCGCCACCGGGGCTAACGATGAACTGTGGAGTCCACGTCTGAGTGCTGCCTATCTTCTGACACCCGTACGACAATTCGCGCTGGCTGGGGACGCGACGACCAGAGCGACGTTGATTCCAGCGACGTTGATCCCAGTGGCGATGATGGACTCGTCGCCCATGGGGAAGGTGGTTTCGTCTATTTCCGTGATGACACGAGCTGGTTCGGCCGACTACCGGTGCTGGGTGTGAGTTGGGAATTCTCGGGTCGGTTTCCCCTTCTCCCCTCGATCGGGGTGAGCTGGACTTGGTAGATTGGGCATGCTGTATCAGCAGGCCACCTTCTTGTAGATTAGGGGCCTCGCGAAATATCCTTCCTTCGCGCGATGAGCCCACAGCCCGATTCTGTGACGGACTACAGTCGATATGAGTGACGTGATAACTGACTTCATGCGATGACCGATTACACCTCCAAAGTGCCCTTCTACAGCTTTCCTGAGACACTCGAGGCACAAGAGCAGGCCCTGGCAGACAATCCGCTCATGCAGCGACTGCTCGCGGCACGGCAAGGCTACGCCAACGATCGGCATCGTCCCCGCTATCACTACGTCAATCCCGAAGCGATGCTCAATGATCCCAATGGGCTGTCTTTCTGGCAGGGACGCTGGCATCTGTTCTACCAGGCCTACCCGCCCGAGGACACTCGTCAGCACTGGGGTCACGCCGTCTCCGATGATCTGGTGCACTGGCGAGATCTGCCCTACTGCATTTACCCCCACCCAGAGCGCTGTTGTTATTCCGGTGCCACCCTGGTGGAACCGGATCGCGTCATCGCCATGTATCACGGCACAGAGGTGGGCAACATGGTCGCCACCTCTTCCGATCCCTTGTTGTTGAACTGGGAAAAGGTCGCCGGCAAGGCGGTCGTCCCCATGGCGGCGGCAGACGGCGCAGCTCTTCCCTATCGTGTCTTCGATCCCTGCATCTGGAAGAAGGGCGACTTCTACTACTCGCTGTCGGCCGGCACCAAGCCCGAAGGACCCGCCGAACAGCCGGTGCGAGCGAACTTTCTGCTACGCTCGCCCGACCTGGAACACTGGGAGTATCTGCATCCCTTTGTCGAGGACGACGACTACAGTCTCGTCGGCGATGACGGTGCCTGTCCTTATTTCTGGCCCATCGGTGACCGCCACATTCTCTTGTTCTTCAGTCATATGTCTGGTGGGCAGTATCTGCTCGGTGACTACGATGAAGAGGCGGACAAATTCATCGTGACCCGTGGTGGTAAGTTCAACCACGGGTCCGCTCATCCATCCGGTGTGCATGCCCCATCTGCGACACCCGACGGCAAAGGCGGCGTGATCGCCTTGTTCAATATGAACGCGGGCAAGCCAACAACAGGTTGGAATCAGATCATGACGCTTCCACGGCGCCTAACCGTCGACGGCGACGATCTATTGCAGGAACCTGTCGAAGCGATGACTTCGCTTCGTGATGAACACAGACAAGTAGGCGAGCAGGTCCTGGCGGCGAACAAGGAGATCCTCCTTGACCGGATCAGTGGTGACACACTTGAGATTGTCGCACGCATCGAGACAGACGCCCCCATGCTCGAGCTTGATGTGTTGCGCTCACCTGAACGCCAGGAGGTCACGCGTATTTGCTTCTATCGTGATCGCGGCTACAATGAATCCTTTGGCGACCAGCGACGAAGACAGAGTGTGATCAGTCTGGATGCGACCATGGGATCTCTCGCCGCAGATGTGCAGCAGCGTCCACCGGAAACGGCACCTGTCGTGCTTGCCCCTGATGAAGCGCTTGAGTTGCGCATCTTTATCGATCGATCCGTCGTCGAGGTCTTCGTCAATGGACGGCAGTGCGTGGCGCTGCGAGTCTATCCTGAACGCCACGATAGTCTGGGTGTTTCCCTCCGCTCGCAGGGCGCTGACAGTCGCTTGTTGTCGCTGGACGCGTGGACTCTGAAATCGATCTGGGAATAGGGCTCGTGCGTTCGAAAATCATGGTCGCCCTCCTCGCGGGGCTCTATGTCCTGTCCTTTTTCTTTCGTGGGCAGGATGAGAAGCAACTGCTGGGCGATCGTGTCGTGGAGGGTGTGTTTTTCCAAGGCGGCTACGGCATGCAGTGGGTCTTCGACTCAGCCGCCGAATTCGAGCACGCCCATCCAGATATCAACGCCTATGTCTGGGGGAATCCCAGGGCCTGGGATCAGACACGGCCACGTTTTCTCGCCGGCAACCCACCGGATGTCTTCTGGGGAATTCAAAACATCAATTTCTGGGTGAATCTGCAGGACGGCCTCGTGGCCCCCCTCGATTCCCTCATGCAGACTCCAGCCTACGGCCAGCCGGACAAGACCTTCGGCGAGACCTTCTTCCCAGGTGTATTGGAACCAGGTCAATTCGACGGACGTCAGTACTTCCTCCCCATCGTCTACAACATCAGTGGCATCTGGTACAACAAGGGCATGTTTGACGAGCACGGATGGCAGGTGCCGGCCACGTGGGATGAGTTCCTTGCTCTGTGCGAGTTGATCAAACAGACGGGCAATGGCATTGCACCCCTGACGCACCAGGGCAAGTATCCCACCTACTTCGGTGGAATTTATCTGGCCCTGGTATACAAACTCGGCGGCAAACAGTTGCTCAACGCCATGGACACGCTGCAACCCGGCGCTTGGGCACGCCCCGAGTTGATCGAAGCGGCACGACTCAGCCAGCAACTGTACGAACGCGACTACATCCTCAGCGGAACCTCATCGTTCTCACACACGGAAGCCCAGATGATCTGGCTCCAGGGCAAGGCGGCAATGATCCCCTGTGGCACCTGGCTCGAGTCGGAGATGATCAATGCGCTGCCGGATGGATTCGAAATGCGTATCATGCCCGTGCCCGGTTTCGTCGATGGCAAGGGCGGTGTCGGCGCCATAGAGGCCAGTTCCGATCCCGCCTTCTGGGTGCCGACAGATGCTGCCCATCCTGATTGGGGCATGGAGTATCTGCGTATCATGCTGTCGCGCAAACTCGCAGCGGGATTCATCGAAAACGTCGGCTCCGTACAGCCGATTCTGGGAAGCACGGATGATGCCGAGGTTCGTCCCGCGACACGCAGCGCCCTCGACGCGGTACAGGCGGCCGGAGGCGAGACCTTCAACTTCCGCTTCTCAAGCTGGTATCTGGAGTTGGATAACGAGTTTGACAATGCCCTCGGCGCCCTGCTGAATCACGACATCACGCCGGAGCGTTTCGTCGAACGCATGGAGGCGATGGCCGAGCGTCTGCGTCGTGACCCCGACACGCTGCGCTTCGACAGCGAACCCGAGCAGGCTGTGACGACGAAAGCCGCTTTATGAAACTGCAATCCGACGCACGTGCGGGTTGGCTCTTTGTGCTGCCCGCTCTGGTGTTCTATGTGACCTTCCTCGTCGTGCCCTATGCACTGGCTTTCGGTGTCAGTTTTGCCAAGTGGCGTGGCGTGTCTCTGCACCTGGAATTCGTCGGCCTCGGCAACTTTCAGCGCATGTTTGGTGATCCATTTTACTGGAAGGCACTCTACAACACGGCCTTCTTCACTGTCTGCACGGGTCTGATCGTACCCGTCATGGCTCTCTACTTCTCTGTAGCCGTGACGCGCAAGCTCGTCGTCGGCGCACGTTTCTTTCGCATTACGTATTTCTTCCCGAATCTGATTTCGCAGGTCGCCATTGCCGTCCTATGGTGGTTCGCCCTCAATCCGGAATTCGGCATCCTCTCCAATTTTCTGCGCCTCTTTGGCCTGGCTGATCTACCATCCTGGCTCGGTGATCCGGATTGGGCTCGTCGGTGTGTTGTGGCCGTAAAGGTCTGGGCCGCCGTTGGTTTCTACATGGTCCTCTACATCTCCGCCATTGAGGGGATTCCCAACGACTACTACGACGCGGCAAAGATCGACGGCGCCGGCGAGATGCAGTCCTTTCGCCACGTGACCTTTCCACTCCTGTCTGAGATGATGAAGGTCACTGTCGTGTTCTTGCTCTTGAATGGTTTTGGCACCTTCGACCTGGTGCGCATCATGACGGATGGCGGCCCGGATCGAGCCACGGAAACCCTGGCAACCTACATCTACGAAAATGCCTTCGAACTCGGGAAGTTCGGCTATGCCACGACCATCGCGATGAGTCTGTTCATCATCACCTTCTCCCTGGCCCTGCTGTCGCTGTATTTGCAGCGCAAGGAGGCGGTCGAATACTAATGAGGTTCAATAACACAGCCATCCTCGACAGACTCGGTGAGCATGGGCGCAAGACCATCACGCAGATCATCTTCGTTGTCTACGGCGTGATCGTCGTGTTTCCCATGGTGTGGCTCCTCTATACTGCCTTCAAACCGACCCACGAGTTGTTCGCCAGCGCCTGGTCACTGCCTGTGGAGTGGAAATTCGACAACTTCGTCGAAGCCTGGACTGAAGCCCGCATCGGTGACTTTTTCTGGAATTCTCTCTTCGTCACGATTTCGACGCTTCTTGTGCAACTCTTCGTCGGTTCCATGGCAAGCTACTCCCTGGCGAAGTATCGCTTCCGCGGTCAGGGTATCGTCTACTACGGATTCCTGGCTGGCATGATGTTTCCCATCTTCCTCGGCATTGTTCCCCTGTTCTTTTTAGTGAAGAGCCTCGGACTACTCGACTCACACCTGGGGCTCATCGTCGTATATGCCGCCTTCGGCATTCCCTTCACCGTCTTTGTACTCACCGCCTTCTTCCGCACGATCCCCACGGAAATCATGGAAGCGGGCGTGATGGACGGATGCGGCCATTTCACCCTCTATTGGCGCATCATGCTACCCTTGGCCAAACCAGGGCTCACGACGGTAGGCATCTTCACCTTTATCTCCATCTGGAACGAATACATTCTCGCTCTGGTGCTGCTGTCTTCGTCGCACCTGCGCACCATGCCCTTGGGCATCGCCGTGTTGCAGTTCGTGCAATTTTACGAAGTCGACTTCGGCGCCCTCTTCGCGGGACTCGTCATCGTCATGCTGCCCACATTGCTTTGTTATGTGATTCTGCAAGAGCAGATCACTAAGGGAATGACCGTCGGCGCCGTCAAAGGTTGATCTGCATCCTTTCGATGTGTTTGGCCATCTAACCCGTATCAATCACTTTCTCTCACCTTCTCCAATGGGTGATGGCCAACATGCGAACTCGCTCTCTTATTGCCGGCGTCTTCAGCGCCGGCTTGCTGCTGACCGGTCCTGTCGCGGCTCAGTATCGGCCCAAACTGCCGGATCCGATTCCCGTGCCAGGCTTCAAGCAGTTGTTACCCCATGGGGGCATCCCTGCTCTCGTGAATCCGGACTTCGTTGCCGCCGACAAGGCCCGGATTCCAGCCTCGTCATGCTCGAACAGGAGACAAAGTCCTACTGGTCGATCATGACCGAGGAGGCGATTTGGGGCCAGCTCAAGGGCCAACGACTGCAACCATTACAGGGCGCTAAGAAGATGATGTTCGGAGCGTGGCGCGCCTTGCATCCCAACACACACGTATTGTCAAACGATGGCGTTCAACATGCCCCACGCGATCCGTATGATCACTACTTCACATCCGCAGAGGGTTTTCGCGGACTGCGGGCGACCGATCGCAGGCTGAAGGACAAGGCCCTGCTCTATGGCCTGCACGTAGGTGACGCACCATGGATTGTCGCCCATGAAGGTTTTGATGGAGGCGGTGTCGCTGACGTCGGTGGTCGTCAGTTGTTTCTCTACCGTGTGTCGATGCGACGACGCGTTCTTTCCCGGATGCACTCGTTCTTGAGAGCGCCACTGGCTTCGATACGTATTGGTATATCTGGCGCCTGACCAATCCACAGACGCAGATTGCCAAGGCCGGGGCATAGCGCGATGTCGAGTACCGTAAGGATCGGTTCTCACGGGGCCGGTGCAAGGATCTTCATCGCCGCAGGGAGGACTTCCACTTCGAAGGTTGCCGGGGGCAACGACTCTCCGTCCACTTGCACCGGTAGCGTCGTGGAAATTTTCACCTGGCGAATTCGTGGCCAGTCGGGGTGCGGCGTTATGGGGCTTGCTCTGCGGATGGTGGCGGACGCCATATAGGCCCAGTAGTTGGCTCGTGACCGATGGATGCGAAGATCCATCTGTCCATCCGTGGGATCTGCTGATGGCTGCGGCCACACGCCGAATCCGTAGCATGGCATATTGTGAATGCCCACGTTGCAGATCTTGTCCTGCCTCTGCACGACCCGCTGACCATCGACGTCGACGGCCACGCCCGACACCCGCCACAGGCCCCGACGCATCCCGGCAGCCAACGCCGCAGACCATCGCGAGTGGTGACGCCACGCTTGATAATCTCTGATGACGAGAGACTCCAGGCCCACACTGATATTCAACATGGACATAGGCGCCTGCGGATGGGTCGTCGTCAAGACATCGACAGGGCGAGAGATCCCGTCTTGGAGAGTGGCAACGGCCTTGGGCAGACTTGCAATACCAAACGAATGGGCCAGACCATTGCCCGTCCCCAAAGGCAGGACCGCCATGGGGCGATCGGACAATCCTTCGGCACGCAACAACCGTGCCACGGACCCCACGGTTCCATCCCCGCCGACAGCGACAGGAGTGCGCGTCGCATCCAGGTTCGACAGACCGCGGCGAAGGCCATCGTCATCGACAAAAAGCGCCGTCTCTACATCTGCATCCTCTAAAGGTGACGTCTTGAGCAGACGTTCCACGCGCCGGACGACACCGCCACCACGGGCGCGCTCATTGACGAGAAAAAGATAGGATCGCACCAGAAGTTCTGCACCCTGGGGTCAGGAAAGGAATTGCAGGAACGAGCAGTCGTCTCCTACAGTAACCCTCGTGGGGCTCGACTGTCTATTTCCGCCTTCTCTTGATATGGCTACCCTAACCTTCCCATGTCTCCCCTGCCGAACAGGACGCATGATGACGACGATTCAAGTAGAGGACGGCGGCCGATCATCGACTACTTACAGTTCCGCAAGTTTGAACCGCAGGAGATTCCTGGCCCGATGGCGGCGTCGACCACTGGCGGGCCACCTTTACGACAGAGATGATTGCCACCGCGGCTGAACTGCCAAATCCGCGGCTTCTACCTCAAAGCGCACGATGGCCTTCTACTACACCGAGGAAGAGGACGAGACAACGGGGGGCACTGTCTGAGCTCGACGGCGGTGAGATTGTGCCATCCGCCATCGGCACCCGTACATCCTTGATATACCGCACGCCATGGTGTAACTCGAATTCGATCATGTCGCCTCTTCCACAGGGAATCGGCGCAGATCGCCACGGTAGGTCAGTCCCAGAAGCTCTCGACCATGGGCGGTATTGCAGAATTCGTCCGCCTCAAGCAGGCCGGCCGTATGCAGAATCTCGAATTCGATGCCGTCGACCTCGATGGCCAGCCGGCATGCCTCGGCCAGGTCGTGCCGACAGACAGAGCCGACATCCTGTTTGCCCAGGGGCTTACCGTATTTGCTGAGTCCCTGGCGGCTGTCCAAGATCGAACACGGACGCAGTACGACGATGGACATGCCAAAGGCATCGTGATACTGACGACACATCTCCTCCTGTAGGCGCTTGCTCACAGCGTAGGCGGAACCATCCGGGCGACGCACGTCGGCGTCAAAGAACACGCCATCCGGATGCTGCACCTGGCAGGAGCCGATGTGGACGACGCGCCGAATCTCACGTGCGCGCGCCACTTCGAGCACATTCCACAAACCCTTGAGATTGACCAGCCAAGGAAGATCATTGTCCGCACCATAGCCACCCTGCGCACTGCCCAGTACCGCGGTGTGGATGATCGCATCCATTCCCTCGATGGCTGCATCGACCTGGTCATAGTTGCTGATGTCACAGTGAACGATCTCGCCCGCCGACCACTCGCCGTCGACTGCTACGAGATCAGTTTCAACATTCTGATGCGTCTTCCACGAGTCGGGACCATAGTCGGAGGCACGAATCGTGTGATGACCTTCCAGATTGGCCAACACGGCACGACCTACCCAGCCGGCAGCTCCGAAGACGACAACACGTTGTGGATCGGTAGCCATTTTCTGTTCCTGTCCTTGGCTGCAGAGTATATCCCGTCGCATCATCCCTGGGTGGGATCCCACCCACTGTATCTCGCTGCCCGGGTGGCGTCAAATTTCCTTGGTTGTGGGGCTCAATAACGCGAAGACGCGAGAGCCAAAGCCCTCGCCTCTGTTTGAGTCCGAGCGGATGTACTCAACCGCGGCCCTCCGCCAAACAGGCCGGGACTCCTGGGCACTATATTGGGCGTCGTAGCATAACGTCAACGTTTCCCAACATCTCATCCTCGTGAGCTAAAGAGTCTACCTTGGCCGAACCCCTGCGTATCGCCGTCATCGCCACCACCTGGTTTCCCAACAGCCACGCCGGCGTTCTGGCGACGAAATTTCTCACTGGCTTCGCGACGGACGAAGGACTGATCGCACCACGCACACAGGTCGTGTCGATCTATTTGGATCAGATCCACGATAGAGATGTGGGCCTGCAGTTGGCACACCAATACGACATCCCCGTCTTCAGTAGCATCCGCGCCGCCCTGACACGGGGTGGCAGCGGGCTCGACGTGGACGCCGTCCTCATCATTGGCGAGCATGGCGACTACCCTCTCACCGCCCTCGGTCAGGAGATGCTGCCTCGACGATGGTTCTTCGAACAGGTCTGTGGGGTGATTGCCGAGGCTGGACGTCCGATCCCCGTATTCACTGACAAGCACCTGGCCTATCGATGGCAGGATGCCTCCTGGATGTACAACGAGGCTCGACGCCTGGGCATTCCTCTTTGGGCGGGGTCATCCATACCCGTTACGTGGCGGCAGCCCGACTATGATCACCCCTTGGGCGCATCACTCGACGAGGCCCTCAGCATCAGCTTCCACATGCTCGAACGCTATGGCTTTCATGGCCTGGAGGCGCTACAGGGTCAGGTCGAACGCCGTTCGGGGGGCGAGTCGGGCGTGCGGTCCGTCACCTGCTTGTCAGGTGATGATGTCTGGCGTGCCGCCGATGCCGGCGCCTGGTCAGCGGATCTGGCCGATGCTGCCCTGGCAGCAATGGATCCGGGGCCTGACAGACTTGAACGGGATCAGGTAATAGATCCACACGTCTTCCTGCTGGACTACAATGACGGATTCAGAGGCGTCGTTCTGATGCTGGGAGACTCAGGCTATGTGAGCAAGTCTGCCTATGCTTCTCGGCGAGGCAGCACGGTCGACGCTTTCGAATACCACACCGACATCGGCCCCAATCACGCCCACTTCAGCTACTTCGGACTGGCGATTGAAGATTTCTTCCTCGACGCTGAACCGCAGAGTCCTGTGGAGCGCACCCTCCTGACAACAGGCGTTCTCGAAGCAGTCATGATCTCCCACGACAGGCAGGGCGCGCAAATTGACACCCCCCATCTCGAGATATCCTACGAGCCTCCCGTGAGTCTGCGGCGCCGCCCACACACACCAAGACCAAGTGCTTCCAGTCTTGAGAGGGTCCCAATGCCTGAGCCCGGTGCAACGCCTGCCGCCGACTTCCTTCCCGTTGGCAGGGACGGAACCAAACATGGCAGCGACAGATGAGATCGAGTCGCCCTTCGCCGGGCGGCAGGACGTCTGATCTCGGTCCTGACGCGCATCTTCGGCCGGCAGAATCTGGAACGGGCTGAGGACGTTCTGTAGGAGTCCTTCGTTGCCGCCATGAATTCATGGTCTGACGACGGAATACCAGACAATCCAGCGGGCTGGCTGCTGACGACGGCTCGAAACCGCGCCATCCGCCGCGAGCGCACGCGCCGAACATTCGCTGAGGATCTGGAAATGTATCTGGACAGCGAGTGAACTTTGTCCACGACAGTGAACGAAACGTTTGGCGAGGATCCGATTCGCGACGATCCGTTGCACATGATTTTCATGTGTTGTGGCGCCGATATCTCCATGGAGAACCGCATCCCCTTGATTCTCAAGACGCTGTGTGGCCTCAGTAAGGTGGCGCCTTCTGCGCTGGCCCGCGCGGCGTCACATCTGCAGAATCGGCCGCACCTGCACGCGACCACCATCGGTGCCTGCCAGCAGGGGGCAGCCCTTGGCTAGTTCCGACGCCTCTTTCTGTGATGCAGCGGCGATAATCGAATAACCGCTGATCAGCTCCTTGACCTCCGACATGGTCGTATCCGTGTCGATCCTGTCGCCATTTCGGCTCACGAGAGTGCCATCATTTCCCAGAGGCCCTCCGGGATTGCGCAGATTGCCCGTCGACTCGAGTTGCTTGAACCAAGCACCCCACTCCTGCATAACCGTTTCCATCTGCTCTGGTGTAGCCGTCTCCATCCAGCTTTTGTCGCCACCTTCATAGATCAGCAGAAAATCCGTCATCATCTCGCTCCTGTTGTTTGTGTTCGTGTGTGTGTGATACACCATAACGCATGAGGGCGAGCAAATAGGACATCATCTCACACTTTCTTTTGCTGTTCCTAGCGGAAGTGTGCGTCAGCTGCATGCGGCTCACCGACGCCTCTCTCCATTCTCATCAGTTGCTTTTGCCTGTCATTCAGATCGTCATACCACTCAGGTGGAAAGCCATCATGTGGATCGAGTTGAAAGACACACATGTGCTTGCGGTAGTGGCCAAATAGAGCGTGTCGATTCTTGTCCGCATCGTTCGCCCCCCCACCGTGCCACGTCTGACCATTGAAGACCAGCACCGAACCTGCCGGTGCCAGCGCCGTAACAATGTGCTTGAGCTCAAGTCCCTCGGGCGGCTGCGCCATACCTGATCGATGCGTCCCCGGAATCACCCGAGTCGCCCCCATCTGCTCGGTGAAATCATCTAGCATCCACACCGTATTCAGCATAATGGGCGACACCATATTGAGCATCGAGTGGGGGATATCGCTGTGAAAGCCCTGCAGGCCATCGCCGGGACGCACAATGCGCGAGTTCAAGGAACCAAGGATCAGATTCGTCCCAAGAAAGTGTTCGAGAATCGGTAGCGTGCGCGGATGGTCGATTGTCGGCCAGAAGATCTTGTCCATCGTCGGCAGGTTCGATACATGACCCGCTGTGCCTCGATGATTCGAGTCGGTTCCGTGGTTTTCGATGCAGGCGATCAGCGCCTCCCGCATCGCCGCTGCTTCGTCTCTGCTGATCACACTCTCCAGGACCGTGAATCCGTAGACATCGACTTCCTGAATCGCTTTTTCCGTATCGTTCAAGGCTTCTCCTTCACTTTCACTTTCACTTTCAGGAACTGTCACTCACAGGTTCTGTTCATCCGCAATGGTATCCCAACCGGCGATACTGACACTGTCTTCAATCTCACCGATGGCGATGTTGGCGAAGGTCAGCGCCAGGGTGCCTTCTTCCAGGTGTCCGCCAAAACCATTGCGCTCATCTGAAAAATCAATGTGGCAATGCACTTTGCCATCAAGCACTTAGCCATTGAAAGAGCAGATATCCAGAGGCTGGATACTCTTTCGGATAACTCTCCTTCGGTGGCAATTCATTACTTATCACCACATGAAAATGAGGCTGACTCGCTGAACCGAAACCGGTCGGAATAGTCCATTGTTGATACTATGGTCGACCACCGCTTTTGCGCCGGCCCAACAGGATGTCTTCGCCCGGTGCAATTCGCACCAGCACGACCCGTTTCATGGTCGTTTCGCGTGAGATCGACGTCATCCCTTCGCTCGGTCTCCTGTCAACACACCAGCATAGAACGAATGTGTTTCGACGCCGTCAAACGATTGCATTAGAATGTTGCATGCGGCGGTCATCCATTGTCTGTCAGCAGCCGATAGCCCATGCCACCAGCTTAGAAACTGAGGAACCGAATGAAAGCAGCTCGTCAGCTGATGCAGAAAGTCGGTGCAGGGCAAATCACAACGGGAGTGCTCGCTACGGATCTGTTGTGGCCACAATTGATCGAGTTTCTGCAATTGGCGCAGATGGACTATCTGATCGCCGACCAGGAACATGGGACGCACTCGGACGACCTGGTTGCCGCTGTCTGTGCCCTTGGACGTCAGGTCGACTTCCCTGTTCTGATCCGACCGATCGATACGGAAACCTCGACGATTCGCCGCGCCATCGATCGGGGGCCCTGTGGACTACTGCTACCAACAGTGGAAACCGTATCGCAGCTTGACCGTGTACGCGACAGCATCTGGATGCCACCCCGCGGACGGCGGCGGCCAGGTGGTCCAGGTAACTACTGGGTGTCGGATTTCGGCTATGACAGCTGGAAGCAGCAGGTCGAGGACGACTTCATCGTGTTGCCTCAGATCGAATCGCGTCTGGGCCTTGAGAAGGCCGATCAGATCGCCGCACACGAGATCACCACCGCGATAGCGATCGGACCCTACGATCTGTCCATGGAACTGGGTGTGGGCGCCCAACTCGGGCACCCCACCATGATGGAGGCGATCTACCGTATTCGTGCTGCAGGGGAAGCCGCCGGCAAGGCCATGTGGCGCATCGGAGACGGCCCAACGATGGTGCGCGAAGGCTTCCATTTTCTTTGCGTCGGCGAACCGATGGGCATGCTCAAGGGTGCTCTTGTCGGCGCACAACAGGATGCCATAGCTGCTCTTGATCAGAAAGGGTCATGAGGTGGAACCATCACTGTTTAGCAAGGATATGGGGCGCCCACTTCAGGGCGTGCAGGTGCTGCCGCGCGCCAATGCCGATGGCTTACCCATTGTTCCCTTAACGGACGAGCAGAAATACATCTTCGACATGCGTGGCTGGCTGATGATACCGGGCGTCCTGTCCGCCGAGGAGATTGAACCCATGCGGGATTTCATCTACCGCCTCGGTCGCGAGCGTGAATCGTTGCCCGAGCAACAGCAGACGATCTTTGGCACCCCACTGCAGTCGCTGATGGACCATCCCGTCGTCGTCGGTTTCATGAATGAATTTCTGTGCACTCCCTATCTGGCATCAGAAGAGTGCTACGGATTTCGCATGGAAATGAGCTTTCCGGGCCTGCGATCTACGGCGGACGAGAAACCCTTCGAATTCCTCCCTCACAATGGCAGTGGCTTCTTCCGCATGCCGGGCGACGGACATATGTATCACTGCCTGCCGGGCAAGGCGCATAGCGGTCTCACACGTGTCGTGTGGGAATTGAATGAAGTGGAGGAGGGTGACGGCGGCACGCTCTTCATCAGCGGCAGCCACAAGGCGGCCTTTACGGCACCAGAGTCTGCCTACTCCCCAGACTCGCCCTTGTGGGACACCTATTCCTGTCCGGCGGGCTCCGTCCTATTCTTTACCGAAGCGGTCAGTCACAGCGGGGTACCCTGGGCGAATCCAGATCGAGATCGGGTCGCCCTGTTCAATGCCTACAACGACGTGAATAGCCGCTGGTCCACATCCAAACCGAGTCCAGAATTACTGGATGCGATGCCTCCCCTGCGCCAATCGTTGTTCCGCGAGGCCTATACGAAGGGCAATGTCACGGGGCAGGAACGGGGCGCACACTATTAAAGTCGCGCTGGCCCAGGGGAGGCATCGCTGGCCACTCCTATTCCCCTCCACTATCTTTCGCCGCCTAAGACAATCCCTCTTACCTTAGCAGGAGCCGCAAAATGGCCGACGCACCGCGCCCGCTCACGGACCCTTACACCCTCTCCGACAGCGACGGCTATTTCTGGGTGAAAGGCAATCTCCACTGCCACACGACAAACTCAGATGGCCGCGTGGCACCGCAGCAGCGACTCGATCAATACGTCGCCCAGGGCTACGATTTCCTCTGCCTTTCAGATCACCGCAAGATCACCCCTGTCAGCTCCGTCAACGTGCCAAAGGATTTCGTCCTCATCGAAGGCGCCGAGTTGCATCCGGCGAATCCTTTCGGCGGCCAGGTCCATCATTTCATCTGCCTCAATATTCATCAGGACATGGCCTGCGGCACGATGCCGCCGCAGCATGTGATCGACAATGTCAATGAGCAGGGTGGTCAGGTTTGGCTGGCCCATCCACACTGGAGTTCAATCAACATCATCCGCGATACACTGCCACTGAAAGGCTTCGCTGGCGTTGAGGTCTTCAACAGCACGTGCCGCTTCATGGGACGCGGCGAGGGTGCCGTGCATTGGGACGACTGGATGAGTCTCGAGGATCGCGTCTACCCCTGTCTCGCCAACGACGACACCCACGGTGCACCTGAAGACAACCGTGACACGTACGAATCATGGACGATGGCGCGGGTCAAAGAGCGTACGACGGAGGCCGTCCTCGAAGCATTAGCGACAGGTGCCAGTTATGGCACAACGGGGCCCGAGATTCACTCGATCGAGGTAGCACCTGACGGTAGTGAAGTGCATGTGAAATGCAGCGAGGCCCAGCGCATTCACGCCGTGCAGGACACGTATGGCACCGAGCACCGCGAGGGGGGCAATCTGTTCACACAGGCAACCTTCGCCCTGCGCAAGAACGCCAAGTGGGTGCGCTTCGAGATCATCGATGCGACGGGCAACAAGGCCTGGTCGAATCCCTTCGACCTTCGTAGCTAGGTAGCGGTCTGATACGATGGCACAGATCTACTGGACATACGAAGAGCTTCTCGCCGACGTAGAGCGCCGCGCACAGTCGGTGGAAGTGCTCGGCCACACAGTGAATGGTTCACCTCTGGTCGTGGCTCGAGGTGGCGGCGACAAGCTGCCGGCCATCTTCATCACGGCCGGCTCACACTCGACGGAGCAGGCGGGTGTGAGCGCCGCCGTTGCCTGCATCGACGAGTTGGAGACCGATCATCAGGTGCACGTGATCCCCACACGAGACCCTGTGGGCATGCAAGGTTTCGCGCACGTGTTGTCCCTCGGCCTGGGTACGACGCCGACCATCGAGAGTTTCGATCAGGTCGAGACGATCTTGCGCGATGGTGGGGTGCTCTTCGAGGAAGAGGATCTGACCTTGTCGCTAATCGGCGAGTATGGCTACGCCAGTGCTCGACCTGGCTCAGGGCGTTCCTGTCCGCAGTATTTCTTCTATCAGCGACTGCAGCGGTTAGCTTCCGAGCAACCTGAAGTACTCGAGCCCTTGCGAGGCCGCCGTGTTTGGATGACACCAGGGCAGACGGGTGTCGCCGGCACGGGTGATTTTGGCCGGGCCTATACCTTGATCATCTCGCTGGAAGGGGAGATCCTGCACATCAACCGCTTCCACGACACGCCGTGGTCGCCCGTTGAACCTCGCGGCACACGAGACCTGATGGCTCGCATCCGTCCGGGAATCAGTTTCGATTTGCACGAATCGCAGTTGATGGACGACCGCTACTTTCTGTCGGCGCGACGGCAGCCCGACCCCACCAACGAGGAGTGGGAGCAGAAGGCCGCATCTGCCATCATCCAGGCTATCAGTGCCTCCGGTGCAGAACTAGCGCGAGACGAGGATGTGTCCGCCCTCGGCAATTGGTTCGACACGTCAGAGCCAGGTGCATGCTGGCTCGATGCCACACGTCGCGGCGAAGGCTTCAATTTGATGGACTTCGCCTCGTGCACCTATGGCCTGGCTTTTGGCACAGAGATGGGCATGTTCGGCACCTTCGACGGGCGCGTGGAACTGGCGATGATCACCGTTCGCACAGCCGTTGACGTTTTCGCCCAACGATATGCCTAGAGTCCGATGTTCCTGTCGTACAGAACGAATCGTCATCATCATGGTCATGATCGTGATCCTTCATCGGCATCACGGGTACCATCCCCGTGGCAGTGCCGTTCTGGCTCGAATTCCTCATCACCATAGTAGAGATAGTTGAGCGCCTGACCGGGTCCTACTTGCGTCCACGTGTTGACATTCCCTTCGCGGCTGTGGCCACCGACTTAGGCACCGTGGAAATATTCAAGCGCCATATCCAACAGGAGCAGAGGGGCCGGCTCATGATGCGGCTCCACAACGTCGATCAGTTCATCAAGATTTCCGCCACGGTTCATGGCGGCGTGAAAAGTCCACAGCGAACGGTGACCGCCAGGCTCGATCATGCCGAGCCCTGTGATGCCAGATGCTGAGGCGGAAGAATGACACCGACACTGTCGAAATCACTTACCTGTCGCCAGCTGCTACCTGCATCCAGTTCTGTGTGGCTTGCGTCACGGTTGACTCAGTGACAGTTCCTCGGCACGATGGCAACTGACCCAGCGACCGGGCGCTGTCTCACGCAGCAGCGGAATCTCGCTCCCACACCGCTGCTCGGCATAGGGACAGCGCGGGTGAAAGGCACACCCTGGTGGCGGATCGGATGGATCGGCGACTTCCCCCGCCAGCTCGGCCAGGTCGGAACGTTTGGTTGGATCAGGCAGAGGCACCGCCGCAAGCAGTGCCTCCGTATAGGGGTGCAGTGGGGCATCAAACAGGGAACCCACCTCTGCGAGCTCGACGATCTTGCCCACGTACATCACGGCGACACGATCACAGATGTGGCGCACCACACTCAGGTCGTGGGCGATGAAGATGTAAGTGAGGCCCAGTTCCGCTTGCAATCGCTGCAGCAGATTCAGAATCTGCGCCTGCACCGACACATCCAGCGCCGACACGGGCTCATCGGCGACGATCAGCTGCGGGTGTAGTGCCAGACCACGAGCGATGCCGATTCGCTGCCGCTGTCCACCCGAAAACGCATGCGGATAGCGACGCAGGTGCGCCGGATTCAGGCCGACCTGCGCCATCAGCTCGCGCACCCGCTGCTCGCGTTCGGACCGGTCGCTCATGCCATTCACCAACAACGGCTCACCTACGATATCGAATACGGTCATGCGCGGATTCAGCGACGCATAAGGATCCTGGAAGATCAACTGCATGTGTTTGCGCAGTTTTTTCAACTGGTTCGAGTCGGCGTGCGCCACATCGATCATCTCGCCGTCGACACGAAACTCGACCTCTCCACCGGTTGGATGCATAGCGCGCAGAATACAACGACCGAGCGTCGTTTTACCCGAGCCGCTCTCGCCAACGATGCCCAGGCATTCCCCTTCGAAAACCTCGAAGCTGACATCATCTACCGCCTTCACTCGGGCCACTTCCTTGTTGAAGAAGCCCTTCGTGATGGGGAAGTGTTTCGTCAGGTGCTCTACACGCAGAAGCGGTTCGCGTGACCGCGGTTCGCGGGATTCAGGCGTGCGAGATTCAGGCATGGCTGGCCTCCGAATGCTGCAGCAGACACGCCGTCTGATGCGTCCCTGTCTCTTCACCAGAGACAGATCGCAGCGGTGGCCGTGTGCCGACATCACAACGACCCGCCTGTGCCTCCCGGCAGCGCGGATGGAAGGCGCAGCCGCCAATTGGATCGAAGGGATCGGGCACACTGCCCTCGATGACCTCAAGCTCGCCCTTGTGATCTGACCTGTATGTACCGGGCAGTGAGCGCAATAGCGCCTGTGTGTAGGGATGCCGCGGATCGGCAAAGATCGCCTCCACGGGGCCATACTCGACGACGCGTCCCATGTACATGACGGCCACTTCATCCGCCATCTGCGCCACCACACCCAGATCGTGCGTGATCAACATGATCGCCATGCCGAGTTCCGCCTGCAATTGCCGCATGAGTTTGAGGATCTGCGCTTGAATCGTGACATCGAGAGCCGTCGTCGGTTCATCGGCGATCAACAGGGTCGGCTCGCAGGACAAGGCCATAGCGATCATTACCCGTTGCCGCAGGCCGCCACTCAGCTCATGTGGGTATTGATCGTAGAAACTTTCGGGATTAGGAATCCCTACGCGCTGCATGATGGCGATGGCGCGTTCTTTCGCCTGTTTTTTGTTACTGTCCGTATGCAGCCGCACCGCCTCATCGATCTGGCGCCCCACCGTGTGCACGGGACTCAGACTCGTCATCGGCTCCTGAAAGACCATGGCAATGTGACGGCCGCGAATCGATCGCATCTGCTCGCCATCCTCGTCAAGATCCGTCAGTCGCACGGACTGCCCCGGTGGATGGTGCAGGGTGATCGTCCCCTCCACGATTCGCCCGGGCGCAGAGATCATCCGCATACAGGAGAAAGCTGTGATACTCTTGCCGCAGCCACTCTCGCCGACGACACACAGGGTCTTGCCACGCGGCACGGACAGATCGACACCATCCACGGCACGTACCGTGCCCTCATCGAGGAAAAAGTGTGTCGCCAGACCCTCGATGGTGATCAGCGGATCAGCTTGAGAATTGTTACGGGAATCGGTCGTCATCTTGAATACGGATCGGCTGCATCACGCAGGCCGTCCCCCACAAAATTGAAGGCGAGCACAGTGATGATGACGATGATCGCCGGCGTCAGTAGCCAGGGATGCAGCGCCACGGCCTGCACACTCTGCGCCTCTTTCAACAGCACACCCCAACTGGTAATCGGTGGTCGCAGACCCAGACCCAGAAAACTCAGCGCCGTTTCACCAAGAATCATGTTTGGCAGCGTCAAGGTCAGGGACACGATGATGTGACTGGTGAACCCCGGCAGCAGATGGCGCAGCATCACCCGACGCTGTGAAGCACCGGCAAGCAATGCCGCCGTCGCGTAATCCTCCTCGCGCAGTGATAGAATTTTCCCCCGTACGACCCGCGCCAGACCCGTCCATCCGAGAAACGACAAGACGACGGTAATGCCGAAGTAGACCTGCAGAGGCGACCACGATGCTGGCAGCGACGCCGACAGAGCCATCCATAGCGGAATCGACGGAAAGGAGCGCAGCACCTCGATCATGCGCTGGATCATATTGTCGATCCAGCCACCGTAGTAGCCGGAGGCAGCGCCGATGGAGAGGCCGAAGACGAAACTCAAGGCCACACCAATCAAACCTACTGTCAGTGAGATGCGGGACCCGTATATGATCCGCGTCAGCAGATCCTGGCCAACCGAATCTGTCCCCAGAAGAAACAGCGTTCCGCCCTCTCCGACGCCCAACAGATGGAGGTCCGACTCGAAGAGTCCCCAGAATTTGTAGGTGGGGCCACGCGCAAAGAGTCGCAGTGGATAGATCCGCTCTCTGTCCTCTTCATAGACATAACGCAGCGACTCAGGATGGCGCTGACCCTTCAGGCCATAGACGAAGGGCCACAGGTGCACACCCTCGTCGCTGATCATGTGCAAGCGCTGCGGCGGCGCGTACATGTATTCCAGATGCTGATCCGCCAAGCCATAGGGCGCGACGAATTCGCAGAACGCCGCCATCAGATACAGTGCAACGATGGCCCAGCCCGACCATACGGCGAGTCGGTGTTTGGCAAACTTAAGTCGCATCAGCTGCCACTGAGACGCCGTATACAGTTCGGGTGCTTCGTCTCCGACTCGCTCTTCGACGGCCGCCGCCGTGGCTTCGCTCATTGTGTGATCACCTCCCCTGCTCGTCGTAACGAATGCGAGGATCGAAGATCAGCAGCAGGATATCGGAGATCAGCGTGCCGATAACGGTGAGGAAACTCAGAATCATCACCATCGAACCCGCCAGATACATGTCCTGATTCTCTAAGGCACGCAGCAACAGCGGCCCCACCGTCGGCATGCCCAGTACGACGGCGACGATGACCGATCCCGACACGATCCCAGGCAGCACCCAGCCTATCGTGCTGATCAGCGGATTCAGCGCCACCCGCACGGGATACTTCAGCAACAGCTTCCACGGCGGCACACCCTTGGCGCGTGCCGTCATCACATACTGCTTCGGCAATTCGTCAAGCAGGTTGCCACGCATGACACGGATGAGTCCGGCCGTACCAGATGTGCCGATGACGATGACGGGAATCCACAGGTGTGCCAGCAGATCGGCGAACTTCGCCATACTCCACTCAGCGCTGGCGTATTGGGGTGAGAACAGACCACCCGCTGACATACCGAAGACCGAGTGGCCCACATACATGAAGACCAGGGCGAGCAAGAAGTTCGGCGTCGCCAGGCCGATAAACCCAAGCACGGAGAACGCGTAGTCACCCCACGAATACTGTCGCACCGCTGAATAGATGCCGATGGGAATCGCCAGAGCCCATGTGAATAGCAGCGTGACGATGGAGATCGTCATTGTCAGTAGTAGCCGCTCGCCGATCAATTCAGAAACGGGGCGATTCCACTCGAAGGACTTGCCCAGATCCGGCCATTTAAAGACCGGCCAGTTGAAGCGCGCCACCCCATCAGCGCCCGTGACCCACAGATAGTTGCCATCAGCGCCGCGCTCGAAACCGAATAGCATCAGATCGTTGAGCCACTTGCTGTATTGCAGCACGAAGGGTTCATCGAGGTTGTAGCGTTTCCGCAGCGATTCGACGAGTTCCTCATTTACACTCTCCCCACTCTCTTCCAAAGCAGAGATGTAGGAAGTGAGGTAGTCACCCGGTGGCAATTGAATCAGGGCGAAACTGACGAGGGAGATCACAAACAGCGTGGGAATCATCCACAACAAACGGCGAGCGATGAGGGAAACCATCAGGCGTCTCCCTCCGGCTCAATCGCATAGATCTCCGGCGCCGTGGCACCCGGCGTACGCAACGGCCAACAGGCCACGGCCGCCTCCGGTACATTCTTGAAGTTGTCGGCGACGACGAAGATCACGGGAATTCCACCGACGGCACCTATCACATAGAGCTCTTCGCGGTTGATGTCGATGATTTTGTGAAACAGTTCGATCTGCTTCGCCTCATCCATCGTACGCGAGATCTCCGCGAACAGATCCAGGCACTTGCGCATGGGTTCTGGTGGCAACTCACCCTTCTCACCTGCGGTCCGATACCACAACGCGTAGTCCAGACCCTGGAAAGAGCTCGTCGAGTACGGCATGAACCAGCGTGGATCCAGGACGGGAATAATTTCACCGGCGCCGCCCCACACGTGCACATCACACAGACGCGCATTGCGACGCTCACGATACAACTGCCGCGCCGTCATCTTCACCTTCGTCTTCACACCCACCGCGGTCCACTGCGCTGCCGTCATCTCGAACAATCGCGCCATCGCCGACTGTGTCGACGTGGATTCGAGATTGATCACAAGTGGCTCGCCATCGGGACGCAGCCGAATGCCATCCGCGTCGCGTTCGGTGAGCCCCATCTCATCCAGGAGCCGATTGGCCTCAGCTGGATCGTGCTCCGTGTAAGCCTTCAGATACGCTTCGTTGTACCATGCCGACTGCGGCGGTGGGGCCACTTGCCGTGGCTCGCCGAGGCCGAAGAAGTTGGCATGGTTGATCTGCTCACGATCCATCGCGTAAGACAGAGCGATGCGGAAGCGCCGATCATGGAAGATCTCGCGCAGCACCGGATCCTTGTGATTCAGATTCAGTGTCAGCGACATCGTGCCGTCACCACCATCGATCCAGTGATAGACCTTGTAGCCACCGGCCTTCTGATTCGCCATAAACAATGGGTAGTTCGGCAGATTGATGTGGCGGGTCTGCATATTCATCTCGCCATTAATCGCCTTCAGATTGATCGTCTCAATGTCGTAGATGTCGAAGGTGATCTTGTCGATGTAGGGCAGCTGTCGCCCCTCAGCATCGACTTTCCAGTAGTAGGGATTGCGTGTAAAAACAGCGGGCCGCGCCGGGGGTGGTGCCGTGCAGACCCATCCCCAAATCCGCGGTGTCTCCGGCGTGCGCCAGTCCTTCACATCCTTGAAGACCTGGTGCCAGAAGTCCATGCCACGCTCACGCTGCTGCTGTTTCAGCACCTCTTCAGAGACGTAGCGTGGATGGTAATTTTTCAGAAAGTGCGCCGGATACTCCACCATCGTGTAGCTGAGATTGGACGCCATGAATTTCAGAAACAGCCCATTCGGGCCGGCAAAGCGAAAGCGGATCGTGTGGTCGTCCACCTTCTCCAACTTCACAAGCTCACCTTCATGGACGTATTGCATGTCGATGGCGGGTGTCAGATCCGTATTCTGCAGTACGTCTTCGTACCAGAAGACGAGATCATCCGCCGTAAAGGGGTGCCCGTCGGACCAGCGCACACCCTTGCGCAAGAAGAAGGTGTACGTGTGTCCCTCCTCTGAGATCTCCCAATGCGTCGCCAAATTCGGCAGAACCTCGGTGCCCATCGGATCCCATCGAACCAGGCCATCGTAGGCCAACCTGGCGTTGATCACGCCGATGTCACTTGGACCTGTCGCCATGCGGGTCCACGTGCCGCCATAGGGCCCGAACTGATGCGGTGGTGTGATAACGAGGGGATTCTCAGGAAGCCGATCCGCCACCGGTGGCAGATCGCCATTGAGCACAGCCACGTCAAACATTGGTGCCTGACGCAACTCGCCGCGGTCGCGATCGGCGGGCCACTCGGCAATACTGTGCAGCGCTCCCGCTTCAGTCGGATGCCGAACAGGCGGCGTGATCTGCGCCAGACTCGCCAGATCGACCTTGTCCGCACTAGCCAGGGCATAGGTCAGCCATGCAAACAATTCGATGCAGGCAAAGATCCCCAGACTGACCAACACCAAAGGTGCCAATTTCCGTGCGATGCGCCGGAGGATGTCTTGAGG
>Ga0115002_10002606_pt1 | contig 23378 bp, 20 predicted proteins | sample ArcticOcean_MG_C_8_FD_89576 | JGI IMG/M metagenome (GOLD analysis project Ga0115002, IMG submission 89576) | Marine microbial communities from western Arctic Ocean - ArcticOcean_MG_CB11_86 | ecosystem: Environmental > Aquatic > Marine > Oceanic | place: Arctic Ocean: Canada Basin | collected... | reverse complement strand
CGAAATTAGGCGCGACGAGAATTACTATTCAAAAATTTTATCTGCCCAATGGAGAGTCGACTCAGAAAGAAGGTGTGAAATCAGACATTATCATACCCTCGGTAAACGAATTTCTACCGATCGGGGAATCCGACCTTCCCAATGCACTCACCTGGGACACGATCGAACCAGTCGATTGGCTGTCCAATAATGAACACCTGAATGATCATTTTGTCACGAACGACACCTTACTGACGACGTTACGCAAACTGAGTGAAGAACGATTGAAGACACTCGATGAGTTTACTTACCTCAAAGAAAACATCGACTGGTTTCAGAAGAAACAAGATGAAAAGGAAATCTCTTTGAATTTCGATCAAAGACGTAAGCAAAAAGACATTGATACGAAATTTAAGGAATCAATGGATAAACGGTTGGATGAGTTGAGTGCGCTGGACTTCCCTTCGACTGATGTCCTGCTTGATCTTTCCATCGAGAAAGAGAATCAACATCAGGAAAAGCTGCAGAAATCAATTCTGCCGAATGGCAAACCAAAGAAAAATCAATATTATCAGAAGGTTTATTACTACGCTTCAGATGAAAGTGATGAGATCAAGGAAGTCTTTGTCGAAAGAATAGATTTTGAGAAAATGATTAAACACACGGATGATATCAGCGCATTTCTTTCAGAAAAGATAAATACTCAATTGGAATCACAAGCGATTGAAGATATCATGAATCAATTTAAAAATGCCGATCGGAGTGAGGACTTTCTAGTAGAAATAGCCTTTAAAAAATATTTCGGTGATAAACTCGAAGCAGATGAAATTAGCACTCTTCTCCCTTTATTCTTCGATAAGCTAATTGAAATTGACCCGCACATACTAGAGGATAAACCTGTCCTCGATATACCTTTACGTGAAAGTTTTCGCGTCGTGGCGGATTGGTTTATTTATAACAAAGATAAAGAACACTCTATACCCATTACCGCAGAAAACGCGAGCAAGAGATAGATTTCGAATCTCAGAATATTCATTTCCAGGCAAAAAAATAGCGATTACGGAGATTAAAATCTACCTGTGAATCCCAGCGCCCAAAACCCGTTTTGACAGCTATCTCTTTTAATGCTGGATGGTGGTCAATGCCTGTCTCCATCGCGACCAGCCCCCCCTCGTTTAAATAGGTCAAGGAACGAGAGAGAATGTGCTTAAGCGCATTCAACCCATTTTCCTCGGCAACTAGCGCTTCTCGCGGTTCAAATTTTATAATTTCCGGTTGGGATTCATCCCATTCAAGTTCAGAGAGGTAAGGGGGATTGGCCACAATCAAATCGAATTTTCCTTCTATTTCATTAAACCAATCGGATTTTTGGATCTCAACACGACTGTTTAACTCGGACCGTTTTATATTATCTCTGGCCAGCGATAAGGCTTCGTCACTGGTATCAACTGCCAGCACTCGTGATTCAGGGTAATGCATAGCCAAGGCTAAAGCTATAGCACCGCTTCCAGTGCCAAGATCCACAATCTTATCAGGGGCACAATTCTTAATCTTAATGATAAGATCAATGAGCTCCTCTGTCTCTGGCCTCGGAATAAGCGCGCGATGGTCGACCTTCAAATTGAGATTAAAAAAATCCACTTCACCAAATATATACTGCCACGGTTCATGTTTCCCTCTCCGTCTTACGAGATCGCGGATCTGGTCCAAGTTCTCTGTATCCAGGGGCCGATCGAATTGCAGATAGAGATCCAAGCGATTTAGATTCAGTGCTTTCGCGATAATTATTTCCGCATTCAAACGGGCATTCTCTATTCTTTTAGCTGAAAAGAATACCGTCGTCTTTTGAATTGCATCGATAAGGGTAATCATACCCGCAAGGGAACTAACGCGGACTGGCGATGGGTGATAAAAATAAATGAAGCGATAATCGGCCGTGACCTAATATACAATATTTAATTGTTATCGGGTGACAACAATTCATCTATTTTCAGTTTTTGATCGGTTTCTTGGAGAGCATGAATCACTTCATCCAGATTGCCCTCCATAATATCGGAAAGGTTATATAAAGTAAGACCAATGCGGTGATCGGTAAGACGGCTTTGAGGAAAATTATAAGTCCTAATTCGCTCACTACGGTCTCCACTTCCGATTTGACTCCGCCGATCCTGAGCATAGCGCGCCTTTTCCTCTTCTTCTTTTTTGTGCAATAACCGAGCCCTTAATACTTTCAGCCCTTTTTGTTTATTCTTCAATTGCGAACGTTCATCTGCACAACTAACGATTAATCCAGTTGGTTTGTGAAGAATCTGAACTGCAGAATCCGTCGTATTAACACCTTGGCCCCCGGGACCACTCGCCCGACAAACAGAAAATTCAAGTTCCGCCGGGTCAAGATGAACATCGACATCTTCAGCTTCCGGAAGCACCGCCACGGTGGATGTAGAGGTATGGATACGCCCATTGGTCTCGGTTACCGGTATGCGTTGAACGCGGTGGACACCACTTTCAAATTTGAGGTATTTATATACTTCATCGCCCCGTAAGTTGAATACTACCTCTTTAAATCCGCCCGCTTCCGAGGTACTAGTCCCTAACTGTTCCACTTTCCAGCCATGTTTTTCGGCATAGCGGATATACATTCGATAAAGATCGGCTGCAAAGAGTGAGGCTTCGTTTCCACCGGCGCCAGCACGGATTTCGACTATAGTGTTTCGAGAGTCGCTTTTTTCAGGTGGAAGCATAGAAACGAGAATGTCGTTATGCAAAGCTTCCGCTTGTTGTCTTAACTCAGTAATTTCATCCTCTGCCATTTGTTTAATCTCAAGATCACTTTCGGGATCATCGACAATTGCTTGATTCTCCTTAATCTGCTGATTCTTTTTTTCTAACTCGCTGCGAAGCGTAAGTAATTTATTCAGATGCTGATGTTCGCGTGTCACATCCACTGCCCGCCGTGCGTCCTGATAAAAGTTAGGCGTCGCCATCTGCGCATCGATTTCTTCGAAACGCTTGCGAAATGGTTTAATATCAGGTAAGGATGTCATGAAATTGATGAAAGCAGTAATAGATACTTTAACAAAAAGTAGCTTTATTTACACACCTTCGCTTAGATTAAACAGGTGTTCCCATCGCGATGGCCGATAACAACCTTCATAGCCGAAACATTGTCGCCTGCATCTGGGATTTCGACAAGACTTTAATTCCCGGTTATATGCAAACGCCACTATTTGAGCGTTACAACGTCGATGAAAAAACCTTCTGGGAAGAGGTCGGGCGGCTACCTCAAATTTACAAAGATAAAGGAATTAATGTAAGCAAGGATACCGTTTATCTGAATCACTTATTAAGTTATGTTCGAATGGGGACGATGAAAGGTCTGAATAACGCCATTTTAAGAGAATTAGGCAGCGAGCTTCATTTTTACCCAGGATTACCTGAGATTTTCCATGAATTGAAAGAACTTATTCGTAGTAATAATGAATCTGGGCCTCACGATGTCACTCTTGAACACTACATTATCAGCACCGGGTTAGCTGAAATTATTCGTGGAAGTTCTATCGCAACTCATGTCGACGGAATCTATGGCTGTGAGTTCGTGGAAAGCCCTCTCCCTCCCGGTTTTTTAAACCAAGAGGAGTTGCCGTTCGAAACCAGCAAAGAAATAAGTCAGATTGGAACTATGGTGGATAATACTATCAAGACACGATTCATTTTTGAAATAAATAAAGGTTCAAATAAAGATTCAGAAATCGATGTAAACGCTGTCATTCGCAATGAGGATCGGCGAATCCCGATTAATAACATGATTTATATTGCAGACGGCCCCAGTGACGTACCGGTATTTTCTGTTGTAAAAAAGAATGGTGGAAAAACCTATGCTGTTTATAATACCGATCAACCAGAAGAGTTTGCCCAGAACGACCATCTTCTTCAAGTGAATCGCATTCATGCCTACGGCCCTGCCGATTACAGCATTTCAAGCAGTACTTCAAAATGGATCAAAATGCATGTGATCCAGATATGTAAGCGGATTGAAAAAGAGCGGACCCAGATCATCGCTGAACGTGTGAGCGATCCACCACGTCACCTGCATGAAGAAAAGCTCAATCTAAGTGAATCAGATATTCCTCAGCAAAAAGCTCTTTTTGATGAGGACGGGAATTCTTAAACTGAAAATAACAATAACTACTTTTCTCTATTATTAGCTATAAGACGTTGCCTTGACTTATAGGTTCAACCTAGATGCGTTTATAACCGATGATTAAGATAGGTGTGATTAATGTTTCTGATCGCGCAAGCGCCGGCGAATATGAAGATTTACCGGGTAGAGAAGTGCTTAGCTTATTAAATGGCTATATAGAAACAGAATGGGAAAAAGAATACGCAATTATCCCAGACGAGCAGGACTTGATTGAAAAGAAGATGATAGAGTTTGCTGATGATCAAGGCTGTTGTCTGATTATCACCACCGGCGGGACAGGCCCCGCACTTCGCGATGTCACACCTGAAGCTACCGAAGCGGTTTCCGAAAAAATGATGCCGGGTTTCGGAGAATTAATGCGAACCACGTCTCTTCAATATGTCCCCACAGCTATTCTCTCACGACAAACTGCTGGAATTCGCGGGAAGTGCTTAATTGTAAATCTACCAGGTAAACCCAAGGCCATAGGTGAATGTCTTGAGGTGATATTTCCCGCCATTCCTTATTGTATTGACTTGATTGGCGGCCCCTACATGGAATGCAATGAAAGCATGATTAAAGTATTTCGGCCTAAAAGCTGAATGATAATTCGACTGCGATACACCTATTTACTTTTATAAATTAAATATTTACTAAATTTCCCCCCTCACGATGATCATCGTATAATACTGTATATCACTGGCCTTACAAATAACGTTTTTTTTATGAATCTAAACACATTCGATCGATAAACATACTTATTGCTGAAGACGACTTAATATCGCGCAAGTTACTCCAGACAAACCTTGAGCAAATGGGGTACCAGGTAACAGCTTCTACCGATGGGCAGGAGGCTTGGGATATTTACTGACCGCGTTCCCTACCGTATTGTCGTGAGTGACTGGCTTATGCCTTCGGTCAATGGATTAGAATTATGTAAAAAAATAAGACAGCGCCCTGATACTGAATATACTTACTTTATTTTACTCACTGCAAATGTGGGTGAGGAAAAAAATTACTTTGAAGCGATGGAGAGTGGCGTGGATGATTTTTTAAGCAAACCCCTTGATCGTCAGCAATTGGCTATTCGCCTGCGTGTAGCAAAACGTATCCTCAAAGACACCTCACGTATAAAGTCATTGGAAAATATAGTCACCATGTGTGCCTACACGAAAAAGATAAAGATGGAAGAGGAGAGTTGGCAAAATATAGAAGAATTTATCGAGAAGTACCTGGGTATTAAATTATCCCATGGCATTCATCCCGATTACTACGAGCAGGTCATCGTACCCGAGATTGAAAAGCTGAAAAGAGATTCAGCCGCAGATTAATACCCCCTCTTAACAAGCAATGCCTAACCCCGGTGTTTGAGGTTAGGCACAACTCTGTTAAATTTAACTGGTGGTGAAACTATAAATTCCCCACTTAAGCAGATATTTATCCACCCGCTTGTTGATCACCCTTTTTACCGAATAAGAAAAACTTTTTATTCTTTTTATCTTCTGATGGGATCTGGGTGCCCGTACTATCTATTACCTCTTCCTTAGCGCGCTTTTTTGCGGATTTCTCTTGCGGAGTTAATTTATCAAGATGCTTCTGCATATTGATTTCTCTTTTTGCGCGATTTACATTCTCCGTGGCTTCACGGATCTGCGCATGCAATTGAACTTCTGAATCGGGTATTTCGTAGCCGGGGACATCACTCGGTGTGATATTCAAATCACTGAGTGCACGAGAACTAAAGACGTCCTCATAAGTACTGCCATCAGGATTAAGTGTTTTCGCGGTGATGAATATGATCAGATTACGCTTAAATTCGTCATCTGACTTACTGCGGAAAAATCTCCCCACAATAGGCACATCACCGAAAACCGGTACTTTGGTTCCACCATTTTGAGTAGTCTTCTCAATTAACCCGCCAATGGCCAAGGTAAATCCATCTTTAATTGTGATTGTACTCTCGGTCCGGCGAGAGGCAATAATCGGGATTTGTGCACCTGACGCTCCGCCAAAATTTACTTCTCCCTGGCGGCTACTTACTTCAGGTTGGATATCGAGATTAATAAATCCCGCACTATTAACTTGAGGGGTGACTTTCAAGTTGATCCCGATGTCTTGATACTCAAAACCACTCACTTCAAAGGTACCGCGCTCATCATTATAATTGTACTCAGGAACTGGAAACCGCTCCCCTATAGCTATAAGTGCTGGTGTGTTATCAACCGTTACGACAGTGGGATTGGACACCAGCTCCGTGTCGCTCAGTGTATTTAAGAAACTCAACACCACGTTAAAGGCCGGGGCGCTAAATACCGCCGAATCTAACCTCCCTTGCGCCGCACTATTTACCAAATTAAGCGTTTGATCGATAATGTTATTGGAGGTAACATTCGAGGTTAAATCATCGGTGACGGTAGCCAGACCATCGGTGACCGATCGTGTGAGGTTACTCGTATCATTCGCATTGGAATTAAGCGTATCCGCCCTAGAATCTCCTCTCGTTTGATTATTGGATTCATTCCATGACCGATTAAATGGCCCCGCGGAGACTTGATAGGAGTTGAGTGATTGCCAATTAATTCCCTGATTTTCGACAGCGCGCTTAGTTACCTCAATGAATTTAGATTCTATCATCACCTGTGCATTTGGACGATCGAGACGGTCAATGATGGTCTGAATATTGTTGAACCGCGAGGGGCGTTCGGTAATGACCAAAGAATTACTGCGTGCGTCCACCTGAATCCTACCACCGGCAGCAGAGTCAACAAGGGGGGAAATGGATGCTTGCATTTCTCCCGCTGTCGCAAAATTAATTACAAAGACGCGTGTTTCCACAGGCTCCTGTAAAAGCTCTTCCTGGCTTTTAATTTTGATAATATTTCTGTCCCGGACCCAAGTATAGCCCAGGGGTTCAAGGACGACATCAAACACTTGCTGCCAGGATACGTTACGCAGTTTTAAAGTAGTACTACCAACCAGCGTATCGGGTATAACTACATTCAATTCGAATAGATCCGCCACATTGCTGATAATGGTACGAACTTCTTCATCTGGAAATTCGACTGTGATCGTATCCTCCTCAAGAGAGAGCGCCGCCTCAGACACGTCCTGTCCTGGGAATTCCAAGGTGACGTCTACATCCTCTGCCATCTCTATATCAGAGGGTAATTCGTCCAGAGCATCCTCATCGTCCATGGGCTCCTCGAGCATGATTTCCATATCATCATCAAAGAACGTCTCTGGATCAGCAGACATTTCAAATGGCATTTCGTCGATCTCTTCTGCTATGGGTTCGTCCATAGGCATCTCGTCAATCTCTTCTGCCAGCGGTTCTTCCAAGGGCATTTCGTCGAATTCATCATCGAAAAATGTCTCCATCTCGCTTTCCATATCGGCCGGTTCATCCGGCATTTCAAATGGCATTTCGTCGATCTCTTCTGCTACTGGCTCTTCACTCGCTGCCTCTTCGATGACCTCATCATCGAAAAATGTCTCCATATCGGCTGGTTCATCCAGCATTTCCATTTCCATATCCGGAAATTCGGCATCGAGATCGACGGACGAGGCATCGCCATCAGCAGTCTCAATATCTGATATTTCAGCCTCATCATCAGCGGGTTCATCTTCGATCATCTCCCAGCCGTTCTCGGCTAGAATTTCGGAGACGTCTTCGGTCTCTGTATCTTCCTGACTCCATGCTGGGAAGCCAAAGCAGAAGAAAAGCAAAGTTATAAGGAATATTCGGGAATTCATAATAATTACCTGGTTCTAGCTATCTCGTAGCTGTTGGAGAGGTAAGGTACACGACATTTAGTTTCTGGCTTTATTTCGGGTTACCTTCCCCTTAGAGCTAGCTTTACTAAAGCCGCTCGTTAGTTTGGTTTGATTCAGGCTAAGGCTAAAATTGCGACCGGTTATTTCAGTGATTTGCACTTTATATGTAACCCCACCTATTTTCGCGGGAATAATATCACCTTCACGTAGCTTTTTTCGGTCTTCTAAAATTAATATCCGGTTCTCTCCCAAGATAAGACTACCCTTGGGTTTTAATAACCTAACAACCTGCATTAGGATTAATTTTTCATTTATCTGCTTCGGTTGTGTTGCTGTAACCGGCTCTGGATCAGGTTCTATAGTAGGCTCAACGTACGGTTCGAAAGGATTCCAGACCTCTTCGAAACGTTTCAGAAGTTCAGGGTTTCCAGGATTTAGAAATTTTTCTGCCGATGACAGAATACCCTCACGCCTATCTTTCAAAGATACCCGTTTATCCTGTGCTTCCAGATTTAAATGAAAACCGAGACTAATGAATACGATTAACATGGTAATTAAGTTTGAAGATACATTGTATTTTTTCATTTTACCCCCAAAACTGCCATTTTTATACTAATTTGCACTAGATTGGGTTCTAATTCTCCTACCGCATTAAAATTGAAACTATCAATACGCGTGAAGTATTTCCCATTTTGAAGCTCATAGACAAAATTTAAGATTTGTTTATAAGTCCCTGAGGCTGAAATATCAAAATTAACGGCCGTATAATGATCACCCTCATCATTATCTGTTGGATCTTTCTGTTGTAAATTGTCTAACCGAACACCACATTTTGGTTCTAATTGGAAAATATACTGATAATTAATCGCTTTATCTTCTGGATCCATTAAGCGCGTTTCAATTTCTTCACTCGCTGAGTTAATAGTATCTAGATGCGACTGCATATCAACTGCTCTGAGGTCGTTGCCCTGTATAACATCCCAAGTCATTTCCATCTGTTCCAGCTCAGCTTTCTGAGCCGGGAGGCTGCCGCTACGCAGATAAATGACAAGTATTAAAACCAGCGTAATCCCCACGCTGGCAACGGCCAGTGGGTATTGTTTAATTTTTGCTAGAAGTAACTCCTTGTTCATGCTTCAGGTTTAAGTTGAATGACAGTGGAGAAATTAAAAAGACCGAGTGCATCATCTCGTACCATCGAGTCCAGTTCCGTGTTATATAGGATATCCTCAAACATTTCCAGGTTCCCCAACTTATTAATAAAGTCATATACAGTTTGCGTCGCTGTCTTCGCGCTCCCATGAGCTGCACCCCGAATATTAATAATGAAAAGAACAAACGTTTTTTTATCCTCGGTAAATTCCCGATTGTAATAAGAGATGGACGTAAGGAGCATTTCATGGGGTAGCGCTTCGCCCAAAAAGGTGAGAAACTCCGAGGTATCTATCGGCGAATCTACAAATTCTTCAAGTTCGACAATTTTCTTTGATTCATTATCAAACTTTGAACTGAAACTCAGGTTTTTATTATTTTCAGTATTTTTAGAGGATATTTTGGTATCCAATTCAGATATCTGTGATCCGAGCGCTATTCCGTTATATTCGTGGAAGCCAAGATAAAAGAGCAAGGCTGACGCGATCGTAACGGTTAGAATATTCACAAAGAAGTCAGTCCGGATAACCTTAATATCCGGTAGGGCATCGACATTACGAAAGTCAGGATGCCAGTTAGTTTGGACAACCTTTTTAGATTTAGTTAGCGCCATCTTCTGAGTTACTGTAATTCCCCATTAAGCTGAAAAGGCTGAGCCAACGACTATCGAGATCCTCTAGCTGAACATCCTCACTAACGCTAATGTTCTGCGCCTGCAGCCAGCTTGGGTAATCTAAGTGCAGAACCTCCATTCCTAATGAGCGTGATAAAGTCTGGTGAATCCAACTCAGATTTTTCGGTAATAGGGTAAGAAAAATCTGTCCTATCATCTGACCTGTTTGAACTTCATAAAACCCCGTGGATGATTGAAGCTCTTTCAACATTTTATTTAGCAGAGCTGGGCCCATCTCGGTAAAGTCAAATGTATCTGAATAAAAAAGCTTTTTCGCCGACTCCTCATCTTTAAGATCAAGTTCTTTTTGAATTACAGGAAACATCCCGTTCAACCCAAATGGTATGGGTCGCGTCACATCGATCTTTTCATTGTTAATGATAAAAACGTTCGAATTGGAAGATGTTATCTCAAGAACCAGAGTGGGCATCGTAATGGATTTAAAATTGGCATAATTTATTAACCCACCCAAACTGGTTAAAGTGCCTAACTCTAATCGTTCAGGATATACACCGTAATCGACAATCATTTCTTGCTGTTCGCTCAACTCGGTACTTTGTGCACCACAAAGAACAAGTTCTTTTTGATTCTGCACACCCTTCTCCAAATCGAAGTCAGTACCATCATAAGCATTAACGATGGTTGTAAGGTACTTGCTCGGATCTATACGAAATTGATCATTTAATAGATCGGTAAAATAATTCGGTTCCTTCGCTTTGTTTGGCGAGTCAAGAGTCGTGCGTCGGACAAATCTACTCTTGGGATAAATTCCACAATGCCCATGGATATACCCACGCGATTTATCATCGCTTAATCCGGCAACAAAATCCCGGACTTTATCCGCATTACTATCATGGGGACTTTCCTGTAAACTTTCTACAGTGAATGGAGCATCTAAACCCGACGTGATTGCCGCGAGCACGGAAAATTCACTGACTTCAAAAAAGAGACCTTTGGATTTTTCCGTAAGCATAGGATTTCCTTAGAGACGAAAAAAAAATAGCAAACACTTACTGTGTGTTCTGCTAAATTATTCAGAAATCAAATTATATATATTCCTATAATAGACTATTATAGGAAACTTTGGGGGTATTTTCAAGTAAATAAGATTAAAATATAATAAGTATATCTAAATGATATTTCTTATTAGTTCACAAGAGTATGAGAAAAATAAGCAGAAGGCGATAAATATAAATAAATTTTTATACTAAACACAAGGGAATGATTAAATTTATCCGCTTTTCTTTTATCTTTATAATCGAAGCATTCATCGGGGTCGAATTTTAACAAAAGAATTCAATTATAACTTTTATGAAATATCTCTTCCGAAATTATTTTATGTTCACGCCTTGTTTACGAATAAGGGTTAGTTTATTAATAATTAATTGGGCGCCAGTTAATCCTTTCACCTTACTTTTTAATGTTTAAACCATACGCGGTAACATTTACCTGTAATTCGAATAAATCCATAAGAGGATTTAACGTTTTCATTTAATATTTGATCACTCGCTAAGCCCGAGTTAATCATCTGATTTAAATCGATAACCGGGTAGTCTTATCTTAAAATATAATGCGCATTACACGCATTTTATATCAATCCGTTTGGATTTTATCTGCGAGATAGCGCGATGAGATAAAGGAGGTTGCCCAGGGACGCGATAAATGCAGCGACATAAGTAAACCCTGCGGCATCCAAAGTTTTACTTACTCCGGGAATTTCAGATTGATCTATAATACCGAGATTGGGTAATTGAGCTTTAGCACGTTTGCTCGCGTCAAACTCTACGGGTAACGTAACTAATTGAAAGACGGTTAATACGAGATACACCATGATGCCCAGTTTAATGAGACCAAGGATACCGAAGAATAAACCACCAATAATTACGAACGGCAGTAATTTTGAAGAAATGTTAGTTATTGGAATCAGCGCCATCCGTAATTTAAGCGCTTTGTATCCTACATTGTGTTGTATAGCATGCCCGGCCTCATGTGCCGCAACTCCCAACGCTGCCAGACTGGTACCCCTGTAATTCTCTTCACTCAGCGCCAGTCGTTTATGCGTGGGATCATAATGATCAGTTAAATGCCCGCGAATAGCCACGATACTGACGTCATTAACTCCAGCACTTCGCATCACATAGTCGGCGGCCTCGCGACCGGTTACACGGCTTCGCGATTGAACTTGAGAATACTTTTTATATGTACTCGCTACTTTCGATTGTGCCCACATTCCAATTATTATTGGAATAATTATGAAAAAGAGAAAATTCATTTTCTATTATGATTTAAATCTAACACCAAGTGTTATTACAATCTGGTCTACATTTCCTGCAAGTCAAGTCGAAGAGCCATTTGGTAAAAAGATTCAAAGGTCAACTTCCCTTACGCTAAATCATCTCTTCTAAGAAGAGCATTAAGATCGGGATCACGTCCCATAAATTCTTTAAACAGTTTAGATGGATTTTCAGCATTTCCTCTGCTGAGGATTTTTTCTCTAAACTCATGTCCTACCTTCGGATTGAGGACACCTTCTTTTTTAAAACGCGTAAAGGCATCCGCATCGAGCACTTCAGCCCATTTATAAGAATAATATCCAGAGGCATACCCTAGACTGCTCGCGAATAAATGCGTGAATCTCCTAATGATAGAAGGTGTTGTCGATTTACTTGGCGGATTATAATCGACAAGCATCTCATTGAGAATGGTATCGAGGTCGCCTCCGAAAAATTGAGCCCCGTGCATATGCAATTCTAAATCCATTTTGCCAAATGACAATTGGCGCATCATTTGACGTGCTGCTTGAAAGTTTCGCGCCCGTTTCATTTTTTCAAAAAGCTCATCAGAAATCTTCTCTTCAGTTTCATAATGTTGCGCAAAGAAATCGAGACTTTCACGTTCCCAACACCAGTTTTCCATAATTTGTGATGGTAATTCGACAAAATCCCAGGCTACGTTAGTCCCATTCATTGATTTGATTTCCACTTCACCCAGGGTATGATGTAAGAGGTGACCAAATTCATGAAAGATAGTACTTACTTCGTCATGAGTCAGAAGCGCGGGTTTATCGCCGACCGAAGGAGTAAGGTTTCCGCAGATAAGTCCGAGATGTGGATCGCGTCTATCTTCGCACTGATTAATTTGACCAGTGATAAAAGAATTCATCCAGGCACCGCTTCGTTTTGGTTCGCGAGGGTGCCAGTCTGCATAAAAAGATCCTAGATGTCTTTCATTCTGGTCGAAGACTTCATAATATTTTACTTCAGGATGCCATACTTCTACTGGTTTTCCCCATGGAGGAAAAGTATTAGGATTCAAGTGATTATTACTATCTTTCCCATTAACACTTATAACTTCTCGTTCATTAATTTTTATCCCAAAAATTTTTTCAGCGATTGAAAACATCCCGTTTATAACAGGGTCGATAGAAAAATAAGGCCGGAGATCTTCATCATCAAAATCATACCTCTCTCTTCTTAGTTTTTCCGACCAATAGGCAACTTCCCAGGGTTCGAGATGATCCTGCGATGTTCCGGTTTTTTGCGCTTTATAAATTTCCAGCTCTTCACACTCTTTATCGAAAGCCACTTTTGTCCGACGATGCAAATCATCGACAAAGCCGAGCGCGGTAGCACCGTTTTTAGTCATTCGCCGTTCGAGAACTAAATCAGCAAAGTCATTTTTCCCGAGGAGCTTCGCTTTTTCCGCTCGCAATTCCAAACATTTCCAAATGAGATCATCGTTTTTATAGGGTTTGGAATTGCCAATTCCTATTGCCGCTTCCCAAAGTTTTTTTCGGATACTATCATTTTCCAAATACTTCATGGCGGGGAGAAACGAGGGATAGTGCAGTGTGAATCTCCATCGATGCTCTTCTTCGGTGCCGAAACCTTTATTCAAAGCGTCGAGGCGCGCTGCTTCTTTTGCTATGGGAGGCAATCCTTCAAGCAATAACTCATCATCTAATACGAGCTCATAGGCGTTTGTAGAGTCTAGGACATTTTCCGAATACTTTTGCGTAATTTGTGCCAGCTCTTTTTCCAAGTCTTCGAAACGGTTCTTTAAATCAATATAAAGATCCGCTCCCTGTTCTCGAAATTCTGCTAACGTCTCTTCAAGAAAACGTTTTTCAACGTCTTGTAATTTTTTAACTTCATTACTTTGAGAAAATTTTTTAAGGACCGACCACAAATCGGCGTTGAGAGGAATTCTCGCATAGAATTCGGATACTTGAGGTAATAGTTCATTAAATACCTCTCTGAGCTCCGGTGAATTACACACCGCATCCAGATGGTTTACAACCCCCCAAGCCAGATCAACACCTTCAGTGGCTTTTTCGAGCGCAAGAAAACTGCGCTCAAAAGTTACCTGCCCTTTATCCTGGCTGCTAATGTCATCTATATTCTTTTGCGCCTCCATTAATGCCTCTTCAATTCCAGACCTCACAAATTCTGTTTTTAAGAGTGACCAATGAATATCGAACGCTATGTCGAGAAATGGGTTTTTCATATTTTAATAAATAGATTATTTTCCGATTTGAGAACCATCCACCTTATAGATTCAATTTTCTAATTTAATACCACAAATTCAATCTACCAGGCACTCGTCAGATTCAATAAAATTCCTGGATTTCCTTAATGATTCAGGGGTGGTGCCCCCTTGACGAAGTTTTCTTAAACTGAGCGAATCATGACGTTTTGCCAACCTTTCACCACGATCATCACAGAGTAAAGGGCAATGATAATAAGCGGGGGGCGGCCAATTCAAGGCACGGTATAGCAATAGCTGACGTGCAGTGGAGAGCAATAAATCTTCGCCTCTTACGACTTCTGTAATACCCATACTTTGATCGTCAGCCACTACGGCCATTTCATAGGAAGGGAAGCCATCTTTTCGCCATACAATAAAATCCCCGAAATCTTTTCCGGCTGTAAATTTTACTTTTCCGACGCGATAATCAATAAAATGCACCGATTTACCATCGGGGACCCGGAAACGCCAATTGGTCTTTCCTGGTCCTGAGACAGGGGTTACAGATATTTCGGACGGACGAAGTTGGGGTGGATAAACCGGTTCAGTGTCACCCTCATGAGGCGCACTAAGGGCATTAAGAACGTCTTTGCGAGAGTGGGAACTCGGATAAATTGCCCCAAGTTTATAAAGCTTTTCCCAAACGTTTAAATAATGGGGTATTCGCTGACTTTGAATATAGGGCATATGATAACCGCCAATATCAGGTCCTTCATCCCATTCAAACCCAAACCATCGCAAATCTTCGATCATCGCATCGACATATTCAGGTTTGCAACGCGCGTAGTCTATATCTTCATTTCGAAAAATGAGAGATCCCTGTGATTTACGCGCGCGCTCCTGGGCGATCCAAAATGTTCGCGCATGTCCCAAATGGAGATATCCAGACGGAGTAGGGGCGATTCTCCCTCGGTATATATCTCTTTGCTGTATAGCCACAATCGTTTAATTTAATAATTAAGTTATCAGAATAGAAAAAATCAATTCCCCTATTTTGTTAAAAACTTGCCCTTGATAAATAAAATATTATAAACAAAGCCTATTATTGGTACTTCGCAGCCTTTAATGCAAAGGCTGAATCACGATAACAAAAAGCAGTAAACCTACCTTATACTGTAATTGTTAATAATACCATTCATCGAATAGACTATCTGATAATTTAATTTATGGATTCAAATACGAGTGCAACAGGACCCTCTAAAAGTGTCACTCAATTTTCCGAACTGGGATTATGTGAAGCTGCTCTGAAAGGAGTTGTATCCCAAGGCTACACCGAACCTACTGCGGTACAGGCTCAAGCTATCCCCATAATTCTCAAGGGAAAAGATTTAATTGCGGGTTCACATACCGGTACCGGTAAGACCGCTGCTTTTGCACTGCCTATACTTTCCCTTTTAAAAAAGCATGGCGCCTGCCGATGCCTGGTGCTCGAACCCACTCGCGAGCTCGCTGCTCAAGTTAGAGATGCATTCGTCGTCTATGGGAAATTTTTCGATTTTCAAGTATCCCTCATCCATGGGGGTGTTGGTTATGGACGTCAACTGGATGAACTTAAAAGCGGGGTCGATATTATTGTCGCAACGCCGGGCAGGCTCCTCGACCATCTTGAACAAAAAGCGGTTAATTTAAAAAACATAGATTTCCTCGTCCTCGACGAAGTCGATCGTATGCTTGATATGGGTTTTTTACCGGATGTCCGCCGAATAATCAGGCAGTGCTCCCAAAAAAGACAAAGTCTTCTTTTTTCGGCAACCGTACCATCGGAGATAAAGCGTCTTGCGAAATGGGTATTGCATGAACCCGAACATGTTAATATCGGGGGAGGTTTTTCCACTGCCGAAACAATTAACCACACCCTATACCCGGTAGATAATCGACAGAAATTCGATCTATTATTGGCTCTATTAGAGAAAACCGATTTTCATAGTGTCCTTATTTTCAGCCGGACCAAAGCGGGGGCGGAAATAATCGCGCGATGGTTGAACGAGGCAAATCATTCTGTGGCATCGCTTCACTCAGATCGCTCACAGAAAGAACGCGATAATGCTTTAAGTGGTTTCAAATCTGGAAAATACGAAGTATTAGTGGCAACCGACATTGTTGCCCGTGGTATTGATATCAGTAAAGTCAGCCATGTGATAAACTATGATATCCCGCAGAATCCAGAAGATTATGTCCACCGCATTGGTCGTACTGGCCGAGCAAAAAATGAAGGCGATGCGATGACAATTTATTGTCCGGGTGAGCAAGATTTCCTTCGCGCGATTGAACGTTTTATTGGACAAGAGATACCGAAGGTAAAGATTGAGGGATTTGATTATAATTATACTCCGTTTCTCGAAGATAAGAAGAATTTACCTAAACGACGTAATCGCGGATATAATTCCACTAAAAAGATCCCGGGTAACAGGCGCCGCTAATCGGTTTTTGGGATAAGTTAAATAACTCAACCTTCCTCAAATTTACGGTTAAAAAGTTCCTCGATTTCTTGAAGTAACTTAGGCGCATCAACACCGGTGGCTGTAAATCGCAGTTTAGAGTTTTGGCCGGCTGCCAGCATCATTAAGCCCATGATGCTTTTACCGTTAACCTGCTCATCTTCTTTCTCAACATTCACATTGGCATCATATTTATTAGCAATGCGCACGATCATCGCCGCGGGACGGGCATGAATACCTAGTTCATTCTGAACGATGAGAATTCGTTCGTGAATATCGGCGTCAGATTGGGATTTTTCTTTATCCATTCAATTAATACAACCCTTCAAAATGGTGAACATTGAATTCTATAAGTGTTTTACTCGTCCATGCAATTTCAGATAAACTTATACCGTTTCAGGAATCAAATCCTGCTGTGCGCGCCATAATTGGGCATACTGGCCGTCCTGTTCTAAAAGTTTAGTATGAGTGCCTTGTTCAATTATACTCCCATGATCCATGACAACGATATGATCTGCCCGTCTCACTGTTGAAAGACGATGGGCAATGACGAGAACGGTGCGATTTTCAATGAGAAGATCCAACGCTTCCTGAATGGCTTTCTCCGTAATACTGTCAACGCTAGATGTTGCTTCATCGAGAATAATCAGGGGCGGATTTTTTAAGAGCACACGGGCAATTGTCAGACGCTGTTTTTCACCCATGCTCAGTCGAATGCCGCGTTCCCCGATTGCCGTATTGAGTCCATGGGGTAAACGAGATACAAACTCCCAAGAGCGGGCACCTTTTAAAGCAGAAATAATTTCGTCATCTGTCGCATTCTCCCGCGCAAGACGTAAATTGTCTTTAACCGTGCCGTCAAAAAGAAAGGGGTCTTGGGCAACAAATCCAATATTACTGCGTAGTTCAGTAAGATTAATAGAACGAACGTCTACATCGTTTATTTTTACCGAACCATCATTTACATCATAGTACCGTAAAAGTAAGTTCGCAACGGTACTTTTACCCGCTCCCGTATGCCCGACTAATGCCGTAACTTTTCCCGCCGGTAAAATGAGATTAAGATTCTCGATAATTTCCTCGCGGTCTGGATAGGAAAAAAAAACGCTTTGGTAGCAAATTTCAAGCAATCCCTCTGGAAATGGTTTTGGGTGTTTAGGATCCTGAATGATCAAAGGTTGGTCGAGAATTTCGAAAACACGCTCACCTGAAGCCTTCGCCTCACTGAGCATATGGTTGAGACTATTGAGACGACTAACCGGTTCATAGAGCATAGAACAATAAGCAAAAAAAGCGAGAAACTGGCCAAAACTAAAACCCGAGTCTTGCATAAGCATGTAGCCACCCATCCCCACTACGGCAACGGTACCCAAACTGGAAAGATAACTGGACAAGGGACTGTAGATTGACCAGCGAAACATGGCGCGCAGACTATGCACGCGTAAGTCTTTAGCTTGTGCCATAAATCTCTCATGTTCTCGCCCTCTCAAGGCAAAGGAATGAATGAGTCGATTTCCCTGTATGTCTTCAATGAGAAGGCTATTTAACTCGCCGGCGGATTCTCGTACTTTTTTCCAGTTTCGCCTTGTTGCTTTAGCATGTTGCCAGGCGAGGAAAATGAGCACCGGAACGGGCGCCATGACGAGAACTGCGAGTTTGGGTTCCATCCAAAAAAGCATCGAGGTAATCCCCACTATCGTGAGTATCGCCACACTTCCTTGTTCGGTCCCATCGAGCAGTCCTCTTTCAAGGTTCTGCACATCTTCGATAACACGCGAGGCAATTTCGCCACTTTTGCGTCGGTCGTAAAAGGAAACGGGTAAATCCAATAACTTGGCGTGCAAATCGCTTCGTAGATCGAGCAGAACTTTTTGTTCTACGGTATTATTTACTCGAATGCGCAGGCAATTTAGCAACTCACGGCCAAAGTAACAGAACGCCACGAGCAACACCCCGTACCATAGATATTCATAACGCCCGGACTGAATAATGTCGTCAAAGACCCACTGAATAATACGCGGGACCATGAGCAGGAAAAGCATACTGCCCAAAGCAAGCCCGAGGGTTAGTCCAAACAGGAACTTATAACGAAAAAGATAGGCTGAAACGCGCCAGATAATATTCATAGATTTAAATGATAAACTAAACTAAATAGATTTTGGCTTGGCATACCTTAGATGTGCAACACATTATTTTATTAGCAATGACAAAACCAGATACCGGTGAAGTCCTCTACGATCTACCCTCCCCTTATGTGCCTCATGCCTGCGGTCTCCTTCATTTACCTAGATTCATTGCCAAAATCCGCAAACATCTGATAAATGAATTACCCTCCTCCTATCAAAGAAATTTCAAACGTGGTTTCGATGGCTTTCTATGCCTTCATCTTGGAGTTGATCCCGAAGATATTGTCGAAGCAGTTCGCACAAGCAGTGATAATGTCGAACTTGATGTTAAGTTAAAAGAGCTACTCCCAGAAGATCTTCAGATCTATAAGTGGAACCGGGAATTAATCCAAAAGGGCACACGTGGCATGGGCAAAGAAAAACTCGAAGAAGTTAGAACTGCCATGGGTATTCCGGATCGCGATGATCTTCATTCATTCGCCGACATGATCGAATTCGATGAAGACAGGATAGACTAATCAATGTCATCTTAGATAGGATGTGATTATTATCGAAGATGCATACGCTCCGATGGAACTTATAGCGGTGGCTTTGAAGCGAGCTTCTGATTTGGCCTTCTCGCTCTAGGCATTTATGCAATTCTCTCAGAGAGAATCGCTACTTTAAAATTTACCACTTCGATAGCGAGCTACTGATAAAGCCGCATAATTACCGATCTGGTCCCCTAATTCTGAAGATACCACGCTACAGTGCTTAAGTGACTCAGGCAAACATTCTCTCTTAACAGACAACTCCATTGAAGGACGTATCAGCTCTTCACACCTCGCAAAAACACTCCCAATAACGATTTTCTGGGGATTCAGGATATCGATAAGGACCGCTACCCCCCGGCCTAAGTATTCGCCGAATTGGTGAAAAAGCTCCCGCGCTTCAGGATCACCATTTAAAGCTGCTTCGGCTACATCTTTAGTCGTGATTAAATCCTCATTACCGGAATAAAAAGAAGCTTTACCTTTCAATTCAATCGCCCTTTCTTTCGCCGCCTGAGCTAAACCGCCCCCGCTGCACCAGCCTTCAAAGGAACCCGCCTTGTGATAACCGATAGGGCCTTTATCACTAAGTCGCATGTGTCCCACTTCACCGGCAAGACCTGAATTACCCTCATAAAGCCGATTATCGAGAATTAATCCCGCACCCATACCAGTCCCGCAGGTTAAAAAAATCATATTGGAGGTACCCCGGCCCGCACCATATATCCACTCGGCCAATGCACCGGCATTGGCATCATTCATGAGATAAGCGGGCACACGGCACCGTTCGCTTAATTCTTTCACAATGGGAACATCGACCCATCCTGGAAGATTTGGCGGCTCTTGAATTAGTCCTCGTTCTAAATCCAGTGGCCCCCCGCACGCTATGCCAATAATTGTCTCTTTCTCCACTGCTAGCGCCTCTACCTTTTGGTATATTTTATCCAATGTTTCATGGACACTTGACGTTTTAAATTCATCCACATGATTCAAATGTCCATCTCTATCAGCAAAACAGACCGTTGATTTTGTGCCTCCAATATCAACTCCGATAATTGGCATAATCTTTGGGTATTATTTTCATTTATTAAACGCCAAGGAATGCAGAGCAACCTTATATGATTTTAAAATGCAGTGAATATTCTTGGAATCTCAACTCAATACTTCTAAGAGCTATAAATCATTCCCGCAATGCATTCATTAAAGTTACTACCCCTTTTGCTCAAAAAATTATTTCCATTAACAAAATACCCTAAAAGGGTAAAACTAAAGGAAACGGTTAACGATGGTGGCAGCTGAGAAAAGTAGTGATGGTAGATCAATAAAACGCCCCGTTATCGCCGCCCTAACTCTGGGATTTGCTGCATTTTTTTTACTCAGTGGTTATGAATGTGCCCGCAGCGCATCGGTCTCACTCTACATTGAAGCTTATGGCGCCGATCTTTTGCCCGTTGTCCTGGTTCTTGGTCCAATCGGTACATTAGTTTTACTTTATGGTTATGGCTGGCTGCTCTCTCGATATGGTGCCGAACGTACCCTTTTATTTACCTCCCTCATCTCTGGTTTGGGGATACTGGTTTGTTACCTGGCTATAATCTCTGGTAATAAACTCGCTGTAGGTGGGATTTATGTTCTGCGCGAGGCCTACATTGTTCTGCTCATCGAACAATATTGGTCGTTCATCAACAGCACCCTTAAATCTGATCAAGCAAAAAGAGTTAACGGGCCGATCTGCGGAATTGCTTCGATTGGCGCAATCGGTGGCGCTTTGTTTGTCGGTCAGGCCGGCAGCTGGTTAAGCACAGAACATCTTCTTCTTTTTGCTGCTTTTTCTCTGCTCCCAGCTGCCTTCCTATCACTTCTCGCATACAAGCTGGGTGGAGAACCTATGCCATCTTCGCTCGACGAGCAAAAAGGACAAGGAGTTCTCGCCCTCAATCTCTTTCGACGTAACCGGAATGTCCTCTATATTGCTATGCTTGTCACTCTGACACAAGTAATAGCGACCGTTCTGGAATTACGATTTAATGGTATGCTTGAAACGGCAATTCCGGTGATGGATACAAGGACTGCATACCTGGGGAATTTTTATGCAGCCCTCAACGGTGTTGCATTTATATTTCAATTTGTTTTCACCCCAATAATGCTTCGTTTTTTTTCGCTGCGTCATGTGCATTTTGCGATACCACTGGTACACTTAACGACATGCATCATCCTCTTCTTCCATCCTTCCCTCCTCGCAGGTGCTGGCGCCTATCTACTTTTTAAAGCATTAGATTATTCAGTATTCCGAGCGGGAAAAGAAATACTCTATATTCCATTGCCTTTCGATGCCCGATTCCGGGCCAAGGAGTTAATCGACGCCTTTATCTATCGTGCATCAAAGGGGGCAACCTCTGGATTAATCGCTTCAGCCACCCTGTTGTTTGGAAGGTTGCCGGGTGCAATCTACCCCTCTATTGCCATAGTATCAGCAACGGTCTGGCTTTATCTGGTACATCATTTGACCCGAAATCGGAATGAAGTGAAATGATTTGGATTCAGGGCCAAAGATTATAGCGATCCACGAACTTAGGAAAATCTGAATTTAAGTCTTCGAATTCATATGACCTATCTTATTTTCGCTGAGTGTATTCTTTTAATTCATTTTATTTTTATAATATTCGCGGCCCTGGGCGCCATCTTAGTTTTAATAAGGAACAAGATCGCCTGGTTGCACGTGCCAACTGTCATCTGGGCAACGCTTATCGAATTCACAGGTTGGATTTGCCCACTAACACCACTAGAGAACTGGCTTCGCTTTCAGGGAGGGGAATCCGGCTATAGCTCTGGATTTATCGAATATTACATCCACCCTTTGCTCTACCCCGAAATGCTAACTCGCAATGGGCAGCTTCTACTCGGAATTTTGCTTTTAGGTTTTAATGTAATAATTTATCTGCGGGTCTTCTCTCGTCGCGGTGAAGATCGGGTTCAGTAAATTTAAATGAAAGATATCGTTGATCTACTGATTTAATTTTCCCGTGTCACAGATTGAGCGTGCACGTCAGCTGCAGTAATTTCTCCCTCTTTAAGAACCTCGAGATCTATAAGTTGAGATATTTGTTCCTCTACTCTCTCAATGCTGAGAATCCCGTAATTCTCTCCCCATAATTTATTACCTCTCGCCAAATTATCACGAATAATGATTTTTCGTGAAAAATCCAAAAAATCGTCCTCCACCACTCTTGATATCTTCCTATTTGCCTCCTTCATCGCTTCACGCGCAGGGATAGAATCTCCCTCGAGATATTCCGACCAGCCTTTGATAAATGCGTGCATAAACCGATCGACAGCCACCGAATGAGATTCGATAAATTCCGTATTCGCGGCAAGGACAAGCGAATTCATGTACCCGCTATCCCAAAGATTGAGAACTTTTGGTTTCACGCCCTCTTTTTCAATAAAATAAAATTCGGCAATATAGAACCCTTCCTGGATAAAATTTTTATCGGACATAAACTGTCCCAAACCAAAATTTTGTGGAATTACATTAAAAGTGATTCCGTATTTCTTTTTAATATAGGGAATATAAAGCGCTTCAGTACGTGCCATAATTGTTTTTCCGTCCAGCTCTTCAAATCGACTTATAGGATTATCGGCGTGGAGCATGAGCCCTGAGGGAGAGTTGTGAAATACGGCTCCGATAATTTTCACTGGGAGACCTCTAGCTGCTGCGAGAATTATTTTGGTACTATCCGACTGCCCTATTTGCGCACGGCTCGAAGCCAGCATCTGGGTAACAAGGATGTTATTGCCTCCGCTGATTAAAGTGACAGCGAGCCCTTCATCCGTAAAATAATTTTTTGCTAGCGCCTGATAAAGTCCCCCATGCTCGGGTTCCGGAAACCAGTCAAGCTGTACTGAAATCGGGAGTAACTTATCTTTTGCAGGAACGGGTGGAGTATTCTTCTTAGAGCACCCGTTCGAGATTAAGATCGACAAAAGGATTATGAT
>Ga0115002_10002602_pt1 | contig 23393 bp, 26 predicted proteins | sample ArcticOcean_MG_C_8_FD_89576 | JGI IMG/M metagenome (GOLD analysis project Ga0115002, IMG submission 89576) | Marine microbial communities from western Arctic Ocean - ArcticOcean_MG_CB11_86 | ecosystem: Environmental > Aquatic > Marine > Oceanic | place: Arctic Ocean: Canada Basin | collected... | reverse complement strand
CCACCATTATTTATGTTACCTTGCAGCGGACTGCGGAAGACGTGGCCGATTACCTTACCAAAAATGGTCAAGAAGCCACCGCTTACCATGCGGGACTGAAGCCGGACGATAGAACCGCTATTCAGGACCACTTCATGCAGTCTCCACACGCGGTGATTGTGGCCACCATCGCTTTTGGAATGGGCGTGGATAAATCTGACATTCGGTACGTCTATCATTACAATCTTCCCAAGGGACTCGAAAGCTACTCCCAGGAAATCGGACGTGCGGGTCGGGACGGCAAACCTTCCGTTTGCGAAATGCTGGCTTCGGCCGCGGACTCAATCACACTGGGAAACTTTAGTTATGGGGACACTCCTGAAGAGAAAGTCGTGGATGCCTTCACACGTCACGTTCTGGAGATGGGCGAGGTATTTGATGTTTCGGAGTACGAACTTTCAGGCCGATTCGATCTGCGCCCACTGGTTATCAAGACGCTCCTGACTTACCTTGAACTCAAAGGATGTCTCGAATCCACTGGACCGTTTTACGGCGAATACAAATTCCAACTTCAACGTTCCTCAACTGAAATTTTCGTCCAATTCGATCGAGAAGAAGCGGCGTTTTTGAAGAACGTTTTCCGGCACGCCAAGAAGGGGAAGATCTGGCTGACTCTGGACACTATTCAGGTCAGCAAAGCCATCGGCCAACCACGGGATCGGATTGTTAAGGCACTCGGCCAACTCGAAGAAAAAGGTGAATTGACATTAAAGGTAGCGGGCGTGCGTCAAGGGTTCCGTCGTTTAAGTATCCCCCAATCGATGACCCCCTTTGTTACCACACTGAACCAGCGATTTCAGACCCGGGAAGACAACGACATCCAACGTATCCAGCAAGTATTACAGCTAGCTACTCAAGAAGGCTGCATCACTCGGAATTTACTGAAATACTTCGGCGAAGAACGAGACGACTGCGGTCACTGCAATCGCTGCGAAGGAACCCGCCCCATTCCATTGGGAGATGCCATCCCAAGGTCAATTGGAACAAGCGATCGGGCGGCTATACAGAAACTTATGGCCGAGCGTTATCCATCGATCGAAACCCCAAGACAACTCACTCGTTTTCTCTGCGGCATCACCTCCCCTGCAACAACACGCGCCAGGCTCCGAAAAGAAACCAGCCTGTTCGGCGCCTATGATTCCATCCCTTTCCAATCCGTTTTTAAAACCGTTCAAGAAATCTTTGAAAGGTAGGACCTTCCTAATTCGCCGGCCCCTTAGAGTGTCGGGGAATTTACCGTGAACATTTCCCTCTTGTTGGAATAGGCCCGGTCACTTGGAGAATGAATCGAATTAGACTCAGGTACCTGCTTCGCTTAATGCCAAAGTAGGCGGAATTCGGGATGCTCGTAAGGAGGGCAACAGACAGGCCAATTGTGAGACGAGGCTCATCAAAGATGTAGCTGCCAGAACCGAGCCGAAATGAAAGCTTGGCATCTCGAACAATAGCCCGTTCACGGCTCGTCCCATAAACCAGACTCCTATCACTCCGATGGAGAGTCCTAGTAATAGGAGGCGTAATCCGAGTAAAAGAAACTGCCAGCGTATGTAAGTAGGACTTGCACCAATCGCCATGCGGACGCCGACTTCTCGTTGTTTCTGGGATACCACAAAAGCAAGAACACCATAGGTACCAATGCTAGCGAGCAATAGTGCCACGCCTGCAAATACGATGGATAAGATTGCGGGAGACCGTCTAGTAGCCAAGCTCTCATCGATTAGAGTTTCCATAGCCTTCAAATTGTCGATCGGTAATTCCGGATCCAAGTTTAGTATGGTTTTTCGCAGAGTATTCATCACCGCGTTCGGATCTATTTCCGATTGCAGAACGAGTGAAAAGTTATTCCAGGTTTGATGTTGGTAAGGATAATAAATGGAGCCAATGGATTTTGGTCGCCTAATTCCTGACGTTTAACACCTCCTACTACACCCACGATGGTGAAAGCTTCTTCCTCCTTGAATTCCGGATCGGAGCACAATCGCTTTCCCAACGGACTCTCTCCATCCTTCCAATAAAAAGCAGCCATATCTTCATCGACCACACATACACAGGTATCAGATCGAGCATCCATTGAATCCAGCAGGCGGCCTTCTTTTAATGGAATACCCATCAGTTTCCAATAGTCACCTTTCACACCAGAATTCTGGTGTGTACGAATGGAATTTTCGTCGTTATAGGTAAAGCCCTCAATGTTGGTGGCGTTGTCACTAGACCCACCACAAAATGGAAGTCCTGTAATGATGGCTGCCCGTTTCACTCCCGGAATGGTAACTACTGTAGGGATAAGTCGATCAACAAACGCAAGACGATCAGCCTCTTCTTTGTAGCGCTTGTTAGGTAGTGGAATGCGCCGGCGACTACATTGGTGGGATTGAAACCTGGAGAGACTTCCATCACTCGTTTGAGGCTTATGCTCAGCATCCCGGCTCCTGACAGCAAAATCAAAGTGAGAGCAATTTGCGCTACAATAAATCCGTGACGGACTCGCTGAGCATTGCGACTTACAGTTCCGCCTCGGGACTCCGCCTGCAGAGCCGTTGCTAATTGACCTTTTACATGGAACCAGACGACTGGGACGGCCAATGCGATTCCAACTATTGACGAACCAACAACTGCGACCAGCGCTACTCTTGAGTCGAGGGTAATTCCTGCACCTAAAGGAAGCTTATCGATTCCCAAAACACCCATCAAACGAATTCCAAGAGCACCCACCCCTATGCCGAGTAGCCCTCCACAAGTAGTTAGCGTGAGTGTTTCGTATAAAGTTTCTCTCATAATATCACCGCGACCTGCGCCTAGAACCTGTCTAACAGCCATCTCTTTTGACCGACTACTTGCACGAATGAGGAACAAATTTGCGATATTTACACCACCGATAAGCAGGAGGCAGAATACTCCAGTTTGGAGCATTAACAATGTAGGCTTGATAGTTTTCACATGGTCTTCGCGAAGGTCCTTAACAAATGTTCGGAAACCAGCACTTTTTGGTCTCCGTCGAAGTAACTCTGCCAAAATCCGTAAGTCAGAATGGCTTTCCTGCTGTTGGCATAAAGCATTTCATCTTCAGTGAAGGTTCTACCCATCAGGAGTGGCACACCCAGAGTTTCGATAAATTCCGGAGAGACACGGTCTCGTTTAACACGGACCGTAGAGCCATCTTCTCCCACGATGGCACTTCCATATTGAATAATGGAGACAGAATCGAATGCATCAATAGCTTCTCGTCGTTCGAAATAATTGGGAAGGGAGGCCGACGACTTTTCAGCACCTGCGCCCGGATAAGAATTATAGGCTGTAATTAATCCCGCAGAGTTTATCTTGGGTAGAGGTTTAAGCAGAATGGCATCAACGATTGCAAAAATTGCAATATTTGCACCGATACAAAGTCCCAGCGTTAATAAGATCGTTAAAGTAAATCCCTTCTGTTTAGATAAGCGACGAAGGTTCCCTCGAAATGCATTCAGAGAAAAAAGTGCTCCCATGCTCAATATACCCAGGCAACGCAGGAAGGTTTCACCTTTTATTACCTAATTGAATAATGAGCAAAAACAATCCGTACTACTAACGATTCAACTTAGCCCCTTTAACACCTACCGGCACTCGAAATATCTTACCGCCGCGTCCTCCGGAATAGGTCGTTGTTACGTATAGGGACTCATCGTAGAGAGTGAGCCAAAAGAATTATGCGAACTCTTTCATTCAAGACCCTAGAAGTAGCGATCTCGTGAACTCATGCGGGTATAAGGTCCATCCTTAGACCTAAGCGCTCTGCTAAATCATTGAGATCGGCGGTAACCGGAGCGTTGAAACTATTGCTCGGAAGAACCTCATTAACTGGAAACTCAAGACGGTGAGCGTGAAGAGCCTGTCTGGGATGGAGCAGGCATGGCGGATTCCGATACCACTCCTCCCCCACTAACGGGTGGCCGAGGTGTGCGAGATGGATGCGGATCTGATGGGTCCTCCCTGTATGAAGGCGCGCCCGAATGAGGCTATAACCGTCAGAACGATCAATCACCTTGAAGTTTGTGTGGGCTGATTTTCCATCTTGATGAACACCCAAACTTCCCTCTCCTACACTACCTATAGGCGAATACTCATCGATAGTATCCCATTCCGGCTCACCATGAGTGATGGCAAAGTATTCCTTCACCATCGATTGATCGCTCCACAAATTTTTAAGATCCGTGGTAAGTGACTTACTCAGGGTAAAGAGACAAAGGCCGCTCGTGTCTGTATCCAGTTGATGGACCGCCCAAACCATCGTTCCAAAATACTCCATTAGATGATACTGGATACAGTCATCATCACTCAAAGAACGCCCAGTGGTTGGCCATTTCGGTGGTTTATTGATGACGAGGAGTTCGCCGTGCTGGGCAATAAGAATTTCTTCGATATTTAGATTAGACATTTTTGATTGCAATTCATCCAAACGAGTGGCCCTGTGTCTTCTCATTCTAGCTTGGTAGGCACATTTACTGACTTACAGTCATTAACTCTGCCATTTCAAAGCGATTAATAAAACAACATAAAAAAGTAAGAACATGGCTAAGGGTACAATAAAGTGGTTTAATGAAGATAAAGGATTCGGTTTTATAGAACAGGCCGAAGGTGGAAATGATTTGTTTGTCCATCATTCCGAAACGGATGGTTATGCTTTAAACGAAGGCGACAAAGTTGAATACGAAATCGGCGAAGGTAAAAAAGGCCCGTGCGCTGTTAGCGTTAAGACCGTCTAAATTTTCGATTTGAGAATCGTCTCGGAAAAGAAATCTGAGATCTTGGCCTGATATAAAGCGGCCACCCATCATATCATAGTGGTTTAGAAGAACTGCTTAGAGGGCACTGCTGTGTTTTATACCAGGGTGCCACTCGCCTACCTATTGACCCTCATATAAATGGGAGTTTCATAGGAGTATATTCCACTGTGAAAACTCTCATCCTACTCCTTTTCTGTGCTGCGAATCCGGTGATGGCGGAACCCCAGGCCTTTGATCGACTGACTTTTCACGCTCCGCCAAAGCGCTTTACCCCGAAGCTACTACGGCAGACTGGCCCCGCTTTCTCGGTCCACAGCACGACTTGTATTCAAAGGAAACCTAATAACGCACTCGCGTTTATTAAGCTCTAAGAAATCGGCGAAGAGAACCTCGGGCGAAATCGACAAAGTAATATCCTATCTGTTTCTAATACCGTATCTAAAAAAGTATTATTCTTCACCCTTACTTTTCATATGGGTAAACATCTCCTTATTAGCCCCTCCAGGAGGAACCATGGGGAAAACATGTTGCTGAACATCGATAGGGACGTTGATTAAAACGGGTCCAGGCTTCGCCAATGCCTCGGCTAAGGTAACCGAAGGATCCATACAATTACCCAAGTCATGGGCCTCCATCTTAAACCCTCTGGCGATAGCGGCGAAATCAACGGATTGATGATACTTGGAGGCAAAGATCCGTTTTTTGTAAAACAAATCCTGTTGTTGATGAACCAGACCGAGTGAATTGTTGTTACACAAAATGATTTTAACATTCACGTCTTGCTCAACTGCCGTAATGAGCTCCTGAATATTCATCAGCAAACTCCCATCACCTGAAAAGCAGGCAACCGTGGCATCCCGTTTTTCGAGAGCCGCCCCGATTGCAGCGGGAAAACCGGAACCCATAGTTCCCAACCCGCCTGAAGTAAGCAACTGACGCGGTTTTTCAAATGGGAATGCCTGAGCAACTCACATCTGATGTTGACCCACGTCTGTGGTGATAAATGTCTCCCCTTCCAGCATGCGAGCAACGTAAGATATGATACCGTATCCAGATAATGGATCATCTATGTAAGGCATCTCCATGGGATACTCACGTTTCAGCTGTTCTATTCGATCATTCCATGCATTGGGTGAGGAAACTTCTATATGAGGAACAAGTTGATCCAGCGCTTCGCCCAAGTCTGCAGTAATTCCAACATTTGCGTTTTTAAGTTTATTCAGTTCACACGGGTCGATATCGATATGAACAATATTCGCATCCGGACAGAACTGTGCGACCTTGCCCGTCGCCCGATCATCGAAGCGGGCTCCCAAAGCAATCAAACAATCGCACTCTTCCAACGCATGATTGGTAAAGCGCGCCGCATGCATGCCTAACATTCCAAGCGAAAGCTCATGTCGAACGGGAAACGCCCCCAGCCCCATCAATGTCATAACCACCGGAGCATTCAATCGTTCGATCAACAGGCGAACTTGTTTCGACGCTGCCGAATGAATCGCTCCGCCACCAATGTAGACGATCGGTCGTTTTGCAGCATTGATCATTTTGGCAGCCTCCTCGATCTGTTCATGTCTAAATACAGGCGTCTCATCGGCCGTCCCAATTTCTGGCCAGGAGTTAAACTCAATCAACTCCATTTGCACATCCTTGGGGACGTCTATCCAAACCGGTCCCGGTCGTCCTGACATTGCTATGCGGAATGCATCCGGAATGATTTCCAATAGCTCCTTCGCGGACCGCGCCATGCGGCTGTGCTTCGTAATCGGAATGCTCAGTCCAAATGTGTCGATCTCTTGAAATGCATCCGTGCCGATCAACGTCTGTGCAACCTGGCCGGTGATGCAAATGATCGGAATTGAATCCAGCTTCGCGTCTGCAACCGCTGAGATCGCATTCGTTGCCCCAGGACCAGAGGTCGCAAAAAAGACCGCCGGTTTGCCAGTAACCCGAGCCTGCCCTTGGGCAATGAAGCCAGCCCCTTGCTCATGACGAGCTAGGATATGGCGAATATCCCTGGACCGTGACAGGGCATCGTACATTGGCAGATTGGCTCCGCCTGGGATGCCTGCTATCTGCCGGATGCCTTGTCGTTCCAGAAGTTTGATGATGATTTCTGCGCCTGAATATTTCATATTATTATGGGTTGGGCGCCGACTAAAAAACGGGAGGTCAAAACACAAAAAACCCCGCCGATTTACGTCGGCGGGGTTTTTGAAAATTCGTTTAAAACGTATTTACTATTTCCGCAACGACGCGATCGGTACGACCACGAGGACCACAAGCACCACGAGGGCCACTGAGGAAAGCACGTTATTGTTGTCGTATTCGTTCATTACGGAAATTAAATAGTAGACCTTTAAAAGGATTTACACCTCAGCCTAGGTCAAGCGGAAAGTGTTTAACGTATTGATCACTGTAAAAAGTGTAACAATGACTTTTCATAGAAATGGGAGCGCCCAATAGCATGCCCTTGTAATCAGCAACAAACTCGATTACCGTTTGACGCAAAAACATACGGCGATTTTGTAATTGTTTAAATCAACCGTGAAAACTCCCATCCTACTCCTCTTCTTGGCCGCGAATCTGGCGTTAGCGGAACCTCAGGCCTTCGATCGGCTCACGTTCCACGCTCCACCAAAGCCACTTTCTAAAGACGCGATCACGGAAAACTGGCCTCGCTTCCTCGGGCCAAGTCACAATCTGCACTCAAAGGAAACCAACCTACTGAAGTCTTGGCCTGGTTCTGGACCGAAGATGGTTTGGGAAGTCAAACGAGGAACCGGGCACGCTCCCGCGGTGGTTTCAGGAGACCATCTTGTCATGATCCATATTCTGGAGGGAATGGAGACGATAGAATGCCTCCAGCCCGAAACCGGAAAACGATATTGGAAGTTCCATTATCCAGTTCAACTGGGTTCCAATTACGGGATCACCGATGCATCCCGAGCCGGACCGGTGATCGATGAAGATCTGGTGTTTACCGTAGGGGTTCGAGGAGACCTTCATTGCTTTGACTTAAAATCCGGAAAGGTGATTTGGAAAAAGAACCTCGACCAAGACTACGGGCCCGCGCCTCTCTTTTTTGGTCGTGGCAGCTGCCCACTTATTTATGGTGACCAACTGATTGTTAACGTCGGCGGTCAGCTGTGTGTAGCCAGCTTTAACAAACGGACCGGCGAACTACTTTGGAGCACGGAACACAATTGGAACGCCAGTTACGCATCACCCGTTCCGGCAACATTACATGGTAATAAACGGATCCTGGTATTCACAGGTGGAATGGTCAGCCCTCCAACAGGCGGATTGCTCAGTATCGATCCGAAAAACGGAGCTCTCGATGCTGCCTTTCCTTGGCGTGCCCGAATGTTCGCTTCGGTCAATGCCGCCTCTCCGGTTGTGATAGGAAACTCCGTTTTTATCACGGAGAGCTACACAGAAGGTGGAGCCCTGGTTGATTTCGCTTCGGACGGCTCTGCAAAGCTTCGTTGGGAAGCTCCCCGTTTCGGCAGTCAATTTTCCACCCCAATTGCACACGAAGGATACCTTTATGGTATCGTCGGATCAGGTGGCACTGAAATGGTCTGTTATGAAATCGAATCCGCCCGAGAGAGATGGCGGGATGGAATCGATCTCAAAGACGCTCGTCTCGGACGAGCCGGTCTACTTCGAGTAGATGATGCTTTTCTTTGTATTGGCGCTCAGGGTACCTTGCTCTGGCTCGACCTCTCCCCTACCGGAGCAAAAATTCTCGCAGAAGCACGACTGTTCCATGCTCCAGAAACCTGGGGAGTGCCGACTGTCAACCGCGGCCTATTGTTCGTAAACCAAAATGCGATGGGGTCACGCCTGATATGCTACGACCTTCGGGGAAAATAAAGACTATTTCTGGGCGAAGGACTCGGCCATAAAGTCGACCATTTCGGCGACCATTTTGTCGCCCCATCCAGCGGATCGAGCCAGCCCCATCGCTTGTTTGGTCGCGGGTGATATGAAGCTGGGAGCGCTGAGATCGTCAGCCATGTCGCTGTAGTAACCGAGGTCCTTGCGGGCATTGGCGATGGAAAAGGCAAGCTTGTCGTTGATACCATCTACAGCTTGGGCTTTGACGAAATCCATCATACCGGATCCGAGAGGACCGGAGGCCATAACCGAATACAGCGTCTCACGGTCGAGGCCGGCGAGATCTGCCATTGCGAAGGCTTCGGACATAGCGCAAAGCGAAGTCATTGCGTAGAAATTATTGATCAGTTTGAGCGTGTGACCGGCTCCAATAGGACCGACATGAAAGACATTTTCGCCCAGATCGTCGAACACGGGTTTGGCTCGGATGAAGTCTTCTTCGCTTCCGGCAGACATTATATTGAGTAGGCCGTCGACCGCATGAGCAGGGGTGCGACCAAGAGGGGCATCCATCATCGAAGCGCCTTTTGCTTTCAGGGCAGCTTCCAGTTTTTGAGTAGACCCGGGTAATGAAGTTCCAAAATCTACAACTAATGAACCTGCTCGTATCTTGGAAATGATTCCATCGGGACCTTCCATATTAGCTTCAACAGACTTTGAATTGTCCACACAGAGCATGACGATGTCGCTCGCTTGAGCGAGTTCACCCGGCGATTTTGCCTCGGTTGCACCGCGGGCCACCACTGCATCAATCGCTTCACGTTTCCGGTGAGCAATAACGGTCACGGCGTAGCCGAGAGATTGAAGACGTTGGACCATAGCCGAACCCATAAGGCCAAGACCGATGAATCCGATGGTTGGTTTCGTTGCTGTAGTCATAAAATCGATTGGATTGGAAAAGGGTTTAGGTAGCCAATGGAGAGAATAAATGTCGAGACAGGAAACGAAACTCGTCCGCGTCAACGTCGACTGCAGTAAGATCTTTTAAAGGAGATTAGTGAATGATAAGAAACTTATATTGCTATAAAACTAATTTTTAGAACTATTGAAGTCTCTTCTGTACTACCCATTTACAACCCGCTTCTGCGGCTTAGTCGCCTAAGAAGATTTCTCAATCAACAAACGCCTCGTCGCGAATTCAGCACCGCTATCCGGAACGAGGCGACCCATTATGCTCAAATCGATTAGTAAATTCTTCGTCCGTTTAGCCGAGCGGTGGATGCCCGATCCACTCGTCATTGCAATCGCCCTGACAATTGTGTGCTTCGCCGCCGCAATAGCCTTTACCGACTTCGGAGTAATAGAGACTGTCGATGCATGGGGCGTGGGCTATTGGAGCCTATTGACCTTCACCAGCCAGATGATCCTTATCCTGGGCCGGACTAGCCATCCTAGCAATTCCTTTGTTCCATTGGATGTTAAGAAGTCTGGGTACTAATATTACGGATACAGTAGTTACCAGGGAGAATGCCACGCTAGTAACTCACGGCCGCTATCATTGGGTGAGGCATCCCATGTATTCCATCACCTGCCTATTGTTTATTGGATTTACATTACTAACCACCAATTGGTTTATAGCGATTACCGGAGTGGGGACACTGAGCCTCTTGATTATTCGTACTTCAATTGAAGAAACGAAGTTGATCGATCGATTTGGCGACGAGTATCGAGACTATATAAAGAAGACAGGACGATTCGTGCCTCGCCTTTCCAAAAATCAATCCAAATATGATTGAATGAAATATCTTCGCGCCGTGGTCAAGAGCTGGACTGTCATTGGCATTTTACTGATGGTAACCCTCCATTCCGGAGCTGCACAATTCCTTCCGATCGAAATCGGCTCCCGGCTTGAATTGCTCATTGACGACTTTCTCATCGACACCTTAAGCGGTGACGCAAGCTTCCATCTCCATAAACCCGTTCCTCAAAAAGTCGCCCTGGTAACGGACGCACCCTGGGAGGGGAACACGAGCGCTTATTACACTATCTTCCAAGACGGAGACCTCTTACGTATGTACTACCGCGGCTCGCATTACGACGAAATAACCAGCAAATCTACTCACCCCGAAGTGACCTGCTATGCGGAAAGCCGAGACGGGATCACCTGGACCAAACCCAAGCTTGGACTTTTCGAATGGAACGGTTCCAAGGAAAACAACATCGTCTGGAACAGTATCGGATGTCATAATTTTACGCCTTTCCTGGATGCCAATCCCAATTGTCTCGCGGACGAGTAATACAAAGCGCTCGGTCGAGAAAATCGACCCAGAAAAGGGGGAAAGCCCTCTTCGCTTTCAAATCACCGGACGGATTCCAGTGTTCACTCATGAGTGAACAACCCATCCTCACCAAGGGAGCCTTTGATTCGCATAACCTCGCTTTCTGGGATCCAGTGCGCGGTGAATACCGTGAGTATCACCGAACTTTTGAGAACCGTATTCGCGATATTCAGACAGCTACAACTCGCAATTTCCTGGACTAGCCCGATCCAGTTTTCCTTAGCTATCCTGGAGCACCTAAGCAGCATCTCTATACCAACGCTGTTCAACCCTATTTCCGAGCACCTCATCTGTTTGTGGCATTCCCAACGCGTTTTCTCCCGGAAGAAGGTGACCGAGTGGAACCCATTTTGATGACAAGTCGCAATGGTTTTACATTTCATCGCTGGAACGATCCGGTTATCCCTGAAACTGCACCCATGGACCGCGCTGGAAACCGCAGCAACTACATGGCCTGGGGCATCCATCCCGACTCCGAACAAAGCTGGGGAGCTCTCGGTCTACGCAAGCGAGGCCTACTACGAAGGACCCAATAGTCGATTGCGCCGCTTCACTTACCGGACCGATGGTTTTGTCTCAGTGGGAGAAGGTTCAGAAAGTGGAGAAATCTTAACCAAACCTCTGGTCTTTGCTGGCAAGAAACTGGAATTCAATTTCAAGACCAGCACCAAGGGCTCGATCCGTGTCGAAGTCCAGGACGCAAAGGGCACGCCTCTCGACGGACTTACACTCAAAGACAGTCTCCCACTAACAGGCGACAGCATTGAGAAGCGCGTTCAGTGGAAACAGGTCCCCAACCTTGGTTCTATGGAAGGTTCTCCTGTCCGCCTACGCATTGTGCTGCAAGACGCAGATCTTTTCGCGTTACGCTTTCGTTGAGCGAAACCAGTCAGGATCAGCAACTCTTTGCTTAACGCTTGGATTCTGATTTTCGAGCAGTTAGATGATTGGGTAGAGCGAGACAATTGACAGCACCTGACAACTGATCAACAATCATCTAATGCTCCGATCCATACTCACTCTAATCAGTCTGATCACATTTGAATCTCTAGCTCAAGCTGAGACCCAAGTTCACGAAAATCCAAACAAACAGTCGGTAATCTCATTTATAGATTCTCGACAAAAGGACCTGATTGATATCAGTGATCGCATCTGGGCCTACGCCGAAACGGCATTTCATGAAACAAGATCATCCGCAGCACTTGCCGACTATGCAGAACAAAATGGATTCCGCGTCAGCCGAGGCGTAGCGGAAACCCCTACTGCTTTTGTAGCGGAATATGGCTCCGGCAAACCGATCATTGGAATCCTTGGTGAGTTTGATGCCTTACCTGGCTTATCGCAAAAAGCCGTTCCCCACAAAGATCCGCTGAACGAAGGCGCTGCCGGACACGGTTGTGGGCACAATATGTTTGGCACCGCCTCACTCGGAGCAGCTATTGCAATCAAGCAGCTTATTGAGTCAGGAGAGCTAAAAGGCACCGTTCGCTTTTACGGAACACCTGCTGAAGAACAGTACTTTGGAAAATTATGGATGATCCGTGCCGGCCTGTTCGATGACGTGGATGTAGTAATGGATTGGCACCCAGGTGCTGAAACGAAGGCCCACGTTCAAAGCTCACTAGCTATGGTCGACTTTCAAGTTGAATTTTATGGGCAAGCCGCACATGCAGCAGTAGATCCATGGAACGGTCGGGATGCTTCCGACGCTCTCGAGCTCTACGCCTCAGGAATCAACTACTATCGCGAACATGTAAAACCTACTGTGCGTATCCACTATGATATTAAGGTAGCTGGCGAAGTGGTCAATGTGGTGCCCGACTATGCGCGTATCTGGGTTCGTGTCCGGGACACGAAACGAGATGGAATGGTAAAAGTTTGGAACCGCGTTGTCGAAATGGCCGAAGGCGCCGCCATTCTTGCCAATGTGGAACACAAGGTTTCTCTCGTCTCGGGTATTCACGAAGTCCTGCCCAATCGAACGGGAGGAGCGCTTACGCAGGCCAATCTGGAGTTCCTGGGGGCCATTGAATACACAGAGGAAGAAGTCACCTTCGCCAACGCTATTCAGGAAGCCACCGGGAAAGAACAAGTCGGGCTGGACTCAGCCATCAATCCTCTGGAAGAAACCAAAGAAAACCCCAGCGGCGGCTCGACCGATGTCGGCGATGTGAGCTTCATTGTACCCGTCCTCCGAATGAAAGCCACGGTCGCTCCTAAAGATACTCCCTGGCATTCGTGGGCTGTTGCAGCCTGCGGCGGCATGTCCATTGGACATAAAGGAATGCTCCAAGCAGCCAAAACCATGTCGATGACCATGGTCGACCTCTACGAAAGTCCCGATAATATCGAGGAGATCAAAACGGAGTTCAAAGAACGCAAAGGTGATTACGTGTACACCGCTATGATTCCAGACGGGCCGCCACCGATTGACTAGAAATTCTGCACGAGGATAGGTAACGAGATCATTCCATTCACTTTGACAAATGTAGGAGGCGCTCTCGATTCTTCCCTCAAGACAAAAACAGAAACTTTCAGCTTAGCAGCATGACAAAACCGAGTATCTTTTTTTGGACTCTTACTATAATCACGGCACTCAATATTGGTTGTAGCCATGAAGCAGCGGAGCCTACACCCAAGGCTAATCGAGTCATAGTCATTGGAGTCGATGGCATGAGTCCTGATGGTATGAGTAATTCCCCTACTCCGACCATCGACGCTATTATCGAGCAAGGCTCCTATACCATGACCGCGAGAGGAGTCCTCCCGACATCGAGCTCACCCAATTGGAAATCGATGATTTCAGGGTCGGACACCGAACAACACGGCGTCACATCCAATAAATGGCAAATGGACAATTTCGTCCTGCCGGGAGTCGCAACCGGAATCGATGACATATACCCCACCATTTTCGGAATCCTGAGAGAGCAGCGACCGAATGTAAAGATAGGAGCTATATACGATTGGAAAGGATTCGGACGATTGGTCGAACAAAGCGCTTTTGACTGCGGCAGTTATAAAGCCACCGGAAAAGAAGAATTGGATGAAGACGAAACCATCCAATTAGCTATCAGCTATATAAAAGAAGAGAAGCCCGACTTTTTATTCATTCACATGGATCATGTCGACCACGCAGGCCATCAACATGGGCATGGATCTTCCCATTACAACGAGTCCGTGACGAAAGCAGATAAGCTCATTGGAGAAATACTACAGGCGTCCAAAGACGCTGGAACCTTCGATGATACTATATTTATAATTTCAGCGGATCATGGTGGAGTAGGCACCAAACATGGCGGCGGAAAAGTATCCTTAGGTAAGCCACCGTCGGACTCGGAAGAAGACTGGGTGGTTTTGATTAGCAAGTAGAGTTTGAGTCTTTACAATTTGGCGTCCGTCTATTTTTCGGATTTGAATCGGACGGCCCGGCGGTCCGTCCCTACCTTCTTCAAATTGTTATGGTAACTCTTTGAGTTTTCTCACACTGTTGGGTTCTTCTTCTCACTACCCCATGACTGAAGCAAACGCTACTCCCCAAGTCCCAAAAACCTTTTGGCAATACGTGAGGTCCATGGGACCGGGAATCGTAATCGTATTAACCTGGCTCGGCGCAGGAGACTTGGTTGATGCGGCGGTAGCCGGAGGCAACTATGGATACGCATTGATGTGGGCGATGATGCTGGCCCTCTGCGTTCGCTTCATCTTCGTATCCATTCTGGCCAAGTATCAACTCTGTAACCAGCACGGTGAATCGGTAATGACTGGGTTTAACCGAATCCATCCTTACCTACCCATCTTCTTTGGAGTCGTCGCGTTTATCATGGGACACTTCTACGGAGCCTATATGATCAAGGGCGCTGGAGAAGCTTTTTCCAAAGTAGTTGGATTTGGACAACCTTGGGCATGGTCTGTTTTTTGGGTATGCTTTGGCGCGATTCTTACCTTCAAAGGCATCTTTCGAAAAGTGGAAATCGTTTTTTTCTTTTTCCTGGCTCTCCTAAGTATTTCGTTAATAGGGGTGGCGGCCTGGAGTGGCCCGGATCCCGTTCAAGCAGCCAAGGGTGTATTCCTGTTTTCGATGCCCGAAGACACAGGATCCTTCGGAGTTATTCTGGTAGTCACTTCACTCATCGGTGCGGTGGGCGGAACGATTACCAATTTGTTTTACCCCTATTTTATCGATAAGAAAAACTGGAAAGGACCCAAGTTTAGAAAATTACAACTCTACGATCTGGCCTTCGGCGTCTGCATTCTAATTGTCCTGGACCTGGCCATTTGGACGGTTGGTGCGGAAATACTTCACCCATCTGGACAAACCATAAACAACATCGATGACCTTGCAGGACTACTAAACAAGGCCCTGGGTAAATGGGGTGGCTCCATTTTTTATCTTGGCGTCTTTGGAGCAGTTATAACTTCGGCCATCGGTAACGCCTTGGGTTTTGGATATATGGTAGGTGACGTTTCCAACCAACGAAAGAAAGCGAAAGGCACATTTGATTCATCGATACCTGTAGAAAAAACGCAGATCTATAAAATAGTTGTAGTCTGGTCGATGTTCTCGCCACTGATATGGACACTCCCCGGAACTCCAGGATTTGTGGCACTCACCATTGTTGTGAATGCCGCATCGGTCATATTGCTCCCCGTTTTGTCAGGCAGTATTTGGTATATAACATCCAAGAAGAATTTTATTGGTCCGGACTACAAAAACAAGTGGTGGGAACACGTAGTAATGGCCTTTCTTTTCGTTCTCGCAATCTGGGCTGCCTATCAAGCAATTGGCGCCATCATAAAATACCTGGTCTAGCAAAGAATAGCCGACCCTAGCCTCTCCAAGGATTATTTCAACAGAACTTCCCAATAACGCGTTCGTTTGGATGACTCACCTTCTCCGGTAACTTCCAGAGTAATCATAGGTCTCATCTGACTTTCTGAAAACGTATGTATTGGATGCTGTTCAGTAGATTTTGAGCCATCTCCAAAGTCCCAACTCCAGGAAATAACCTCGCCAATCGATTCGTCCTGAAATGCAACGAGCCCGCGGTCCATATCAATCACCTGAAAGCTCCACTCCGCATACAGTTTAGGTGCCAGTGACAGTTCGATAGGCATAAGCCGAAATGCGCAAAGATAGTCAGCGTGCTTAACCATATTCACGTCGTGAGCCAGGTTGTAGTGCCCGTCTCGTTGGTCTCCGTCGAAATCCAAGATCGACCAGGACAAGCCAATCAAATCATTTTCCTTCAAGTTGGATTCGACTGCACGTCCGGGACCTTCGAAAGGGGCATAGTCATAAACAGTCACCCAGAATTCCATAATGAGCTTTCCACTCTCGCCATGTTTGAAGTTATAATTGTAAGCGACATTGGAATGCGGAAACTCTGCAATCCAGGGCTGCCCTCCCCAAATTAAAACCCAGGCATTATTCACAGGCGGAGTATAGATGTGATAATTCTGGGCGTGGTTTCCTGCGAAGCGTGTGTAATTTTCGATATACTCCGGACTCTTCTGATCCCTTGAACGATCTGATACTAGAAGGTCGTTAAATATGAGCGGACCACCCGACATATCTCCGTCGACGACAATTTCAAAAATATCGTTCAAGTAGCCTTTTGGATTCATTCGGCCAAAGTCCCAAAAATCATCCTGCGCTTCATAGCGAAAGTAGAGCCGATTGAGCCCCTTCACCCATCCGACCGTTACCTTCACATCCAGGTCTTTCGGATCGATGTCCGTTCCATTTCCATCCTCGGTGTCATTTAGTAGCGAGGTGTCATAAACATAAGAATCAGGAACCATTTCCCAATCTGAGATTTCGCCATCAATTCTGGGAATCGCGTCGTGCGGAAATTGAAATATCTTAAATTCCAACTCAGGCCGGGCAACTTGGTATTTCGCATCAGATCCACATAGGATAGTTAGACAGGAAAGCAATGTGAGGAGAATCAGTGAGAGAATTTTATACATGATTTGGGTGAATCTTAATCGATTTTGTCGAAAAGAACTCTGACTTGGCAATGACTCAGTTTCTGCAGATTCCACTAAAGAGGCATTGCACTTCCAAACAACGCCAGTAACCTAGTTTCAAAACCCTAAAATACCCCATATGAAACGAAGAACATTCGCCAAGCTCCTTACAGCAGGAACCCTAACAGCCGTTTCAGGATCTGCGGTTTCATGCACAAAAAGCGCCAAGAAGAAATCCGTGAAAGCGGCCCTCATGCATGTTGGCTGTCAACGAGGTAGAACTGAAATCAAGGAGCTCGAGTTTAAGGCACGTCATGGAATTCGCCATATCGATGGCTATGCCCCAAAATTGATTGAAGGAGTCGGCTGGGATCTGGATGACGCTCTAAGACAAAAAGAATTGGCGGCTCGCTACGATATATCCATAGAAGCTTATCATCTTCCACTCAGCGCCGCTGGAATCGATAATGTAACCGTCCCCAATATTATGCTGGGAACCAGTCCGGAACGAGATCGTGAAATCGAAATGATCCAACAGATGATTTCGGTAGCCGGTCAGGCCGGAGTTCGAGCACTCTTGTATAACACAACTATTTTGCCTGTGGTCCGAACCGAACGAACTCCGGGTAGAGGAGGCGTTACTTATTCAAGCTGGGATGCTTCAAAAGGCATGAAAGAGAGCAAAATCCTTACACGCGCTGGCCTAGTCGACACGGACACTATTTACGAACGAATTGAATACTTCCTCGGCAAAGTGCTTCCGGTAGCTGAAGAATATAACGTTCAGCTAGGTAACCACATCGCTGATCCACCTCTTCCGGCGGGATTCAAAGGGATTACTCGTTGGAATAGTCCCAACATCATGGAAGGTATCAAAAAATTCGCTCAACTATCGGACAGTCCGTCGCATGGATTCAATTTGTGCCTGGGGTCTTGTGCGGAAGGCATGGAGAATCCTGATAAAGAAATCCACGAGCTCATTCGCTATGCAGGAGAGCGTAACCAAATCTTCAATGTACACATGCGAAACATCAAAGGCGGTTGGGGAAACTTTCAGGAGGTGTACCCAGACAACGGCGACATGGATTTCCTCAAAGTAATGCGAAGTCTCCGCGATGTACAGTATGCCTACATGATCATGCCAGATCATGTGCCCCTTCACCCTGATGATCCGGATGCAAGCCAAGGGTTTGCCTTTTGCTACGGATATCTTGGTGCCCTCATCAAGGCGGTAAACGCAGAAGCAGAGACGAGTGCCTAAGAATTAAGCGCGTTTCGCAAGCGGTCCGTTCTTTCAGCTAAGGTTTTCTCAAACTTAGGTACACCCTCACCTCCAGGCGCTACCTTGAGGATGCAAACCATAGGACCCGGTTCTTCAAATAGCTTCGGCAATAGGTCCTCAAACGCCGCTTCGCTTTCAATGGAGTAGACCTTTTCCAAACCAGCACCTCGAGCCATTGCTTCAAAGTTCATTAGCTGAACCCCTGGAACCTTCTGGTTTCCTGTCACCTCATAGGTGCCATTTTCTATGATGATCATCGTGTAATTCTCACACGGCCTCTGGGCCAGAGTCACAAACGTCTCCAGGCACATGAGCATGCTCCCATCTCCATTTAAAGTGATCACCCTTCGCTCTGGTTTAGCGATTGCGATTCCCAACGCAAAATCTGCGGCATGGCTCATCGCACTATCCACCGATGCAAAATCCAGGTCGGTATCAGACAATTTCTCCCAAGGCTTGGCTGTGCCCATACAGGTAATGATGACCTCGTCCTTTCGACGAGCAGCCAGTTTTTCCAAACAAGTGTATTTGTTCAACACCATCAAGTAGTGGTTTCGGCGATTAAAACGGCGGCAGGCATAGAGGTTGATTCGGCTAATTTAAAGGCACGCTCAATCATAGATACATCTTCATCCTCCACCATAATCTTATAAGGAATCCGCCAGGCTTTCATTGTTGGTTCGGTAAATTCGGCTACAGAGTCTTTTTTCTCAAGGTCCAAGGTCTTGAATCCTCGATATCCAATTAGCATCACTTGGGGAATTTTCATATTCCAGCTACACCCACGAAATGCATCACCCGATTCAAGCAATCCCGTATTCTGAATCAAAACCACCGGCTTCTGTCCGCCTACATGGAGCCCTGCCGCAATCGCGAAGGCCTCCCCTTCTCGACTTACTGGAATGACTTCCATCTCATCGTCCGCCTCCAGACTTTGAAATAGCATACGACAAATATTGTCGGACAATCCAACGACGTGCGAGACGCCTTGATCCTTCAATGCTTGATGGATAACAGAAGAACTTAACATAAATAATTAGCTATGCACAAAACAAGCTACACGTCCAGTTCACTGATCCCAAAATGAAATATCGGGGTATAGTTAACATATCGCTCGTCGTACTATATGGCGATCATGGTAGGACGGGAGCGTCCTCGCTCCGCCGCTCGAATGCCCAAGACAAACGGCGTAGCCAGAGGCTACTGCCCTACCTTTAAAACAACATCTAGGTATTTTGGAAGCTTTCAAAATTACACCCGAATGCTGAGATAAGTTGACGGCAGTATTTCCTATAACCATACCTCTAGCGAATAAACCCTAATTCTCTAAAGAAGATACATGTCCGTTAATACCATGCCTCTATCCTTCAAATATTTTACCTCGATCCTAGCTTCAATCTGCTTGATAGGGTTGGCGGGCTGTGAGCAGAAACCAAAGCGTCCTACAACCGTGCCAGATATGACATTCGCTGTGATGGGTGACGTACCTTACGGACTAACACCTGAAGCTATTCAAGCAGAGAAAATCATCTTAAAAGAGCAGATCATTGGATTGAACCAGAATGATTCTTTGTCATTTGTTATGCATGTGGGCGACATTAAAAAAGGAATCCCGCCCTGCGAACCAGGCGTCTACGAATCCGTAGCGGGCATTCTTCGAACAAACCTTCATCCAACTTTCATTATTCCGGGGGACAACGAATGGAACGATTGCGAAAACCCAGTTGAGGCCTGGCAGCTCTGGGAGGCCAATTTTATGCGCTTTGACGAACACTGGGCCAACGAGCTGGGAGTCGTTCGACAGCCAACGCGACAAGAGAACTTTGCGTTCATACAGGAGGAAACATTGTTTATCGGCATCAACCTGGTCGGCGGTAAAGTACACGACTGGCAAGAATGGGAATCCCGAATTGAGAAGGACAGACTTTGGCTGGAAACTCAGTTTAAACTTTATTCAGACACCTGCAATGCGGCGGTTATCTTTGCACACGCCAATCCAGGAACTAGGATTAACGGAATATTCGAACTAAAAAATCATGCCTTTGGACCACTGATTGAATACCTAGATAAGGGAACAAACATCGACTTTCCAAAGCCAATCCTCCTCATCCATGGGGACGGCCACAGGTGGATCGAAGACCATCCCTTCCCAACAGCTGGTAAGAGAATTACAAGAGTTCAAGTTACCATGGGAGGAATCGAAGCTCCCTTGCATGTTGAGGTAAGAAATACCGATGAGAACCCCTTTTATTTATCTAGGTCTTTTTAAATAAAACGCTGACCACGAATGGTTAGCTTTTTAGGAATGATTAGAGCGTATCTGCCCTAAAATTATTTTTGCCCGTAATAGGCGCCTTCACCATGCTTTCGCAAATAATGCTTGTGGAGCTGGGCCTGTAACAGACTCTTAGATTGAGGGTCCAAAACCAGGTTTTTCCAAGTCATCTCAGCAATGATTTCCAGAGCATAAGCTGTTTCAACGGCTTTGGCTCCCGATGTTCCCCACACAAAAGGAGCATGCCCGTTGAGTAGTACCGCATTAATCTGCTCGGGATTTAAATCTTCAAACCTTTCGACAATGAGATTTCCGGTTTCCCACTCATAGTGACGACTGATCTCCTCAGGAGTCATCCGTCGCGTTACCGGAACTTCACCATAGAAATAGTCAGCATGGGTCGTACCCATACACGGGATACCTCGTCCGGCTTGCGAAAATGCGGTAGCATTTCTTGAATGCGTATGCACAACAGCTCGAACATGGGGAAAGGCTTGAAATAATCGAAGATGCGTCGGCGTATCAGAGCTGGGCCTCAAGTCGCCAAACAGTTTGGCTGCATCCAGATCCATTTCGAATTGCTCATTCGGACAAGCATTGAAATCCATAACGCAGATATCATCAGGAGTAAGTGAATCGTAAGGCACACCACTCGGCTTAATCGCCACGGCACCCTGCTCTGGGTCTCCCACACTCACATTGCCGAAGGTAAGATCTACGATACCTAATTTAGGTAATTGCTTGTTGGCCTCACAGCATTCTTCACGAAGCGCTAAAAAATTATCACTCATAGTTCTTTGGTTCTAAAATCATCCACCTTAGGTGAATCCATGAGAAGCATGGTAAAAAACTTCATTGAAGCGAATCTCTTTTTTGAATCCACGAACGGTGGTTTCACTATCTACCGGTTACGAACCAGATTTCCTGATGACTAAAGTCGAATAAACTCATAAATTCCCTTTTATTCAAATATTCGCGGTTTAATAGTCTAGGTGTAATATTTGCGATAATATGATTCTGTAATCATGATTCTGTTAAAACAAACTGATTCATTAAAACTGCCCTCTCCAAGGTGTTTGAACCAATAGGATCAGCCTTTTTGAGCAGCTTCCTTGATTTCAAGCAGTCGCTTCATTACTCCGCCAAGGTCAACTCCACTCACACCGCCAAATGCGTCATGCATTTTCATGTACTCGGCATACAACTCGTTGTAGACCGCCTGCGATTCGGGGTTCGGCTTGTAAGACTCATCCTTTAAACGAGTCATGGCCGCCTGAGCCGCTTGAAAATCGTCATAGCCACCCTTGGCAGCCCCTGCAACTACAGCGGCACTCACTGCAGATCCCAACGCACAGGTCTGGGAGGACCCCGAGATCAACATTTCACGTCCAGTGATATCTGCGTAGATTTGCATGAGCATCGGGTTCTTTTCGGCGATTCCCCCAGCACATACAACTCGGTTAACAGGCACGCCATATTCGTCAAGACGCTCAAGAATTGAACGAGCTCCAAAGGCAGTAGCCTCAATCAGTGCCCGATAAATCTCGGCTTGTGAGGTGTGCAAGGTTTGTCCCAGTAGCAATCCTGAAAGTAAGGGGTCTACCAAGATGGTGCGGTTGCCATTGTTCCAATCTAGAGCGAGTAACCCACTCTCACCTGCTTGTAAATGGGAAGCTTCTTCGGTGAGTCGAATATGGGTTTCGACGCCACCCTTCAGCACGCGCTCAACGTACCAGGCAAAAATATCACCGACGGCGGATTGACCGGCTTCGACTCCAAAATAACCAGGAAGGATGGCTCCTTTAACAATACCGCAAATGCCAGGAACATCCGCGATCTCCTTGTCGGCTTTGACGACTCCACAATCACAAGTAGAAGTACCAATGACTTTCACCAGAGTTCCTTCGTCCACACCAGCACCAATGGCTCCATAATGAACATCGAATTCTCCAATGGCGATCGGTATTCCAGAAACCAAGCCTAATTCCTTGGCCCACTTTTCACATAGATAACCGGCTACTTCAGATGCGTCGTAGGCCTTTTCATATAGTCGGTCTTTTAAGTCCGCCAACTTCGGATCAAGCATGCTTAAAAATTCTTTATCAGGCAGGCCTCCCCAATCCTCAGCATAAAACGCTTTGTGCCCAGCGGCACAGACCCCTCTCTTAAGCGCAGTTGGATCCGTTACGCCAGCCAGGATGGCAGGAACCCAGTCGCACAACTCTACCCAACTGTAGGCCGCATCAAACACGTCCGGATCCACGTTGAGGCAATGCCAGATTTTCGACCAAAACCACTCTGATGAATACGTGTTTCCGCACTTGGCTACATACTGAGGCCGATGTTCGCGGGCCAGCTCAGTGATCGTTGCCGCTTCTTTGACGCTTGTATGATCCTTCCACAACCAGCACTCGGCATTCAAATTTCCTTTCCAGGGCTCCTGAATCGCCAGGGCTTCGTTGTTTTGATCAACAGGAATAGGGCTTGAACCCGTAGAATCAACTCCGAGGCCAATCACCTTATCGGAAGAGAAATCGGAGTCGGCTTGTTTAGCCAAATCAATGGCTTCAACAATGCTGGATTCGAAACCAGCTACATAATCTCCAGGATGTTGTCGTGCGAGATTATGATCAGAGGGATCCAAAAGGATACCCAGCTCACCACTCGGATAATTAAATACGGATGTGCCAATTTCAGTACCATCAGCGCAACGAACAACGATACTACGAACCGAGTTGGATCCGTAATCAATTCCGATAGTATAAGCCATAAGGATTCTCTTGTGTTAAAAACAGGGTCAGGGAAATAAAAAATTGAGATTACTTAACGCCCAGCGTCGTTGGCAGCAAAAAAAGACAATTCCATGTAACGCTTACAAAAAATAT
>Ga0115002_10002600_pt1 | contig 23400 bp, 15 predicted proteins | sample ArcticOcean_MG_C_8_FD_89576 | JGI IMG/M metagenome (GOLD analysis project Ga0115002, IMG submission 89576) | Marine microbial communities from western Arctic Ocean - ArcticOcean_MG_CB11_86 | ecosystem: Environmental > Aquatic > Marine > Oceanic | place: Arctic Ocean: Canada Basin | collected... | reverse complement strand
CTTGCCAACGGCGGCGGCGATCTGCTCCTGCGTGAGGCCAAAATCATCAGCGAGACGCTGATACGCGAGCGCTTCGTCGACTGGGTTCAGGTCTTCACGCTGGAGATTCTCGACCAGCGCAAGCTCCAATAGCTGTCGTTCGGATCCCTCTGGAACATCGCGGATCACGACTGGCACCTTGAGGAGCCCCGCCCGCTGCGATGCCCGCCATCGTCGTTCGCCGGCGATGATGCGATACGTGCCGCCGGTCCGCCTCACGAGAATGGGTTGGATGATGCCGTTGACCTTGATGGACTCGGCCAACTCGGCCAATCTTTCGTCGTCCAGTTGCAGGCGCGGCTGCTGGTCGTTGGGCGCCAGCAGGTCGATATCAACCTCCATCGTGCCGTGTCGAGGCAGCTCGGGTGCGTCGGGGATCAGCGCACTCAGACCCTTGCCGAGCGCTGCGCGGCGTTGGCTCATTGCGTGACTCCTCCGGACTCGTCCGTGTTCGGATCGCTATTCAGCATGGCGGGCAAGCATCTCCTGCGCGAGCGCGAGATAGGCCTCTGCGCCGCGCGACTTCGGGTCATACAGCACCACTGGCAGTCCATGGCTTGGCGCTTCACCCAGGCGGATGTTTCGCGGAATGACAGTGTCGAACACCTTGGCGCCAAAAAACTCCCGGACATCGCGCGCGACAAGCTGACCAAGATTCGTCCGATCGTCGTACATCGTCAGCAACACACCGTCGATATCGAGGGCTGGGTTCAATCCGCTGCAGACCCGACGCATCGTCGCGACGAGGTCTGCCAAACCTTCCAGCGCGAAATATTCGCAGTGTAATGGGATAAGTACGGCGTCGGCAGCCACGAGGGCATTCAGCGTCAACAGGCCGAGTGACGGCGGGCAATCGATAAAGATGCGATCAAAGCGCGGACGTAGAGGCTCGAGCACGCGCCGCAGTCGCATCTCACGCTCGGGGACCGACACCAGTTCGATTTCGGCACCGGTGAGATTTCGATCCGCAGGAATGACCGTCAGGTTCTCGATCTGGCTCTCAAGCAGGAATGCCGTGGGATCGACGTCGGTCATCAGCGCTTCGTAAATCGTGCCGGCCGGTGCGTGACGCCCCTTCAGCCCGACGCCGCTTGTGAGATTCCCCTGGGGATCCAGGTCGACGAGCAGGACTCTTTGACCTGATAGGGCCAGCGAACTCGCGACATTGATGGCCGTCGTCGTCTTCCCGACACCACCCTTTTGGTTGGCCACGGCGAGTATACGCCCCGTGGGCGCACTGTTTTCTGTCATATGACAGAGTTTATACAATTTCGCGTCTTCAACACAAGTCCAACTCTAGTGGCACAGAAAGTGGCGGTCAAGAATAATGTTCCACGTGGAACAAAGGAAGACAAAGCGAAGTAATCCCTGCGTGAGGCTGCTCTTAAGGAAGCAGTGTTCCACGTGGAACACTGCCAGCCTCTGAGCGTTTCGCGAGGACAACCAAGCGACTTCGGAGCGATTCGATGAGGGGGTACGTGGCTTGCCATGCCAGCGGAGGTGTCACGCTTTCTGACCGAGCGGACGTTCCGGCACCACGGAACAGCAACACGAGCCCACCTGGTCTGACGAAGGCCTGGAGCGTAGAGAGCATTCGTGATTCAACGCGCACAGCGCGCACGGAGACGAGATTGAACGTCTCGTGGAAATCTGGTCGTGCCAACAGCTCTTCGAACCGAGCCGTGACCACCTCTGCTCCGCTCAATCCAAGAGTGCGCACAACCTCGCGTAGGAAGACCGACTTCCGCGTCTTCGACTCGACCATAAAAAGACACGGGCAGGACGCCGCCAGCGCGAGCGGGATCGCCGGCGAGCCGCCGCCCGTTCCGATGTCGAGCATCCGCTCAGTGCCGACTGGAACGTACCGAGCGGCAACGACTGGCTCGATCAACAGACGATCGAGCGCGTCTGCTGGAGCGTCAGACAGCTTCAGGCCTGTGAGGTTGATCTTCGCGTTCCAGCTGGCGAGAAGACGATAGTACGCCTCGAGACGGGCAGACAGTTCAGCGGGAAGCACCAACCCGACACGCCGCGCGCGACGTGTGAGCCGATTTTGAAACTCCCTACTGTTCACCAGACTGCGTCCGCTTTCGAAGCGCCGACCCAATGACCGCGATCGCTGCCGGAGTCACCCCTGGTATCCTGGAAGCCTGACCCAAAGTTTCCGGCCGGACCTGCGTGCAGCGCTGTACGACCTCGAGCGACAGTCCAGACACACCAGAGAACTCGAAACTGTCAGGAATTCGCCGGTGCTCCTGGCGCCTGATCCGTTCGACGCGTGCCCGTTCCTGCTTCACATACCCCGCATACTTCGCGTCACTCTCAAGACTCGCCACGTCGAGTGCGCGACCTGACGGCTCCAGATCAAGGATTACATCACCCCGTTCGAGAAGCGATTCGAGCCTGACGGTGGGCTGTCGGAGCAAGGTGCTCACCGTCACGCGCTCGCCACGTTTCGCCCGCACCATCGACCGATCGAGTGTAGCGGTATTCTTCGCGTGGCGAGAACGGCGCGCTACGAAACGCGCATAGCGCGCATCATCGACAAGTCCAATTCGTCGGCCGTGCGGTGTCAGACGCAGGTCCGCATTGTCAATGCGCAGTAATAGGCGATGCTCCGCCCTGGAGGTGAACATCCGGTACGGCTCTAGACAGCCTTGCGTAACAAGATCGTCAACCAGAATGCCGATGTACGCTTCGTCACGTCCGAGCGTAAACGCCTGATCCTTCCGAATCGCTCTCGCCGCGTTGATTCCGGCCATCAGCCCCTGTGCTGCGGCTTCTTCGTATCCTGATGTCCCGTTGATCTGCCCCGCGAAGAAGAGCCCGCCAACCCTGTGGGTCTCCAGCGTGCGCTTGAGCTCTGTCGGCTGAATGAAGTCGTATTCAACCGCATACCCTGGCCGAATGATGCTCGCATCTTCCAGGCCTGGCAATTCCCGAACCAACCGCTCCTGCACCCCTCCAGGCAGCGACATCGAAAAGCCGTTCACATAGATTTCGTCGGCGTCCAATCCCTCTGGCTCCAGGTGGATCTGATGCCGTTCGCGCTCAGGGAACCGCATGATCTTGTCCTCAAGCGAAGGACAGTACCGAGGACCGATCCCCTTGATCTGGCCGTTGAATAGTGGGCTCGATTGGATGTGCTGTCGTACCAGGTCGTGCACACGTTCCGTCGTGTGCAGCACCCAGCAGCAGATCTGATTCTGCGGCGGTGCCTGCGTGAGAAATGAGAACGGCATGGGAACCTTGTCGCCAGACTCCTCAGTAAAATTGCCGTTCTTCACAGCCCTCCCGAAATCTATCGAGTCGCGACGGAGCCGAGGCGGAGTACCTGTTTTAAGTCGTCCACCCATAAACCCGAATGACCTGATGGACTCCGCCAGCTCGCACGAAGGCGGCTCGCCGTACCTGCCGGCTGGACGCTGCTCCCGACCGATATGGATGAGTCCGTTCAGAAACGTACCGGTGGTGACGACAAGTGCGCCGCATCCGTGCCGGTCGCCGCCTTCCATCACAAGACCAACGATCCGGCCCTGCTGCACGTCCAGCCGCACGGCCTTGCCGAACAGCCACGAGATCCCCGGCTCCCGCTCGAGCGTCTCGGTCACCCATGTGGAGTACCGACGCTTGTCTGCCTGTGCTCTGGGCGACCAGACCGCAGGGCCGCGGCTCCGGTTGAGTAGCTTGAATTGAATGCCTGTCGCGTCGATAGCCAAACCCATCAGCCCGCCCAACGCATCAATCTCGCGGACGAGATGACCTTTTGCAGTCCCGCCGACGGCAGGATTGCAGGGCATGTGGGCAACAGTGTCGCGCGATAGCGTGCAGACGCCGACGCTGCAGCCGACACGCGCCGCAGCGTACGCGGCTTCAACCCCTGCGTGACCGGCGCCGATCACGATGACGTCAAACGCGCTCATCGGACCCTGGACTATTTTCCAATACAGAACTTCTGAAAGATGTGCCGCAGCAGATCCTCGTGAGTGCGCGCGCCGCCGATCTCCTCCAGGTTCGCGCGCGCGGCCTGCAGGTCGGCCAGGACAAACTCCTCAGGCGTCTCACCACCCGCGACCGCCTGCTGCGCCGCGCACAGGTGCCGGCGCGCCTCCTCGACAAGTTCGATATGGCGCACGTTGGAAATCGCGGCCTCATCGCGCAGCGCGTCACCGCCCGTCAGCGCCACAGCGATCCCACGCCGCAACTCATCCATGCCGGCACCTGTCCTTGCGGATACGCCTAGTACGCGGTCGGGAGCCGCGGCCGGCCCAACGCCGGTTCCTATCACCGGAAGATCCGACTTATTGCTCACGACGATTCGTCGACGGCTAGCCGTCTGGCTGAGGAGCAACGTGTCTTCCGCTTCGAGCGGTTCGCTGCCGTCGAGCACCAGAATCAGGAGGTCCGCCACCGCGCGTGCGCGTTCGCCACGCGACACGCCCTCTCGTTCGACCACATCGCTCGTCTCATGCCAACCCGCAGTGTCAACAAGTCTGACGGCCAGGCCTTCCACGTCAACCTGCTCGGCGACCAGGTCGCGTGTGGTCCCTGGAATCGCGGTCACGATCGCCCTGTCTGACCCAGCTAACACATTGAAAATACTAGACTTCCCAACATTAGGCCGGCCATACACCACGACCGTCGCTCCCTCCCGAATCATCCGGCCCCGCCGCCCACTCTGAAGCAGAGCCTCTAGTTCTGCCACGATCCCGCCAACGCGTCGACCGGTCTCTGCCGGCTCGATGAAATGGTACCCCTCGTCTGGAAAATCGAGCGAGGCTTCGAGACGCGCAACCAGATCAAAGAGTTCCCGGTCGATGGTGGCGATCCGATCCGTGAGTGTGCCGTCGAGCTGATCGAATGCGACCCGCGCCTGCAACGGCGTGGCCGCCGCGATCAGGTCGGCGACCGCCTCGGCCTGGATGAGATCGCGCTTGCCGTTGAGGAACGCGCGCAGTGTGAACTCCCCCGGTTCGGCCAGCCGCGCGCCGGCATTGATCGCGCTCTTGACGATCGCTTGTAGCACGACCGGGCTGCCATGCGCGCTAACCTCCACAACGTGCTCGCCAGTATAGGAGCGTGGCGCAGGAAAGTAGGTTGCCACAACCTCGTCGAGCGTGTCGCGCGAACCCCGCTGACCGGCTGAGCACACGTGGGCGAGCGTCGCGCGGCGTGGCTCAAGGGGCACGCGTCGATCGAGAATTCCAATGGCGATCTCGTGGGAAGCGGGACCGCTGATCCGAACGACGCCGATGCCGCCCCTGCCAGGCGGCGTCGCGATGGCGACGATGGAGTCATCGGTTGAGAACACGAACCGGCTACCAGTGGCTGACTGCCGCTCCCAACGCCAGGCCTACCAGTCCGTGGTGAAAGTCCGGCGTCGTACCGAGACGAGTGACGCGCCTCGCGCGGATTTCGCTCGGTCGCGGCACGCCTGCGAAATTCGCGCTCGCAGACTGGGCGCGCCGCCCTGGAATATCGCCTGTACTTGAGGGAGGAGAACGCAGACCGCGAGGATGCGTCGCTCGTCGAATGCAAACGGACTTTTACCACGGGGTGCTACGTGGTCGTCGAGATAATCACCGTCTTCATAAACGCGTCACCGATACTCTCCGATGTCGCATTGGGATCGTCTGCGATCGCGAGATGTACAATCCGACGCTCATACGGATTGAGCGGTCCCATTTCCTGAGCCACTCCGGACGACCGCGCTTTCTCTGCGTTGAAGCGCGCCATCTGCTTCAGTTCCAAATCCTTGTCCTTACGGAACCCGTTGCAGTCGATGACGATGCGCTGGTCGTCGCCTAGCTGTCGGCGGAATGCCGTGGCCGTCAAGTGCTGCAGCGCCAGGAGCCCTTCTCCGTCGCGCCGGATCAACACGGCGCCGTCCTCCCCCTCAAGGTTGATGCGCGTGCCGTCTGCGGTCTCTTCAACGGTTGGGGAGAGCGTCATACCCATAGCCGCAACGACTTTTTGCAGGAACTCAGTGATCTCGGTTGTCATTGGCATAGGTAGTCTCGGTCGTGACCGCTCGGTCGCCCTCGACACCCCTCGGCGCGAGAGGCGGTACGCTGTTTATGATTTCTTCTCCGCCCCGGTCGAACGGCCGGCACCGGCTTTCTTTAGTCGGCGCTCAGCGGGTGGGCGCACTGTCGGTACCGTAACGGGGCCGATCATCCAGAGGGTGAAGTACTGCTGACCAACTGCCCACAGATTGCTCACGAACCAGTACATGACCAGGCCGCTTGGCGCCGCAAGAAAGAAGAAGGTGAACATGAGCGGCATGAGCATCATGATCTTCTGTTGCGCAGGATCCGCCGTTGACGGCGTGATCTTCGTCTGCCAGAACATCGTCCCCGCCATCAAGACAGGGATGATGTAATAAGGGTCAGGCTTCGAAAGATCGTGGATCCAAAATCCGAAGTCGGCGCCGCGGAGTTCGATCGACTGTCCCAGCATCGAGTAGAACGCGAGCAGGACGGGAAACTGCAGGATCATCGGCAGGCAACCGCCGGCCGGGTTCACGCCCTTCTCCTTGTACAGGGCCATGATCTCCGTGTTCATCTTCTGCCGGGCCGGGTCGGTCTTCTTCAGGCCGGCATACCGCTCCTGAATCGCCTTCATCTGTGGCTGCACCACCTGCATCTTCCGCATCGACACCACACTCTTGTGGCGGAGCGGTGAGATGACCAGGTTGATGCACAGCGTGAGCAGGACGATCGACCAGCCGTAGTTGCCGGCGAATCCGTAGATCCACTGCAGCGCACCAAGCAGCGGCACGGCCAGCCATCCGAAGACCCCGAAGTTGATCGCCCGAACCAGCTCAGCATCGACTGACCTGAGAAGATCGAGCTGCTTCGGGCCATAGAAGAACTGCACGTCCTCCGGCGACTCAGGAAACGTGAAGCTCTGCGAGACCAGCACCCGCTGGGTCGCCTCCGGGCCGGCGATAGGCGTGGGCTGAAATTCAACTCGCGTCGGGCCTGGGTTGAGGGCGGCCGCGATGAAGTAGTGGTCGTCGATCCCCACGAACCGAAACGGTCCCTCGTGAGCGGCCTGTTCCTCGAGATCTCCGACGTTCAGCCGCTCGACGCTCCCGTCGAGATGATAAATGCCCTGCGGAGGCTGCACGTAGTTGCCAGTGAAGAAGCTACCGCCGCCCGACTGCGCGCCCGAGTCCTCTAGCCCTGGGCCCCAGAGCACCGTCGGATTCAACGCGACACCGTCGCTCTCGACGGTCGCGGAGAAGGCAATGAGGTAGTTCTCCGGGTCAAACCGCAATTCTTTGCGCACCCGCAGGCCTGAGGCATCTTCGAATTCGAAGACCACACCGGACTCGTCTGTCTGCGCATCCACGCGGCCCGCGCTGTCCCCGGTGACCCGATACAAGGCCGTATTCAGCCGCTCGGTGATCGCCGCGTCGTCGACGCGAAGCGAAAATGGCGTTGGTGAACCCGGCGGCAGGTCCGAAGGGACCAGGTCCACGGGATCGCCGAGGCTGTCCGTATAGGTCTTCAGACGCCAATGAAGAATCCGGCCACCCCGATTCGACAGTGTGGCCTCCACAGTTCCGGTTTCGACGACGATCTCGCGTTCGACCTCATCTCCAATGAGCACGGCCGCTGGTGCGGCTGGCATCGCGGTGGGTTCGTCGGTGGGGACGGACTCGGGGGCCGGCGTGGCCTGCGCCGTCGAGGGCGGCGTCACCTGCGGATCTGGCGCACCCCCGGACGGTTCGGCCGGCGAGACAAGCTCTTGCTGCGCCTGGGGCGGCGTGGGTGGCGGCAACACAAAGGTCTGGTAGCCGTAGAGCACTAGAAACGACAAGAACACGGCGACGAGAACGCGGCGCTCCATCGCCACTAGCGTGGTACCGGATCGACGCCGTGCCGTCCGAAAGGATGGCAAAGCGACAGACGGCGCAGCCCGAGGCACGCACCGCGCCACGCACCGTGCACCTCCACCGCCTCACGCATGTAGTCCGAACACGAGGGATAGAACCGACAACACCCTGTAAACAACGGCGAAATAATAACTTTATACGCTCGTAGCAGGCCGAGGACGCCGGCGGCCGCGAGACCGGCCCGATTGGGAGGTAGGGGCACTCCGTCTACTGCGCTGAAGTGTGGCCTGGTAGTCGGTTGTAAGACTCTCGAATGGGGCGTGGAGCATTTCCCGCCGCGGTATGACAACAATGTCGAGAGCGCTGGCCGTCTTGTGACGCCGGAAGATCTCCCGGGCCAACCGCTTGGCACGACTCCGATCAACCGACGAACCGATCTTCCGGGTTGCCGCGACGCCGAGCCGCGGCCACGCACCGCCATTGGCCAATACAAACACCGTCATAAACCGACCGTGTGCCTTCGCTCCCGACTTGTAGACGCGCTCGAATTCTGGCCTGCGGCGGATGCGCTCGGCGGCAGACAGTGCCTGTCCGCTCATACAGGCTCCTGTTGGACCCTCCGCGACTAACCTTCGTCAGCAACGGTCAGTCGCTTGCGGCCCTTGGCCCGACGTCGTTTGAGAACAATTCGACCGTTCTTCGTCGCCATCCTGACGCGGAAGCCATGCTTCTTGCGGCGGCGGCGGGTATTGGGTTGGTAGGTGCGCTTGCCCTTCATGGTGATCCTGCTATCGCGAACTTAGTCGCACGCATCCTGCGTGGGGAACTGCTAATCCTAGTCGTGACTGACGCAGACTGTCAAACCTGGACACGGCCATGAGAGAGAGATCCAGTGTGCTACAGTCGCGACCTCGTGCCGACAAAATGGCCACCTCGGCCTGTCCCTCAAGTTTTCCACAGGTGTTGAAAACACTGTGTAAAAAAAGGCTAAATCGATGGTCTTGGCGCAGAAACGTCGATTTTATGCCGTTTGAGACGAGGCGAAAGTCATCGGGTGCCCTATTTTAATGGTTTTAGAGACCATGATCCAAATATTTCGCAGCAATACATGGGGATCGCAAAGGCGAAAGTCAGATTCGTTCATGTTTTTCAAGCCCTAGTTCCATGGACGCCAACATCTGGGACCAGATTCTTTCCCGAGTCGAAACAAAGGTTAACCGCCACAGCTTTTACACCTGGTTCAAGCCGACCGCGTTTGTAGGGGACGCCGGAAACTCGATCACCGTCAGGGTGCCAAGCCTTCTGTTCAAGGACTGGCTCACCAAACACTACTCGGTGGTGCTTTCCGAGGCTCTGGCCGAGGTCCGACGCCCTGGGACCGAGTTCGTCTTTATCGCTGAAGGTGCAGCCGCCCCGCCACTGCCGGACGACGCTCCAACTCAGCCTGGCGCGCCCGCCACCGCCATCACGTCTGAGGCTGCCGCGTCGGCAGGCCTCAACCCGCGCTATACGTTCGACACATTCATTGTTGGCCCGTCTAATCAATTTGCGCATGCGGCCTGCCAAGCCGTCGCCGAGGCGCCGTCGCGCTCTTATAACCCGCTGTTTATTTACGGCGGGGTGGGACTTGGAAAGACCCATCTGATGCATGCGATTGGCCAATACGTCTTACAGCACGATTCCTCGCTCAAACTCACCTACATCTCGTCAGAACGGTTCATGAACGAGATGATCAACGCCCTGCGGTATGACCGTATTCTCGATTTTCGGGAAACTTATCGGTCCGTCGACGTCTTGCTCGTCGATGACATCCAATTCGTCTCCGGTAAAGAAGGGACGCAAACCGAGTTTTTTCACACTTTTAACGCTCTCTACGACGCACAGAAGCAGATTGTTATCAGCGGTGACCGACCGCCGCACGAGATTCCTGCCCTTGAGGAGCGCCTTCGATCCCGTTTCGAATGGGGTTTGATCGCCGACATCTACCCTCCCGACATCGAAACCCGGGTGGCGATTCTCAAAGGTAAAGCTGAGGCCGAAGCTGTGCCTTTACCCGACGGCGTTGCGATGTACATCGCCAGCCGAATCAAATCGAACGTTCGAGAACTGGAGGGTTCGCTGATTCGACTCATCGCTTATGCATCGCTCACGGGTAGGGAGATCACGCTTGACCTCACCCAGGACGTTCTGAAAAACGTAATCGACCAGGACGATAAAGCCGTCACAATCGAGGCAATTCAGCGGTATATCTCGGAGTACTACCAACTAAAAACAGGCGATCTGAAGTCGCGAAATAATTCAAAATCTATTGCGAGGCCCCGTCAGATCGGTATGTATCTCTGTAAATCGTTGACCCATGCGTCCCTCCCAGAGATTGGTCGAAGTTTCGGTGGAAAACACCATTCGACGGTGATCCATTCCGTAAAAAAGATCGCTGAACTCAGGAAAAACGACCCAGATTTCAACAGTTTGATCGAGAATTTTATTCAGTCTTTTCACTAGATTCCGGACTTCTCCACAACCCCGCCAAGGCGTGGCCTGTGGATATTCAAGACTCCTCCTCTCACTGTTCGTTTTTCGCCAATCCATCCCCGTCCGATCGTCAGCTTTTGGTATACCCTAAACCACTGAAAGTTAAGGGTTAAAGGCGTCTTTTTCCGGTTTTACACCGCACCTTATTACTATATAATTCACTATCATTTCTTCTCCTCTTAAAGAGGAGCTTCTAAGAGTCGTCCATCACTCCGCCAGAGGTCACCACACGCCTATGCAACTCGTTGTTCGCAAAAATGACCTTCTGCGAGAATTGCAGCTTTTTCAGGGAATCGTGGAAAGAAAAAACACGATTCCGATTCTCGCCAATGTCCTGATCGAGGCGAAAGGGGACGAGGTCCGACTGCTTACCACTGATCTCGAGGTGGCCCTGCGCAGCCGCTGCCCGGCAAAGGTCGAGAAGAGTGGTTCTTTGACGCTGCCAGCGAAGAAACTCTACGAAATTCTGCGGGCGCTTCCAGAGACTGATGTTCGGATCGAGGAAGACAAGAATGGCGTGAAGGTGGCAGCAGATCGCTTCGACTCGCGGATGCAAACCTTACCGCGCGAGGATTTCCCGTCCCTGCCTGAAGGCACCGGGACGGCGCGCGCAACGCTTCCTCGGGCCGCCTTGAAGGAGATGGTCGCCAAGACCCACTTCGCGATCACGGGAGAGGACACTAGATTTTTTCTAAACGGTGCAAAATTCATCCTGAAGTCAGACAGCCTCACCATGGTAGCGACCGATGGGCACCGCCTCGCCCTTGTAGAGGTGATGCATGACGTAGGCGTCACTGAAGAAATAGGCGTGATTCTGCCGAAGAAGACGATTCTGGAACTCGGAAAACTGCTCGCTGAGGGGGAAGGCGACATCCTCTTCGAGCGTGGTGAGAATCATCTCTTCTTTGAAGTCGGTGGGCGCGTTTTAATCTCCCGGATGATCGACGGTCAGTTTCCGGCGTACGAACGCGTGATTCCGAAGGAGAACGATAAAACGATTGAATTCGAGAAGGAAAAATTAACCAGTGCCATCAAGCGGGTCGCGCTCTTGTCGAACGAACGCTCGCGGTCGGTGAAGGTTGAAATCGCTCAAGGCAAGGTCGACGTGACCTCGAGTAGTTCGGAATTCGGAGAAGCCCGTGAGGAGTTGGGCGTGGAGTACGACGGAAACCCACTAACCATCTCTTTCAACGCGCAGTATGTCTTGGATTTTCTGAACGTCGTCGAAACTGACGTCGTTGCCCTGTCACTGAAGGACGATGTCAGCCAGGCTGTCATGACACCTGTCAGCGCTGAGGGCTACAACTACACCTACGTGATCATGCCGATGAGGATCTGACCGCGTGGAACCAACGGAACACCCGGAACATCCGCAGCAATCGAGCGACCCGCAATCGCACGTCGCGCCAGAATCTTCCGCCGAGGCTGGGCCCAACGGTACAGGCTCAGATGCCGATTACGGCGCGGACCAGATCAAGGTCCTTGAGGGCCTCGAAGCGGTCCGCAAGAGGCCGGCGATGTACATCGGCTCAACGGGGCCGTCTGGGTTACATCACCTCGTGTACGAAGTGGTCGACAACGCGATCGATGAGGCGCTCGCCGGGTATTGCGATCAGGTCAGCGTCACCGTCCACATTGACAACTCCATCACCGTCGTCGACAACGGGCGCGGTATTCCCGTCGACCGACACGCCAGCGGAAAGTCAGCGGCCGAGGTGGTGTTGACGGTGCTTCATGCAGGCGGGAAATTCGATAACGACAGCTATAAGGTTTCTGGTGGCCTGCACGGGGTCGGCGTCTCGGTCGTGAACGCGCTCTCGGAGCGCCTCGATATTGAGATCTGGCGCAACGGCCATGTGTACCAACAGAGTTACCAACAGGGAGACCCCCTCTCCGACATAGAGATCACGGGCACGACACAGCGTCGGGGCACCAAGGTCACATTCAAACCGGACCCGCAGATTTTCGAGATCGTTGAGTACAGCTTCGACACGCTGGCGCAGCGGTTGCGTGAACTTGCGTTTCTCAATGGCGGCATCCTGATCGCGATTCATGACGAGCGCGACGGTAAAAATCATCAGTTTCAGTACGAGGGCGGCATCGCCTCGTTTGTCCAGCACCTGAACAAGAACAAGAGCATCATCAACGCCGCCCCCGTCTTCATAAAGGGCGACAAGGACGGCATCGATACCGAAATCGCGTTGCAGTGGAACGATGGTTACTCCGAACTGATCTTCACATTCGCCAACAACATCAACACGCACGAAGGTGGCACGCACCTGTCCGGTTTCCGATCCGCGCTGACGCGGACGATCAACGCATACGCGGTGAAGAACAACCTGGCGAAGGATCTGAAGGACGCCACGATCGGCGGCGATGACATTCGCGAAGGCCTCACGGGCGTCATCAGCGTCAAGATCCCGAGTCCGCAGTTCGAGGGTCAGACAAAGACCAAGCTAGGCAACACCGAAGTGAAGGGCATCGTCGAAACGATCGTTAACGACAAGCTTGGACAGTTTCTCGAAGAGAACCCTGCTGTCGCCAAACGGATTATCGGCAAGGCTATTGACGCGGCACGCGCGCGGGAGGCGGCGCGCAAGGCGCGCGATCTCGTTCGTCGAAAAGGCGCGCTCGACGGCAGCAGTTTGCCTGGCAAGCTTGCCGACTGCCAGGAACGCGATCCGGCGCAGAGCGAAATCTACATCGTCGAAGGCGAATCGGCCGGCGGTTCAGCGAAACAGGGGCGCGATCGGCGGTTCCAGGCGATTCTGCCGATCAAAGGCAAGATTCTAAACGTCGAAAAGGCGCGGTTCGACAAGATGCTCGGCAGCGAGGAGATTAAGATCATGATCGCCGCGCTTGGTTGTGGCATCGGTTCCGATGATTTCAACATCGAGAAGCTTCGGTACCATCGCGTCATCATCATGACCGACGCGGACGTGGACGGCTCCCACATCCGCACGTTGTTGCTAACGTTCCTCTACCGGCAGATGCCCCTGTTGATCGATCGTGGGCATATCTACATCGCGCAACCGCCGCTGTATCGGGCGAAACGCGGACGCACCGAGACGTATATCAAGGACGAGCGGGCGCTTGAGAGCTTCCTGATCCACCGAGCGGTCGAATCTCGGGTCATGAAGCTTCCCGACGGCGGAGAACTCGTCGGTGAAATGCTGGAGCACTCACTGCAACGGATGATGGGCTTCCGCAAATTACTTCAGCAAGTGACCCGGCACGGAAATCCGCCAGATATCGTCTCGGCGCTGCTGCAGGCCGACGCACGAGACAAGAGCTTCTGCGAACGACGTGAGGAACTCGACGTGATCGCTGCGCGCATGACGACGCCGGTTCGGAGTGTGTCGGTGAACCGCGACGAAGAGCACAACGCGTTCGTCCTGGCCGTCGAAGATCGATCTCACGGATATCCGCGTACCTTCTCAATTGGGGTCGAGTTCATCGCGTCTGGAGAGTACCGGACGCTACTGGCCGCCTTCAGCGAAATTCGCGACATCACGTTTCCTGTCGTCGTCAAGAGCACGGGGTCCTCTGTTGAAGAGGCTGTGGTTGAAGAGGCCGTGTCGGAAGGGAGCGGCGTCCCGGATGTCGACGGCGCGATGGAGCAGGACGCTGGGCCGGACGAAGAGGCGGATCCAGACGATGATGCGAAGACGGCTCCTGGACGTGGCCAGGCGACTGGAGTGCGGGGGCGCAAGGACGCCGATGCCTCCCTCGACAACGTCGACGCGGTCGTCGAATTTTTCATCGCGGCTGGCAAGAAGGGCGTTGCGGTGAACCGCTACAAGGGGCTCGGTGAGATGAACCCGGACACGCTGTGGTTAACGACGATGGATCCCGACAATCGCACACTGCTCCAGGTTCGCGCCGAGGATCATGCCGAGGCGGATCAGATGTTCACGACGTTGATGGGTGATCAAGTCGAGCCGCGACGCAAGTTCATCGAAGACAACGCGCTCGATGTTACAAACCTTGATGTCTGAACGCTCCAGGCTCAGGGGGGGTGGCCACCTGTCCGCCTAAGGCCACACGTACGGCTCTGGCCCACCGGCCTGAGCCATGTCGCGATCGACAACAAACAAGTCCATGAACGCATCAGACCAGAACAAGATCCCCGTCAATATCGAAGACGAAATGAAGCGCTCGTACATGGATTACGCAATGAGCGTAATCATTGGACGAGCACTCCCCGACATACGGGATGGCCTGAAGCCCGCGCATCGGCGTGTGTTGTACGCGATGCGCCAGATGGGCCTGATGTCCAATCGCGCGCACCGGAAGTGCGCGAAAATCGTCGGCGAGGTCATCGGTAACTACCATCCTCACGGAGACGCTCCAGCCTACGACACGCTGGTGCGTCTGGCGCAGGATTTCAACATGCGCTACACCCTGGTTGACGGTCAGGGGAACTTCGGTTCGATCGATGGCGATCCTCCTGCGGCCTACCGGTACACCGAGGCGCGTCTCCAGTCTTTGGCCGAAGTGCTCATGGCTGACCTCGAAAAGGACACCGTAGACCACGTTCCGAACTTCGACGAGACGACCGATGAGCCGCTGGTACTGCCGGCGCCGTACCCCAACCTCCTTGTCAACGGCTCATCCGGTATCGCCGTTGGAATGGCGACGAACCTGCCTCCGCACAACATGCGCGAGGTGATAGATGCGGCGATCTGGTTGATCGACAGTGCTCAGCAGGACACGCCGCCGACACTGCTTGAGAAACAGCAGCGCCTGATGGCGCTCGTTCCAGGTCCTGACTTCCCGACCGGTGGATACATTGTCGGCAGTCACGGGATCCGCCAAGCGTACCTGACGGGCCGGGGCGCCGTCGTGATGCGGGCGAAGTCCGCGATCGAGGTCTCGAAGAAGGGCGATCGCTCATCGATCGTGATTGATGAGATTCCGTACCAGGTCAACAAGGCGAGGCTCATTGAACGCATCGCGGACCTCGTCCGGCACAAGACGATCGAGGGCATCTCAGACATTCGCGATGAATCGGATCGCGATGGGATGCGCATCGTCATCGACCTGAAGCGAGGTGAGGTCGGCGACGTGGTCCTCAACAACCTCTACAAGCACACGGCTCTACAGAGCAGCTTCGGCATCATCATGCTGGCCATTGTCGGAGGCCGCCCGAAGGTGTTGTCGCTCATCGAGATTCTCGAAAACTTCGTCGAGTTCCGCAGGGAGGTTGTGCGGCGCCGAACGGAATTCGAGCTACGCAAGGCCGAGGCCCGCCGCCACATCCTTGATGGCCTCAAGATCGCTCTCGACCAGTTGGACGCGGTGATCGCTCTCATCCGGGGCGCAAAGAACCCGGCCGAGGCGAGGGTAGGCCTCATGGGCCAGTTCAACCTCAGCCAGATTCAGGCGCAGGCAATCCTGGACATGCAGTTGCAGCGCCTGACCGGTCTCGAGCGACAGAAGATTCTCGACGAACTGGCCGAATTGCTCGCGGTGATCGGACGGCTACTCGCCATTCTTGCGAGTGACAAGCTTGTCATGGAGATCATCGTCAATGAGTTGCGCGCGGTGCGCGAGAAGCACGGAGATGAGCGCCGGACCGAGATTCTGGCCGAGGAGGGCGACTTCCGAGCCGAGGACTTGATTGTCGAGGAAGACATGGCGATCACGGTGAGTAGCACCGGATACATCAAGCGTACGGCGATCACCAGTTATCGCAATCAGCGGCGGGGAGGCAAGGGACGGATCGGCATGCGGACGCGTGAGGAAGACTTCGTCAGTCACCTCTTCGTGGCCTCCACGCACGCCTACGTCATGATCTTTTCAGATCGCGGCCGCGTGTACTGGCTGAAGGTGTACACGATTCCGGATGTCGGGCCCGACGGGCGCGGTAAAGCGATCGCGAACCTTGTGTCCATGGAGGCGGGTGAGCGCATCGCGGCGCTGCTGACCGTCAAGGAGTTCGAGGCAGGCAAATTCATCGTGATGGGCACGCGACGGGGCGTCATCAAGAAGACAGAGTTGACGGCGTTCAGCAATCCGAGAGCCGGAGGCATCATCGCCATGGGTGTCGAGGAAGGTGATTCAGTGATCGCCACCCAGGTCTCTGACGGTATGGGCGAGATCTTCATCGGCACACGCGACGGCAAGTCCATTCGCTTCGCTGAAGCGGGTGTGCGGTCGATGGGACGAACGGCATACGGTGTGCGCGGCGTCTCGCTCCGCGCCGGTGATGCAGTGGTCGCGATGGAAGTGCTACGGGCTGGCGGCACGATTCTGTCGGTGACCGAGCGGGGCTACGGCAAGCGGACAGAGCTGAGCGAGTACCGGCTGCAGTCGAGGGGAGGCGTTGGCATCATCAATATCCAGACCAGTGATCGCAACGGCAAGGTTGTAGGTCTGAGTGAGGTCACCGACGACGAGGAGTTGATGCTGATCACGGAACAGGGAAAGATCCTGCGCATGGCCGCCCGCGATATTCGGACGATCGGACGCGCAACCCAGGGCGTGCGACTGATTGATATTGAAGGCGATGATCGCGTGGTATCGATCGCGCGCCTGGCTGAAGAGGAAGTGGAGGGCGAAGAGGAAGCGCCGCCGTCAGTCGAGGCGTAGGGCAGGACGCGTTGTTCGACGATGGCGCTACGCGAGTTGGAGCTTCGCGAACTTCGCTCGCAGCGTCTTCTGCCCCACCGACGAAAAACGCACGATCAATTTCGTGTCGTCCTCGAGCGGTTCCACACTGAGGACCGTGCCTTCACCAAACGTGGGATGCCGCACCCGCGCGCCTGGCCTGACCCCACCTGATTCAGACTGGTCTTCATCTTCGTAGGCGTATGGAGCTGGCTCCTCGTGCTGCTTCGGGCGTCCCCAAAATCGACCATCCGTCCTTCCACGATTGCGCGACAACGGCGACCGACGAGGTGACGCGAAGGTGGAGGGCACGTGTTCCACGAGTTCGTCAGGAAGCTCGTCGATGAAACGCGACGCCTCATTCGATTGATACTCGCCGAACACGCGCCGTCGCGCAGCCGATGTGAGCACGAGGTGTTGCCGAGCCCGCGTGATACCGACGTAGCACAGTCGCCGCTCCTCCTCCAATTCGGCGTCGTCTCCGAGTGACCGTGCATGCGGGAACAACCCTTCCTCAAGTCCCGCGATGATCACGACGGGGAACTCCAGACCCTTCGCGCTGTGCATCGTCATCATGAGCACTCTGGCGTGTCGCGTGCCCGCCTCTTCGTCCGCGTCAGAGAGCAACGACAACTGGTCGACAAATCCCGCGAGCGACGGCTCAGGGTCCCGCGTTTCGTATTCACGCGCCGCGGAGACAAGTTCCATCAGGTTCTCGATTCGGCTCTCAGCCTCTTCGCTGCGCTCTTCGCGCAGATCCTGCAGATACCCACTCCGATCGATCGCCTTGCCAAGCAGGACCGAGGGGTTGTCCTCGGTGGCCATTGCCGCGAGTCCTGTGAGCAAGTCGCGAAACGCCGAGAGCGATGCGCAGGCGCGCGGTGTGAGTTTTCGATGCTCGACCCCGTGCAGAAGGCGCGCCCATAACGAATCAGTCGAGACCACCGGCTGCAAGCCGGCGAGCAGTGATGGCGACTCGATCTCCTCGCCAAGCTCGATACCGTCTAGCGACTCCATTACACCCTTGCCGATACCCCGCGCAGGGACATTGATCACACGGCGGAGGCTGACGCTGTCATGGGGGTTCAGGATGAGCCTCAGATAGGCGAGAGCATCCTTAATCTCCTTGCGCTCGTAGAAGCGCACGCCGCCAATGATCTTGTAGTTCGTGCCGGACCGGCGAAGCGCGTCCTCGACGGTGCGCGACTGCGCGTTGGTCCGATACAGGATCGCGACAGTGGCCTCCTCGTCGTCGCGCAAGGCTGTCCTCGACGTACGTGCGATGAATTCGGCCTCGTCGAGATCGTCGCCGGCACGGTAGTAGCGTACGAGAGCGCCGCCGGCCTGCTCCGTGTAGAGGCGTTTCTCCTTTCGGTTGCGATTCTGGGAAATCACGGCCGACGCTGCATCGAGGATGACCTGGGTCGATCGGTAGTTCCGCTCAAGGCGAACGATTCGCGCTTCCGGAAAATCGTGCTCGAAATCAAGGATGTTTCGCAGGTCCGCCCCACGCCATTTGTAGATCGATTGGTCGGGGTCCCCGACCACACAGAGGTTTCTGTGTTGAGCCGCCAAGCGCTGAATCAGCAGGTACTGTGGGCGATTCGTGTCCTGATATTCGTCGACCATGAGAAAACGAAACTTCTCGCTGTATGTGTTGCGCACGTGCTCGGACTTCTCGAACAGTTCGACCGTCTTCAACAGGAGGTCATCGAAGTCCAGTGCGTTGGCATCGGCGAGGGCTTTGACGTACATCACATACAGGGTGCCGATCTGCTGGTCGCGCGGATTCCAGGTGTCAGCGGCCAGGACCTCCGGTCCTTCCATGCGGTTCTTCGCCTGGCTGATGCGCGACAGCGCCTGACGAGGTTGCACCGCCGCGTCATCGACGCCCAACTGGCGCAGGGCCTGTTTGATCAGCGTCAGCTGATCAGTGGAGTCGTAGATGACAAAATCCCTGGACAGGCCCACGTGCGGCCCTTCACGGCGCAATAGCCGAGCGCATAGCGCATGAAACGTCGAGATCCACATCTGGCGGCAATCGATGCCGAGCAACGATTCGACACGCGTCCGCATTTCTTGGGCGGCTTTGTTGGTGAACGTGACAGCGAGCACGCGGTCGGGTGGGCAAATCCCCGTGCTGATCAAGTGCGCGATGCGATGTGCGATCACGCGGGTCTTTCCAGAGCCCGCACCGGCCAGAATGAGGATCGGTCCGTCAGTTTGAAGAACGGCGTCCTGTTGTTCGGGATTCAGAGCGGAGAGAAGATCCACGCCTCCCTATTCTACCGTGACGCTTTTTGCGAGATTTCTTGGCTGGTCCACGTCACAGCCCCGCCGAACTGCGATGTGGTACGCCAGCAACTGGAGCGGAATCGTCATGACGATCGGCGTGAGCAGCGCGCCGGTGGCGGGCATCGGAAGGATCACGTCATGAGCGTCCAGCACATCGGCCATCCGCGCATCGCCCTCTGTCGTGATCGCGATCACCGACCCCCCACGCGCTTTGGCCTCTTGCACGCTACCGACCATCTTCTCAAAGACATGGTCGGCGGGCGCGACGACCACGACCGGCATGCGTTCGTCGATCAACGCGATCGGCCCGTGCTTCATCTCGCCGGCGGGATAGCCCTCGGCGTGGATATAAGAAATTTCCTTGAGTTTTAACGCCCCCTCGAGCGCGATCGGATAGTTGATGCCACGGCCAAGGAACAGGAAATCGGTGCGACTGTAGAAACGCTCAGCCACTTTCTCCGTGGCCTGGGATGCCTTGACGGCCTGCTCGATCAGCTCCGGAAGGTGCAGCAGTTCGGCGATGTGTGGCCGCAGCCCCTCCGCGGTGAGACTGCCGCGGAGCTGGGCCAGACGGAGCGCGAGTAGGTGCACGGCGACCAGCTGTGACGTGAACGCCTTGGTCGAGGCCACGCCGATCTCCGGGCCCGCATGTGTGTAGACCGTTCCATCCGCTTCTCGGGTGGCCATGCTGCCCACGACATTGCAGATGGCGATCGTGTGCGCGCCTTTCGTGCGCGCCTCTCGTAGCGCGGCAAGTGTGTCAGCGGTCTCACCAGACTGGGTGATGCCGATCGTGAGCTCGTTCGCGGCCACAATCGGGTTGCGATACCGATACTCAGAGCCGTAGTCCACTTCGACGGGCACGTGTGCGAGGGCTTCGATCAGGTACTTGCCGACAAGCCCGGCGTGCCAGGACGTGCCGCAGGCGAGGATGGTGACTTTTTCAAGCGTGCGCAGCGTCTCGTCCGGGATATGCAGGTCTTCCAGGAAAATCTCGCCTTCGTCCAACGACACACGGCCCAGGATGGTCTCGCGGGCGGCGGATGGCTGCTCGTAGATCTCCTTGAGCATGAAGTGTCGGTGTCCGCCCTTCTCCGCCGCGATGGGATCCCACAGCACCCGCTGCGTCGGCTTCGACAGCGGGCGCCCGCCGTGGTCGGTGAAGGCAACCCCAGAGCGTGTGATGACCGCCATTTCCTCGTTACTGAGAAACACGACATCGCGGGTGTGGCTGAGAATCGCAGGGATGTCGGACGCGACGAAGAACTCGTCCGCGCCGATCCCGACGACCACTGGTGGGCCGTTGCCCACCGCCACGATCTTTTCCTGGTCGTCAGCCGATATCAGCACCATCGCGAACATGCCGCGCAGAAACGTCAGCGCGCGACGGACTGCGCCTTCCACCCCATCGCCCTGCATTTCTCGCTCGACAAGATGGGCAACGATTTCCGTGTCGGTCTCGGTCCGGAAGTGGTGGCCCTGCGACCGTAGCTCGCGTTTCAGCTCGAGGTAGTTCTCGATGATGCCGTTGTGCACGACCACGATGCGGCCGGTGCAATCGCTATGTGGATGGGCGTTCTCCTCGGTGGGTCTTCCGTGCGTCGCCCAGCGCGTGTGGCCAATACCGTACCTGCCGTCGACTGGCTCCTCGCGGATCGTGTTTTCAAGATTGATCAGTTTGCCAGGCGATCGACGAAGGGAGATGCCCTCAGGGTTGACGAGCGCGACGCCTGCGGAGTCGTAGCCGCGATATTCCATGCGTCGTAACGCGTCCAACAGAAGCGGCACGACGGGCTTGGGGCCGATGTACCCGATAATTCCACACATTGCCGTGTTCCTCGTTCCGCCCTTCGCGCCTTACGTCTTCGCTCGCGCAGCCTTCTTGCGGTCCGCCCAGCCCTCAATATTGGCCTGCCGTCCCCGGCCGATACCGAGCGCCCCTTGGGGGACATCCTCGGTAATGGACGAGCCCGCTCCGACATAGGCACCTTTTCCCACTCGAACCGGCGCGATGAGCTGCGAATCACTTCCGATAAATGCGTCGTCTTCAATCACGGTCTGATGCTTCTTCTGGCCGTCGTAGTTGCACGTGATGGTACCAGCACCGACGTTCACGTTGGCACCGATCGTCGCGTCGCCGAGATACGACAAATGGCTCGCCTTTGACCCGGCCCCGAATGTTGTTTTCTTGAGCTCAACGAAATTACCAATCTTGGCCCCTTGGCCAATTTCTGTGGCCGCGCGGAGGTGGGCAAATGGTCCAACCGTCGCTCCCTCCGCTACCTGGGAATCAAGGATCAGACAGAAATTGTGGACGGTCACCCGATCACCGATATCCGAGCCGGCGATGCGCACGCTCGCGTGGATTTCACAGGCCGCGCCGATCTTCGATGGTCCCTGGATCAACACACCTGGATGGATCACCGTGTCCGGGCCGACCTCAACCTCCCTGTCGATGTAGGTGGTCGCCGGATCGACGATGGTCACACCAGCGGCCATCAGTTCCGCGTTCTTGTTCTGTCTCATGATCGCACTCACTTCGGAGAGTTCACCGCGTGTATTGACCCCGCGAACCTCGCGGGGGTCCCCAACGACTAACGTTTCGACAGGCAATCGGCGTCGCCTGTAGACAGCGACCAAATCGGTCAGGTAGTGCTCACCCTGGGAATTGCGTGCCGCGATGGCACGTAGGGCATCGAACAGCGGTGCCACGTCGAAGGCGTAGATTCCGCTATTGATTTCGCAGCCGAGGCGCTGCGCGGGCGACGCGTCGCGCTCCTCGATGATGCCGACGATCTCTCCGGCCCTGCGGACAATGCGCCCGTACCCGTACGGCTGCTCCACCACAGCCGTTAGCACCGTAGCAGCGGCGCCCGCAGCCTGGTGCGTGGCCAGCAGCAGCCCAACCGTCTCCGGGCGCAGAAGTGGCACATCGCCGGATAAGAGCACGAGCGTGCCGCTTTGACCAGCCAGCAGCGGCTCAGCCTGCCGCAGCGCGTGGGCGGTGCCGTTTTGCGGGACCTGTAGCGCGAAGCGAAGACCACGGTGGTTCGCTAGGCTCGCCTGTATCGCGGCTGCCCCATGTCCGACGACGAGAGTCGTCGACGCCGGCAACAGACCCGCCGCCGATCGAAGGACGTGCTGGACCATCGGTTCGCCGGCAACTGGGTGAAGCACCTTGGGTAAGGATGACTTCATCCGCGTACCCTGGCCAGCGGCGAGAATAACGACATGCACGTCAGGCATTATTTGTCATACGCCATAACTTTATGTTTTTCGATCAGATCGTAAATATACTTAGCTGAACGACCGTGCCGCTTCGCCAGTGCAGAGACTACGTCCCGTCTACCAGTTGGCATGTCTGCGGTCATATGACAAAACTCACCAAAAATGGCAGCGTCATCAACGACTTCCCGGTCCCCTGCGACTGCCATGGCCGGGCCCACAACGAGTGTGAATTCGCCCTTACTTGAGGTCATACGACCAATAATATCCAGCGCTGAACCGTGTATGAACTGTTGATGGAGCTTTGTCATCTCTCTGGCCACAAAAATTGGTCGTGTGCCAAATATAGTGGCCGATTCCCTCAACGTTTTGAGAATACGGTGCGGCGTTTCGAAGCAAGTAAATGTCCAGCGAACTTCAGACGCGCGCAGAATCCATTCTTTTCTGTCTTTCGACCGAGCAGGGATAAATCCGAATATTGTCAGCGGCTCGAGCCGAAAGCCAGAAGCCACAGCCGCGGTGACTGGGGCGCAGGCGCCTGGCACCGGGTCGATGCGAATCCCTTTTTCTCCGGAGACCCGAATTAGCTCGCATCCGGGGTCTGAGATGCCGGGCGTGCCAGCATCGGTGACCAGCGCTACGTCAGCCCCACCTTCCAACCGCGCCAGCAGTTCCGGGATACGGGTCCGTGTGTTGTGCTCGTGGAAGCTGAGCGACGGTGAAGCGACCGAATAGTGGGCAAGGAGCTTCGCCGTTCGCCGAGTATCCTCGGCCGCGATGAGATCGACCTCCCGCAACACACGCAGGGCTCGAAGCGTGATGTCCTCAAGGTTGCCGATGGGCGTGGCGACGAT
>Ga0115002_10002598_pt1 | contig 23426 bp, 17 predicted proteins | sample ArcticOcean_MG_C_8_FD_89576 | JGI IMG/M metagenome (GOLD analysis project Ga0115002, IMG submission 89576) | Marine microbial communities from western Arctic Ocean - ArcticOcean_MG_CB11_86 | ecosystem: Environmental > Aquatic > Marine > Oceanic | place: Arctic Ocean: Canada Basin | collected... | reverse complement strand
TTCAAGCTTTGTTTTGATTTGACCGATGACCGAGGTGACGGTGGTCATGCCGTCAAGGTCGGTGATTCGTTGGTCCTTATTGAACGACGAATCTGTCAGCACGTTGTCCAGTTGCTGACGCGCGCCGTGGACCAATACCAGACGAACGCCCAATACGTGCAGCAGTGCCAAGTCGTGGACGATGTTGGTTAGATTGGGGTGCTCGAGGGCCCCGCCACCGAGCAAAACAACGAAGGTCTTACCGCGATGAGCGCTTATGTAGGGGGTGGATCCGCGGAACCACTGGGCGTAATCGTTCGTTTGCATATCACGCTACGCAGTATTTTTCGATGACGCGGCGCAACACGTGGGTCGCCGGGTCGATCTGGTCTTTGGCCAGGTACTCGTTGGGTTGATGCGCTTGGTCGATGCTACCGGGTCCGAAAATGACGGTTTCCATGCCGAGACTCTGTAAGAAGAAGCCTTCCGTTCCAAACGCAACCGTACCGGGGGCATTGCCAGATTCCATGGCTAAGGTCTGTACCAGGCTGCCTTGAATGTCCGTTTCGAATGGTGGAATGGGCGGGTAGAAGGCGGAGAACTCCAGTTGCGTGCCGCAATGTGCGACCACTTTTTGTAAGCGCTCGCCGAGCGTTGCGACGACTTCGTCGGTGTCCATGCCGGGCAAGAGGCGTAAGTCGATTTGTAGCTCGGCGTGGGCGCAGATTCGGTTTGGGTTATCGCCGGCGCTCAAGCAGCCTAAGTTCATGGTCGGAATACTGACCTCGAAGGCCGGGTGTCGATTGGCGTCGGCAAGCTCAGTGCGGTAGCGGATGAGCTCGCCCATGACGTCGTACATGGAATCGAGTGCGTTGCAGCCAAGATCCGGGTTGGAGGAATGGCCGGACGATCCCTGCAGCCTGATCGACATCATGGCAATGCCTTTGTGGGCATAAACGGGCATCAAGCCAGTTGGTTCACCGATGATCGCAACATCGGCAAGTCGCTCGCTCGACTCCATCAGATAGCGTCCGCCTGCCATGGACGACTCTTCGTCGGAGGTCGCGACCACCGTGATGGGTGCAGTGAGCTTCCGCTCGAGGAAAGTCTCGATGGCGCGCAGGGCGACCGGGAAAAAGCCTTTCATGTCACAGGTGCCAAGGCCGTAATAGCGGTCGTCGCGATCGCTGACGTCGAATGGGTCACTTTGCCATTTGCTGTCGTCGAAGGGCACGGTGTCGGTGTGGCCGGCTAGCACCAGGCCACCGTCGCCTTCGCCAAATTTGGCGATGATATTGGCTTTGCCGGGCGCATCTGGCAATGGTTTCAGCTCGGTTTGGAAACCTAAATCGTCGAGCCAGTTGGCCAAGCATTCGATCACTTTCACGTTCGCTTGATCAATCTCGGGCGAGGTGGAGCTTACGGAGGGTTCCGCCACGAGCTGGGTCAACATTTCGTCAAATTCAGGTAGCACGCAAACTCTCTGATCTGTGCGGGGAAACAGCGCACATTGTAGGCGTAGGCGAGTTCAATGTGCACCTAAGTTATTTAATTCTTTAGGTTTTTTCTATGTGACATAGGTCTAAGAGGCATACCGCGGCGCTTGCAAATTGGCCGACTGGCGCGATACTGGCAGGCTCCCTATTGGCATAAATGGACTTATGCGTGGCGAAATTGCCAAATAAGGTTTATCGCTAGCGATGTCGGAGCGCAACCCCGAACCTACGTTACCCGCTGATGACCCGGACCCCGATTACGCACCTGAATTGGGTGGGGCTGGTGCACGCACAATCGAGACCGAAGCTGGTCTGACCACACGGCGCGGTTTTGGTGGCGATACGTTTGGTGTGGGCAAGGAATTTCAGCTCGATTTGCCGGTGTTGCTTGAAGCCATTGTCGAAGATGGCTATTTGAGCCAACGCTAGGCCGAAGACATCCTCATTGCACGGCGCACGAAAAAAGAATTGAGCATGCATCCGCTTGAGATCATTGCGTCCAGGGAATTCGAAAACTGGCGTGCCGAAGGCCGCACGCTGGACCTTGAGACCATGACTTTGTGGCTCGCCGAACGATCCGCGCATCCCTATGTGCGCATCGACCCGTTGAAGATCAATGTCAACGCGGTGACGGAAGTCATGGGCTATGAGTTCGCGCAAAGGCACAACATATTGGCCGTGGAAGTGCATGACGACTCGGTTGTGATCGCCAGTGGCCAGCCGCATATGTACGGTTGGGAGGTGATGCTCGCGCAAACGCTGCGTGGTCGACGAATTAAGCGGGTGGTTTGCAATCCAGCCGACCTTGCACGGTATCAGCTAGAGTTTTACACCATTGCGCGCTCGGCCGCGAAGGCATCTGAATCGGGCGCTGAGATGTCCACCATCACCAACTTCGAGCAGATGCTCGAGTTGGGGCGCATGGAGTCGCCCGAGGCGAACGATTCGCACGTAGTACAAATCGTGGACTGGCTCTTGCAGTACGCGTTTGAGCAGCGCGCGAGTGACATCCACATTGAGCCACGACGTGAGAAAGGCCTGATCCGGTTTCGCATTGATGGCGTCTTGCATCATGTGTACGAGCTGCCGGCTGCGGTGAATGCCGCCGTGACGAGCCGCATAAAGATTCTCGGGCGTATGGACGTAGCCGAAAAACGTCGCCCACAGGATGGTCGCATCAAAACCGTGGCCACGGATGGCAATGAGGTCGAGCTGCGCCTGTCGACTCTGCCAACTGCGTTCGGTGAGAAAATGGTCATGCGGATCTTTGATCCGGACGTTCTATTGCGCAATTTCTCTGAACTTGGGTTGAGCGGCGACGACTATGAGCGCTGGCATACGATGGCGCATGCGCCGAATGGCATCGTCTTGGTCACCGGGCCGACCGGGTCGGGTAAAACGACAACGTTGTACTCCACGTTCAAGCAGCTGGCGACCGATGAAGTGAACGTTTGTACGATTGAAGACCCCATCGAGATGGTCGAGCCGTCGTTCAATCAAATGCAAATACAAACCAATATCGAGGTGTCGTTTGCCTCCGGCGTGCGCGCACTGCTGCGGCAGGATCCGGATATCATCATGATCGGTGAGATTCGCGACCTAGAAACCGCCGAGATGGTAATCCAGGCCGCGCTGACGGGCCATCTGGTCATCTCGACGCTGCACACCAATGATGCCCCAACCGCGGTCACGCGGTTGCTCGATCTCGGGGTGCCTGCCTATATGATCCGCGCCACGGTGCTCGGCATCATGGCGCAACGCTTGGTGCGCACGCTGTGTCCACACTGCAAAGTTGAGGAAGACGTCGACCTGGAAGCGTGGCGGCTGTTGACGCTGCCGTTCAAGGTTAAAGCGCCTGCGCATGTCTACGGCCCGGGCGGCTGTTTAGAGTGTCGTGATACGGGCTATCTTGGCCGCATGGGGATCTATGAGATCTTGCCGTTGACGGAGAAGGTCGGCGTCCATGTCAAAGCGGATACCGATCTCGACGCGCTGCGCAAAGCAGGCGTCGTTGAAGGCATGCACACGTTGCGCCTTTCAGGAGCGCAAAAGGTGGGCGCAGGGTTGACGACCATCGCCGAAGTGCTGCGCGTATCCCCGCTGTCACAAGAGAGCTAGCCGGAGGCAAGGTCCTCCTGCAGGAGGGGCTTCCCCGATATTGGCCTGCAGAAACGTTGGCTCTCAGGCAGCCCTGGTTCTAAATCGCGCCTACAGACTTTATCAACTGCCTCTGCCCAGTACCGTGGTGTGGACATGTGTGCCGTTTATTCTCGGGCCCTAGCTGCGTAATTTCACGACGTACGTAGCGCCCACCATGGGATTGTGGTGCAATACCGCGCTTTCCAGGGTCGCTTTCTGCGTCGATCATTCGGATCAATCATTCGGATGATTGACCGGACGCATGGCGAAGACCAGCGCAATGCTTTAAAGGAGTGGGACAGTGGCTGAGCCGACATTTGCTGACCGCGAAGGTTGGATTTGGATGGATGGAACGATGGTGCCTTGGCGCGATGCCAAGGTGCATGTCTTGACGCATACGCTGCACTATGGGCTCGGTGTGTTTGAAGGTGTGCGTGCCTACGCAACGCCGCAAGGTCCCTGTGTATTCAGGCTCGAAGACCATACCGAACGCCTATTCGACTCTGCGCATATCGTGGGTTTGACGTTGCCGTTTACCCGTGACGAGATCAATGCTGCTCAGTGTGAGGTGTTCAAGGCGAATGAATTGGATGAAGGCTACCTCAGGCCAATGGCATATCTGGGTAGCGAAGCAATGGGGTTGCGCGCGCAAGGTTTGTCGGTGCATGTGAGCATTGCAGCTTGGCCGTGGCCGGACTACATGGACGCTGACTCGCGCGAGAAGGGCATCAAGGTGCGTACGTCCTCTTATACACGCCATCATGTCAACAGTACGATGTGCAAGGCGAAATCAAATGGCAATTACACCAATTCGATTTTGGCTCTACACGAAGCCCTGGATAGCGGCTGCGACGAAGCATTGTTGCTAGACAATGAAGGCTATGTCTCCGAAGGCAGCGGGGAGAACGTATTCATCTTGAAGAAGCGCGTCATCCACACCCCGGAACTCACATCTTGCCTTGCAGGTATCACGCGCGATACCGTGTGCCAGTTGGCCCACGAAGCGGGTTATGAGGTGGTGGAACGGCGCATCACACGTGATGAGGTTTATATTGCCGACGAAGCATTCTTTACCGGCACTGCAGCCGAGGTCTTGCCGATTCGCTCGCTCGATGGACGCCAGATAGGCGATGGCAAGCGCGGCCCCATCACTCAGGAGCTGCAACAAAATTATTTTGATCAGGTGCGCGGCAAGCGCACTGCGTTTCCTGCATGGCATACGCCGGTGCAGTGAACACTCTTATCATCGCTCCGGCTTGGGTAGGTGACATGGTGATGGCGCACACATTAGTGCAGCGCCTCGCTATTAATGGCGACCGCAAAATCGATGTGTTGGCACCACCAGCATCGGCGCCGTTGGCCACGCGCATGGCCGAAGTGGACCAAGTCCACATGGTAGACTTCGCGCATGGCGAATTGGGCATTGGCAAGCGACGCCGTGTGGGTCACGAATTGCGAGAACATCAGTACACCGAAGCCTACGTGCTGCCTAATTCCTGGAAGTCAGCGTTAGTCCCGATGTTTGCGAAGGTGCCCAAGCGCATTGGCTGGCTCGGTGAAGCCCGCTATGGCCTGCTCACCAAGCCCGTGAAACTCGATAAAACGCGGTATCCGCTCATGATCGAGCGCTTTATGGCGCTATTGGATGAAAACTTGCCTGCCAAGCCTTACAGCAATCCTGTCTTGCGTGCCGATGAATCGAACGCTCAACATTTGCGGGCAACGCTGCAGCTTGGGACGGACGACGATGGTGTGTTTGCGCTTGCCCCCGGGGCGGAGTTTGGCCCCGCGAAGAAATGGCCGCACTTTGCAGAGCTGGCGCGTGCTTTGCGTGCAAAAGGCAAAAGCGTGTGGCTGTTTGGTTCGCCGAACGATGTGACAGATTGCCAAAACATCGCACAATCGGTGGCTGGCGTCGCCAATTTGGCGGGCAAGACGTCGCTGTTGGACGCGCTCGACTTGATGTCGCTCGCCGATCACGTTGTATGCAACGATTCAGGGCTCATGCACATCGCGTGTGCGCTTGGTCTGCCGACCACAGGAATTTTTGGATCGACATCACCGACCTTTACACCTCCGCTCGGGGGAAAAGCACAGACCGTGCAACTAAACCTCGATTGTCAGCCGTGTTTTCAGCGCACGTGTCCGCTTGGGCATTTAAACTGCCTCAATCAATTGGCCGCGGAACAGGTATTGTCTCGGTTAAACCTATGAGGGTGCTATTGGTCAAAATGTCGTCGTTGGGTGATATCGTCCATGCTTTACCGGCAGTGACCGATGCGATCAAGCACGGGTACACCATCGATTGGGTAGTCGAAGAGGCGTTCGCCGATGTGGCGCGTATGCATACGGGCGTCAATTCAGTCATTCCGATCGCTTGGCGTCGATGGCGCAGATCATTGCTGTCCTCTCGCGCCGAAATGAAGTCGTTTTTCACAACATTGCGTGAACACGACTACGACGTCGTGCTTGACTCGCAGGGCTTGCTGAAAAGCGCAGTGGTAACCCGTTGCGCGCGTGCAAGTGTGCGCGCTGGATATTCTGGCGGCAGTGCCCGTGAGCCGTTGGCCGCGCTTGCTTACGGACGACGTGCCCGTGTGCCGGGGAACCAACACGCGGTGGACCGTCAGCGGCAGCTATTTGCTGCGTTATTGGATTACGTTCCCGGTACAGAGATGGATGCCGGACTGACGCGGGCCGAAACACACCCCGGACGCGTGTTTCTCCTGCACGGCACGACGTGGGACACCAAACACTGGCCGGATTCGATGTGGATTGAGCTGGCCAAGCATGCTGTCGATGCGAAGATGTGCCCTACGCTGACATGGGGCAATGACGTGGAACGGCAGCGTGCCGAAGCGATTGCAAGCGCTGTGCACGAGGTTGTTGTCATACCCCGGTCGGAGCTAGCCGAGTTAGTCGACAATCTTGCGGCATCGGAGCTCGTTATCGGTGTGGACTCGGGGTTGACTCATTTGAGTGCAGCGTTGGGCGTGCCTACGCTAGGATTGTACGGGCCGACAAATGCCAAGCTGACTGGCTGCCGTGGGGTCAGTGCTGCATCTCTGCAAGCTGATTTGGCGTGTGCGCCGTGCATGGAACAGCATTGCACACGCTATCGCGGCGAAGCGTTAATTTGGGCGGACCAAGTGGTCACGCCGCCTTGCTTTGCCAAGCTCAACCCCGATCGGGTCTGGGCGGATGCCTGTCGACTGAAGGATCATTGCCCGGAGACATTGGACTAGTGCGTTTTGCGTTTTGCATCTTCAAGTACTTTCCATACGGTGGCATCCAGCGCGACCTGATGAAGTTTGTCCGCGAATGCGACAAACGTGGTCATCACACGACCATTTTTTGCTTGCGCTGGGAAGCTCCGGCGCCTCAAAACCTCGATGTGGAAGTCGTGCCGATTGTGGGTATGACCCGGCATGCTCAATACGAACATTTCGCCAAAGTAGTCGGCCAGCGCACGCGCAATGGCGACTTCGATCTCGTCGTCGGGTTCAACAAGATTACGGGATTGGACGTCTACTATGCCGGCGACTCTTGCTACATAGAAAAAGCCCGCACCCAGCGCAACGCGTTGTATCGCATGTTGCCTAGATTCCGCAGCTTCTATCGTGCCGAGAAAGCGGTTTACGACAAGACGTCTCAGACCGAAATTTTGACGCTGTCAGACTTAGAGCAACCGCGCTACCGGCACCATTACCGAACGGACCCGAGTCGTTTCCATGCGTTGCCGCCGGGTATCGAAAAAAACCGAGTAGCACCACCAAACGCTGACGTCATCCGTCGCGAGTTTAGACGCGAATTGGGGTTTGGCGACGACGAGACGTTGGTGCTATTTGTCGGTTCGGGCTTCATCAAGAAAGGCTTGGACCGCGCGCTGCTAGCGATGAAGTCGCTGCCAGTGGAGCGATTGGACAAAACTCGGTTGCTGGTTATCGGTCGCGGCAAGTCTGATTCGTTTGTGCGTATGGCCATTCGCCTTGGTTTGAAGGACCGGGTTGTTTTTTATACCCAAGGCCGAGATGACGTGCAGAAATTCATGTTCTCGGCTGACGCGCTCATTCATCCAGCCTATGACGAGGTGGCAGGGATGGTCATCGTCGAGGCCATGCTGGCCGGTCTGCCGTCGCTGGTCACCCAAAACTGCGGTTATGCTCATTACCTTAGTGAGCAAGAAGCCGGCATTGTGCTCGCCAGCCCCTTCTCTCAGGAATCTCTCAACGACGAATTCCTACGCCTAATCACATCGAGTCAACGTGTGCAGTGGGCCGCGAACGGGCTTCTTGCGGCTACGCGCGACGAGTTGTTCGCGATGGTGACCACAGCGGTTGACCACCTCGAAGAATTTGCGCTCAAGAAAGCGCCGATGCTGGTATTTGTTCTGTTTCGTTATTTCCCTTTTGGCGGAATGCAGCGCGACTTTATGCGAATTGCGCTTGCCTGCCAGCAACGCGGATATCCTATTTTGGTTTACTGCTTGTCCTGGCAGGGCGAGGTTCCGGCCGGGTTTGAGATCATCACATTTGAAACCAATGCGGTGACCAATCATGCTCGCCATCAGCAGTTTAGTGAACTCGTCGAGCGTGACCTGGGTTGGCGCCACCCGGCGTTAGTCATCGGATTTAATAAGTTGCCGAATCTCGACGTCTACTATGCAGCCGATTCGTGTTACGAACACAAAGCCCAGCAAATGCGCACTCCGTTGTATCGGAGCATGCGCCGCTACAAGCGCCTAGTGCGATTCGAGCAATCGGTGTTTAGGGAGGACGCGAGCACCAAGATCATGTTGGTGGCGCAGGACCAGAAAGGCCAATATCAGCAATACTATGACACTGACGATAGTCGTTTCTATTTACTCCCGCCGGGCGTGGTTGCCGATCGCAAGCGAGGCGAGAATTGGCAAGAAGATCGGGACCGCATAAGGCAAGAGCTGGAGATTGATGAAACTGATGCGTTTCTCGTGACCATCGGCAGCGGCTTCGTCACCAAAGGTGTCGATCGTGTGCTCCGCGCGTTTTCCGAGGTCGTTCGTGAGATGCCAGCACGGTTGCTGCTGATCGGCCAGGACAATACCTCGCAGTTCGAGCGTCTTGCCAAGCAATTGGGCGTGGCAGACCGCGTCACGTTCGCGCCCGGTCGGGACGACATCCCGGCCGTTTTGCAAGGCGCGGACCTTATGCTGCACCCGGCCTATATGGAGAGCGGCGGCATGGTGTTAATCGAGGCAGTCATCGCCGGGTTGCCGGTGATCGCCACGGCCGTGTGTGGCTTTGCGCATTACATCGATGACGCGCAAGCCGGCGTTGTGATGCCGGAACCGTTTGTTCAAGAAGACTTTAACCGAACCGTGCTTGATGCGTTACGTAACAAAGATCAACGCGATCTTTGGGCGGATAACGGCGTGGCGTTCGGCCGCGCACACGACGAGCTGTACGACATGCCTCGTCACGCAGTCGATTTCATTGAAGAGTGCATTCATGACGTACGTGCGTGATGACATTCGCACCCAGTGGGAAGGCTTGGACCCCATGGCAACCGCGTTTGCGCTCGATGGTGAAGTGTTTCGAGCGGTCCCTGGACGGCGCACGTTGAGGGTCGAGATAGGCGACCGCATGTATTTCGTAAAACTTCATTATGGGGTGGGGTGGCGTGAAATATTCAAGAATTGGCTACAGCTGAAGAAGCCTGTTGTTGGGGCCGCGAATGAGTATCTGGCTTGTGTCGGGTTGCAGGATGAAGGAATCGTTGCGCCGATTCCGGCAGCGTTTGCAGAGAGCTCCGGCGGCATCGCAACACGCAAGTCGTTTGTGCTGTGTGATGAGCTCGACGGCTATTTGAGCTTGGAGGACGTAACGGATGAGTGGGGTACGTTGCCACCCTCGCCGCTCGCCAAACACCGGCTCTTGTATGCAGTTGCACGTTTCGCCAAAGCCTTCCATACAGCAGGTTTCATCCATCGAGACTTCTACATTTGCCACTTGCTAGCGCAAACTGATGCGCTCGAACGAGGCGTGGTCGAGCTTGCCGTGTTGGATCTACATCGCGCTCGCCGATTTGTGCAGATTCCACGGCGTTGGCTATTGCGCGATTTGGCGGCACTGCTTTTTTCGACCCTAGACCTCGGCTACAGCCAACGCGACTGGTTTCGGTTCATCCGCGCATACACCGGCGAGCCGCTGCAAGAGTCGTTTCGTTCAAATGAGAAATTTTGGCTCGACGTGCTCAAGCGGGCACATCGTCTCTATGCCGAAGGCCAGCGGGAAGGCATTGTTAAAAACCGTTATACGCCATGAAGTACTCTGCCGAAGGGCTGGAAAAGGTAGGCTTAGAACTAGTTCCGCCTTTTTCGCTGGACGTCGTCCTCGACGCGCAAGAGGACTTGACCGATCTAGTCGGACCTGTTGAATTCAAAGAGGACGCAAGGGTTTTACCGGGTCGCCGTATTAGCGGCATCGCCGAATTTTTCGGCCTGACTTATTTTGTCAAAGTGTTTGTTGGCCCGCAGGCGCGGCGCTATTGGCGGCGCGAGATCGCCGGCGCCCAGCTGTTAGCAAAATCTGGCGTGGCGAGCCCCGCAGTTTTGTTCCAAGGGTCGACCGTGGGCAGGGGTGGCTATGTGTTGTTTTTTGCCGAACTCGTTGAGGCAAGCGATGTCGTCGACGATGATTCCTGTGCCATCGGCGAGGTAGTTAATCTGGTTGCCAAAATGCACGAAGCAGATCTTGTGCAAACCGATCCCCACCTAGGCAACTTCGTGCGTAGCCACGATGGGATATTTGCGGTCGATGCGGACGGTATTCGCCGCGCCCAATTGTTACGTGTGCAATTTGCTAACCTCGGTATGCTGCTTGCGCAAAGACGACCAATATTCGACACCGAGATACCCGCACTGTGGCAGCGTTACGCGACGGCGCGTGGTGAGTACGTCACGCGCACGGGCTCGGTGGAGCAATTCAAACAAATCGTCAAGAAACAAAGAGTCAAACGCATTAGTCGCTACTTGAAAAAAACCCGACGCGAATGTACGGCCTTTCGCCACGTGAAGACGTTCCGCAGAAATGTACTCTGCGACAGAGCGCTGTGGAGTCAAAAAGAAATGCAGAGGCTGTGCTTGTTCCCAGAAACTGTATTAGGTGACGGCACGCTAATCAAAGTGAGCAAGAGTGCATTGGTGGTGCGGATGACGATTGATGACCGAGCGTACATCGTCAAACGTTACAATGTTAAAAGCCTCGCACATAGAGTCCGACGTTGGTTCAAGCGGCGCGCCAAAACCGCGTGGTTGAACGGGCATTTACTCACTTTCTTGGGTGTGCCCACCGCGCAACCGGTTGCCCTGATCGAAGACAGGTTTGGGTGGTTTGTGGGTGCTTGTTACCTGGTTATGCCAGATTGCGGTGCGCGAAGTTTGGCCCAGTTGCTCGCAACTGAGCCGGCACTCTTCGATACGCTTGCACCCCAAACCGCCGCAATTCTGCAACACTTGGATGCGGCTGGACTAAAGCATGGTGACCTTAAAGCGAACAACTTCGTCGTCCACGAAAACGAGGTCGCGCTCATTGATTTTGATTCGCTTCAAAGCGGCGACAATACGAGTGACATCAAACGTTTCCTGCGTAACTGGGAGCACGCCCCGGAAATGGTTTCCCGCTGGAGCCAGGCGCTAGCCGACCGCGGGATACAAGTAGGTTAAGCATGCCGTCGCGGATTCTGCAGTTGTGCCCGAACGACGGTATGCCTTTCGCGGAAGTCTGCCGCTTTTATCGCAATGCTGCGTCCAGCATCGATGCGGAGCTTACGACGGTGTTCTTGACGTCGCCCACGAACGAACCTGAACCGGACTCAACCTATCTGCACACTTCCGAGCTAAAAGACACTCGTGCCATTGCCCGTCAAATCGATGCACAGCTTGAGGCTGAATGGGATCTTGTGCTCTGCCATCGCTATCGAGCCTATTGGGCAGCCGCCCTGTCGAATCTTGACAACAAGAAGTGTGTGGCCGTCGCGCACGAATTTGGCATGTTGCGTCGCTGGCAGCGTAGAGCGAGCCGTAAGGTATACGCTCGCGAAATCGCATTTGCGGGGGTGAGCCCCGCTGTGACCGATGAACTTGCCCGGTCGGTTCCACAAACCCACACGCTCCCAAACGGACTCGATCTATCGTCGTGGGCGGATCGTTTGCAGACGCGCGAGGCTGCGTTGGCAGGACTGGGGTTGGATCCAGGACCGTTCACGATTGGCGTGGTTGGACGGCTGCACTATAAAAAGCGACCAGAGCTCGCGTTGGCAGCCTACCGCCAATTTCGCAATACGAACGCAGATTCAAGGCTTGTGTTTATCGGCGCTGGTGAGTTGCAAGCCGACGACCCCGAGGTGCACTTGCTGGGCCGGGTTGACGATGCCAGATACCTGTTCGCCGCATTCGACGTCTTGCTAATGACCGCCACCGAAGACGAAGCATTCGGCATGGTTGCATTGGAAGCGTTGGCGGCCGGGGTGCCGGTAGTGACAGCAAGCATTCCGGGACCAAAATATGTACTCGAGGATCTGGGGTTTTATGCGCAGACAGATTCCGTCGATGATTACGTGACTGCCCTTAAAGCCGTGCAACGCTGCGACCGGGCGGCGTTACTGGACGCAGGGCGGCAGCGAATCTCGAAGGAGTTTTCGCTCAGTGCGACGGCGCGCCGGCTAGATGATTTGCTAGTGACTCGTCGCGCTTTCAGGTCGCTATAGATCAAGCGAGAGCGGAGCGCAGCAGAGGCGCGAAGAAAAAGCGCTGAAGAGGGTGTTTTGCGACCCCTCTTCAGTCGTAGAACGGAGCATCACCCTCAGGCCTAGTCTTGAATCGTCTGTGCAGCCACAGGTATTGATCCGGGTGGAGTCTGATCTCGCTCTCAATGAGCGTGTTCATGAGGGTAGCGTCGGTAACATCATCGCCGGTAGGGAACCCGTCCGGCGCGGGGCGGAAGTTTAGCGACCAGCGTCGCGCTTTTATGTCTCGCGTTTGTCGCAGAAACACCACGGGTGAGCCGTTGAGTTTCGCGAACCGCGACGTCGCGACAATCGTCGCCGCTTCGATGCCGAAGAAGGGCACGAGTACTGAGTGCTTGCGCCCGTAGTCCTGGTCGGCGGCGTACCAGATCGCACGACCTTGTTTAAGGCGTTTGAGTATTTGGCGCGTGTCTTCGCGCTCGATGACCCCTGAAAAAAAATGCCGGCGCCCCCTGACTTGCAGCCATTCCCACACCGGATTTTTGTTGAAGCGGTACATTAGATCGATGGGACCGGCCTTGCTAAGGGGCTGCAAGATGATATCCATCGCGGCAAAGTGTGCGCCGACCAAGACGACGCCCCTGCCTTGTGCGCATGCCTTCTGCAAGTGTTCGACACCGTGCACGTCAAAACGGTCGGACAGATCGCGACCCGGATTAAGCCAAGGAATGGTCATTTCCAAAATACCCGTCGCGACCTGAATTAGGTTGCTACGCACAAGTTCTTCTCGTGCGCTTACCGAGAGTTCACCGAAGCAGCGTTCGATGTTGATTTCGGTTATTCGACTCCGCGAGCCGCCAAATCGATAGAATAGCTTCCCGAGGCCCAAACCCAACGCAAATATGGCGCCCAGCGGTAGTCGCGCCACGAGCCAAGCACACCCCACGATCAACCATGTTGGCCAAACCATCGGTGAGTAGATTTTTCGAATGGGCTTGTGCTTCGCCATCGCGCGCGGATCATAGCAGCCGTTAATGCAGCGCGCACGACCGCCGTTGCGGCCGATTCTGGGGCGACTCTTTTTACGCTGCCGCCTTTGCATTTTGCTAGACTGACCCTTCCTTCTTCGGATTGGTTTGCTGCCAATGAGATTTGCGTGAGCGACCCGCCACTTGAACTGCCCTCGCTAACAAACTTGCACGTCCTGGTGGTCGGTGACGTGATGCTGGATCGTTATTGGTTGGGCGATGCCGATCGTGTATCACCCGAGGCGCCGGTTCCGGTAGTCCGGGTTGCGAGCGAAGAGCAACGACCTGGCGGCGCAGCAAACGTTGCCCTCAATGTTGTTAGCCTCGGCGCGAAGTGCACGCTTGTCAGCGTCGTCGGAAACGATACCGCGGCAAACGACTTGCGCATGACCCTGGAGGCGGCGGGTGTCGTATGTGATTTCGTAACGGTCGACGCCTGGCCAACGGTTGTTAAGCTGCGGGTAATCGCGCAAAAACAACAGCTGATCCGCGCCGATTTCGAAGATCCGCTGCCGGATGACGGTGCCAGTGAACGCAACGCCTCGATATTGAACAAGGTCGAAAAATACCTCCAAAGCACCGACGTATGCGTCATTGAAGACTATGACAAAGGGGTCATTGCCGAGCCGCAAGCAATTATTCACGCAGCGCGCGCAAGCGACGTGCCGGTTGTCGTTGATCCGAAACTCAAGCCATTGGCAGAGTTTGCTCGCGCGACAATCGTCAAACCGAATGAGAAAGAATTTCTCCACGCGGCCGGCCCATTGGCGACGGCAGACTATTCGGCGACCGCGCAGAACTTGTGCGCGCAGCTTCCGATCGAGCACTTGGTGGTAACCCGGGGCGGCGATGGCATGGAAGTGGTTTCGGCCAATGAATCACGCCATTTGCCGGCGCGCCCTGTTGATGTGTTCGATGTCACCGGCGCCGGTGATACGGCGGCCGCAGCGCTGGGTGTCGCGTTGGCGGCAGGGCTTGCGGCCCTCGATTGCGCACGTATCGCTAATATTGCTGCCAGCATCGTCGTGTCCAAATTGGGCACAACTGCAGTCACCGGCCCGGAGTTACGCCAGGTTCTGCAGAGTGGTAGAACGGACCGCGGCTTGCTCACACGCGATGAGCTGAGCGATGCGGTGGCGCACGCCAAAGCGGCTGGGGAGACGATCGTGTTCACCAATGGCTGTTTTGACATTCTGCATGCAGGTCATGTGACTTATCTCGAGGAAGCCGCTGCACTCGGCGATCGGCTTGTCATCGCGATCAACGACAATGCTTCAGTCACCCGGCTGAAAGGCGAAGGCCGGCCGATTGTGTCGGTCGAAGGCCGTGCGCGAGTGCTCGTTGGGCTTGCCTGCGTTGACTGGGTCACGAGTTTTGCCGAGGACACGCCGCTTGCGGTGCTGGAACTGTTGCAGCCGGACATCCTGGTGAAGGGTGGTGACTATGGCTCGGATGAAGTCGTTGGCGCGGACTTCGTCCGCGGATATGGCGGCAATGTCGAGGTCCTATCGTTGGTCGAGGATGTCTCCACCACAAACATCGTCGACCGGATTCGTACGAGCTGATTCCTATACGGCGGTGCTTGCTGAGCAATCGGCTTGTGCCTGCGGTTAGGCGCTTGTAAAAGCCGTAGCCACCGTGTCCGCATTCTCCGTCAGATGGACTGGGTTCGTCGTGCCAACCACAATGCTGTGAACACCTGGTTGTTGGGCCACGAATTGCAGGTCCTCGCTGCCGCCATGCCCACTGTCCATCGCTTTCTTGATCAATACGCCGCAGCCTTGACGCGCCGCCTGCCCGATGAGGTTGGCTTCGTCAACGTAGGACCGATTCAACGTCGCCATGATGACGTCTACGTTCCGATCGAGTGCTCTCAGTGCGCCGGCGCTACTCTTGTGGGAGATACCGACTGCGCGAATTAGCCCTTTTTGCTTGAGATCCTTGAGTGCGTCTAGCGTGCCGAGCTCGTCCAAGATGGTCTCGTCTGCGCCATCCGAATGAATCAATACGATATCCAGGACATCCATTTGCAGGCGGGCGAGTGATCGCGTCACGCTGTGCGCAACCGCTTCGGGCGTGAAATCAAAGCGCGAAGCCTTGCCGTCGAACTCCTCGCCGACCTTGGTACAGATCAACCAGTGCCCGCGATCGGCCCTCAACAATTCCCCCAAGCGAGATTCGCTATTGCCGTACGCGGGTGCGGTATCGAGCAAGTTGATGCCTAATTTATGTGCGCATTGCAACAATGTCCTCGCTTCACCATCCGTCGGGATGGGCGCAGGTCGCGGGTATTTGAGCCCAGCGTTGCGACCGAGATTGACGGTTCCCAATGCGAGCGGTGCAACTTGCATCCCAGTAGCGCCCAGTGGATGTTGAGTTAGCTCCAAGGCGGATGCCCTATGTGGGCTCGTGGGTGCGCGCTTCGCAACTCGTCGTTGTAGGCGGGCGGGCCGATTGCGTTGAGTAGCTTGTCACCCATATCAGGTGCCAAAGTCAGCTTGGTTGGAAAGCATTGAATGAAGTTACCCTCGCGTTGCACAAAGGCTTCGTCGGGTTTTAGGCCGCTCATTTGCATTGGCTCGGCTCGATTTACCCATTTGACGGCAAACTCCGTTTCGCTCCAGTCGAGCCAACCTACATAGCGTTCCAGGTCTGCCCGCGCGTTGGCGATTTGCACGGCATCGTCTTGGTTCACTCCGCTGCTCGCAAGTTGCCCGCCCATGTACCAAACAATTAGGCCATCCTGTTCATGGGTGGTGATCGTCAGTCTGGGCTCGCTCGTTGAGAGGTTGGTTAAGCAATGGCCGAATAGCCTGACATTATGTTGCGGATAGGCGATAACCTGTTTCAAAGGACGTTGCTGAATCTCGACGTTGGGTACGTTGAGACTCTCGAGGAGTTGGGAGGCGCCGTTGCCGGCGCAACTGATCAAATGCGCGGCGTGCAGGTCGACATCATCCAAGTGCACCACATAGCGTTCGTCGCTGCTCGAAATGCGCTCGCTGTCGGCGTGCATGGAGAACGCCCGGTGTTCATGGCCAGCTATCAAGCAGCCTAGCAAGCTGCCGGTGTCGACGACGAAGTCGTTTAATTGGTAGACGGTTCCCGAAAACCCGCTGAATGCCTCCGGCCAGTGTTGGCTGTCCAGCTTATCGATGCGGCCGCGCAATGCGCGCGCGCCCGCCAACGAGGCAAATTTGCCCGCTAAGCTTGCCGCGAACATGTAATAGACATCGGACAACAGCCGCATGCCGGTCAGGTCAACGTCGTCAGCGCCCGCGATACACCGGCGCCACCGGGCAGGCATGTCGGCGATCGCTTCGGATGCGCCACTTAAGGCCCCAGCCAAGGCATACTTCATCCCGCCATGAATCATGCCTTGCGAGGCGAGGGTTTGGTCGCAACCCAGCGCGTCGCGCTCGAGGAGCACAACGTTGTAGCCTCTTTTCGTCAGCAGATTGAGTAGCCACAGACCGGCAATACCGCCACCGATGATGGCGGCATCGATCTGGATGGAGTGGTGATGGGGTGTAGACATGATGATGTGCGTGGCAGTTTAGCGGGGCTCAATCAGACTGCAAACCAGTACGGGTGTGTGTCCAATCTTGGACTCGCATCCGTCGTCAGGTAGTGCGGCAGACTGTCGTTGCTGGTATCGCTTCAGATGGCCTCTGATCGCCTCGGTTAACGTAGGCATTGCACCCGCTCTATCGAGGGCCCGCTGGCCGAATTCTGTGGCCTTGTCGAATTCGCCGTTGGCTGCGAATGCTGTTGCTAGGAGCGTAGTGCGCAATGGATCTCGTGGCTGGACTCGATAGGCGCGGGTTGTGATCGACAGCGCAAGTTCGCGCTCTTGCGTGCTGGCATCATGAGACGTCGAGAGCAGCAACGCCAGGATCAATGATGCCTGGGTGTGGGTCGGATCGATACGATACGCGTTTATGAGTGCAGGGGTTGCCAACGTATAGTTGCCGACGTAGGCGTAGGCGAAGCCACGGCTACGCCACGCGGCTGAATGATCCGGCTCGATGGTGAGCAGCATTTGCCATGCCTCCTGAGCCTTGTTGAGGTTGCCCCTTTTCGCGTGGGCTTGGCCAAGTTCCAGGTAGGCGTTATACAGGCTCGGATCGAGCGTTAGTGCGTGCTCGTAATAGTCAATCGCTTCCGTGGGATTGCCTTTTTGTTGGCTTAACCTTGCAAGCTCTAAGTGCGTGCGGGCCGACTCCGGGTTTTTGTGCATGGCGCGGTCGAATAAGGTCTGGGCCACCTCCAGTGCGCCACGCTGCGACTCAGCGTGCCCTGCTTGGGTGAGAATAAGCGCATCGTCTGGCGCAAGTTTAAGCGCTTCATCGAATAGTGGCGCCGCTTCTACCGCGTTACCCAGTTCGGCTAATGCGGCGGCTAAGTTGGATAGATCGCGAGCACGGCGTGGCCCTAGTGTCAGCACGTGCCGATAAGCCGTGGTGGCCCCGTCAAGGTCACCTTGGCGCAGTAAGCGATTGGCGCGGGCCTCGTATGCGTCGCTATTGATGGCAAGCTTTGCCATATCCTCAATGACTTCGCTTGCCGGCTGGGCGCGAAACTTGTGCGCCTTTGCCAACAGCGCCGACTGCTCCGCGGCTATCGGCTCCCCGGTGCGGATATAGACCTGTGCCAGGAGCGTGTGTGCCTCGGCATTGCGTGGCGCGGTGTCTAGGGCCTTTTCGAGGTACTGCTTTGCGCCATTCACGTCGCCCTGCATCAGGCTTAAACGAGCAAGGCCAATTGCTAGGTAGGGCGAATCGCGTTTGAGTTGCCGGGCCCGGTCGTAGGTCGATTTGGCTTCATCGATACGCCCGAGACGAGTAAGCACATCGCCATACGCGACAAATAGTGCGAGATCGGACACGTTCTTTTTGGTGGCGTCGGCGAAAAATTCTGCCGCCGCACCTGGGTTGATTACGACGATGGCGTCGCCGGCAAGATAAGGCCAGCGATACTCGTGCAGATCCCGCTTGATTGCTTGTTCGTAATGGGCGACTGCCGCTTCATTGAAACCGTGCGCCTGCAACACCATCCCCAACTGTCCCCAAGTGTCAGGCGAACCTCGGTCTGCGTCGACACGTCGGTGAGTTTCATTGACCAAGTCTGCGACTTGATCTTCGGCATTGGTCAGATCAACGTCATTAAGGGAATGCGCGTGTGCTGTCCACGGGGCAAGGAACCAAAGCAGCGAGAACATTACGAGGCGCGACCAGTTCACTTGTCAGGCCTCGACTGACCCTCGCCTTTACGTAGGACGGCACGTTGATTCGCGGCCAAACCTGGGAAAGCTTCATGCGTTCCATCGGGCCATATAACCAACAATTCATCAACGCTGTCCGCGGTACCGAGGCCAAAGTGCACCGCAGCGTCGCCGCTTGATAAGTAGCTTGTGGTGTGGATAACGGGTCGCATATACCAACGGCCATCGATTTTCGCCCGCACCTGCGCACCGATTGCTTCGCGCGCGTATCGGGGATCGATGATGCGCAAAGTTACTGATGCATGGGTGCTCGGCGAGCGATTCTCAAACAATCTAGCCGCGCCGTTCGAGTTCGTGAGCAGCAAATCGAGATCGCCATCGCGATCGATGTCACCGGCAAGCAACCCACGACTGACGCCGGGTGATGTACAAAACTCATGGCCGCTGCATGCGTCAAAGAAAACGCCGCCGCCGTCGTTTTGCAGCAACAGATTGGTTTCGGCGTAGTCTCGTTGCCAAGCGTTGGCGGCTTGGCTTCGACGCGCTGTTTTGCGTACTCGGCCATTTGCGATCGCGAGGTCGAGATCGCGGTCATTATCTGCGTCGAAGAAGGCTGCGCCAAAGCCGGTGAAGGCCGTGCTTGTGTACCCGAGTTTGGCGCTGATCGTAGAATCCATCATCGTGCCGGCGTCAGTGCTCGTGTAGAGGGTATTAGATTCTTGGTCGATGTGCGTCATGAACGCATCGATCGCGAGGTCGTCGTTGATGTCGCCCAAAGCGATGCCCATGCTGGCTTCGGCTTCGCCAAATAAGTTGGTTGATACGCCGTACTGCACTGCGCGTTCCACGAAAGTGTCGCCTTGATTGACCCATAGGAAATTCGCTGCGCCATCGTTAGCGACCAGGAAGTCAGCACGGTGATCGCCACTGAAGTCCGCACACACGACGCCGAGCGCACGATTTGTAACCCGAGCGATTCCGGTCGCGTGTCCCTCGTCGGTGAACTTGCCATCACCGTTGTTGAGGAAAAATTGATCCGCCTGGGCTGGATACACATTGGGTGGACAATAGTCAGGCTCGCCTGCCTTTGTGGTGCAAGATGGATTCATCTCTGATTCGACGTAAGTCGCCACATATAGATCCAAGTAACCGTTGTTGTCGACGTCACAGAACGCAGCGGATGTCGACCAGTGTGCACCTGCAATGCCCGCCGCATCCGTAATGTCGGTGAACGAACCGTCGCCGTTATTCTGATAGAGCGTGTCTTTGCCAACGTTCGTAACAAACAGATCAATGTCGCCGTCGTTGTCAATATCGCCGAGCGCGGCACCCATCCCTATCGTTGGTTTGCCCAGACCGGCAGACAGCGTGACGTCGACAAACTCGCCACTGCGTTGTTGGCTGAAAAGCCGGCTGCTGCCGGCACTGTTGACCAGATAGATGTCTAGGTCGTTATCGTTGTCATAGTCGAACAGGGCCGCGCCCGACCCCATGATCTCGGGCAGCGCGTAGCGCTCACTTGGATTCGAGGCGTGGCGAAAGTCGAGACTGCGCGCCCTTGTTACGTCTCGAAATTCCAGATTGTTCACTGTGGACGGGCCGTTGGTCTCGCTGAGCGTGCTTGCGGGCACGCAAGCAATCGCTGTGCACATTAAGCGTGCAAAAAATTCCGTGCGTAGGGCTCCTGGTGCTAGGTGACTGCACACAGCGGCGCTGGGCCTGGTTGTTGATTTGGTTGGGCTAGTCGGCATGGTGATGAGATTGACAGTTTAGCGGTAGTCAATCAGTCTGCAAATATGAACCTTTTCTTGTATCGCTTGGTCTTGTGGCTGGCATTGCCGCTGGTTCGGATCCGGTTGTCTCTGCGTGCGCGTCGTGAACCAGCGTATGGTGAGCGGGTAGCCGAGCGCTTCGGGCATGTCCCAGGCGCGGTAGAGTCCGGCCCGATCTGGTTTCATACGGTATCGGCCGGTGAAACGATTGCTGCTGCGTCTCTCATTCGTACGGTTGCCGACCAGTACACGGCTGAGCAGATCCTGGTCACAACGATGACGCCCACTGGTTCGGGCGAAGTGATGGCAAGATTGAGCGATGTAGTCCAGCACTGCTACGCACCGTACGATTTTACATTTGCCGTGCGCAGGTTTCTCGATCGGGTTAAGCCGCAGCTTCTGATCCTCATGGAAACCGAACTTTGGCCAAATCTGATCCACGAGGCCCACGCACGTGGTGTCCCGGTACTCTGTGTGAACGCTCGGTTGTCAGAACGGTCCGCGCGCGGATACGCTAGGCTTGGCGCGTTGACTCGCCAGATGCTTGGCCAGATTGATTTCATTGCCTGCCAATACAATGGGCATGCTGACCGCTTCGTCGACCTTGGCGCGGATGCTGACAAAGTCGCGGCACTGGGCAGTGTGAAATTCGATCTGCAGTTGCCGCAAACGGCGTGTGACGAGCAACTGTCACTGCGTGCCCGCCTGGGCGGTGCCGACCGTGTCGTGTGGATAGCCGCATCCACTCACCCGGGTGAGGATGAAATTGTGCTTAGTGCACATCGTGCGCTCAAGGCCGCACAACCGCAGCTGTTGCTACTGCTGATCCCGCGCCACCCAGTTCGGGCCACCGACGTCGCCAAGCTTGCCGAAGGACGGGGATTTTCTGTTGCATTGCAAAGTGCGTGCGATAATCACTCGGCCACAGTCGATGTGATCGTTGGCGATGTTATGGGCAGTTTGTTGCAACTGTACGGCGTTGCAGACGTTGCGTTCGTGGGTGGCAGTTTCGTGTCCGTTGGCGGTCACAATCCGATAGAACCGTCTTTGTGGAAGATTCCGGTGGTCAGTGGACCGGTACAGTTTAATTTCCCCGATGTTATGGCCGAGTTGGAAGCCGCCGGTGGCTTGCGTACCGTGCAAGATGTAGACGGGTTGGCTGAAACCGTCGCGCAGCTTTTGGGCGATGAGGCGAAGCGAACTGCTATGGGCATTGCTGCCCACGACTTCGTCGAGCGCAACCGGGGTGCTAGCGGCCGTCTGTTGGCGCTATTGCAGGATCAGATCAACGTTGCCCTTGCAGCGAAACCACCCGGACAACCTGGTCGTTCGGATCAGTAAACGTATTCAACTCCGCAACGTCGGCTGTGGCTAACGTGCCGGCGGCTTGCTTGAGCAACATTAGATTGATGACGTAGTTGTAGCGTGAATCGGCATAGTCGAATTGCGATGCAAACAAAAATTGCTGCGCCTGCAATACCTCGACGATATTCCGCGTTCCGACTTCGTAACCCGTTTCGGTTGCCTCTAGGGCGCTTTTCGCCGATGTGATCGCTTTCAATCGCGCACGTACGCGTACGACATCGGTTGCAACTGCGATATAAAGGTTGCGGGTGTCGCGAGTGACCGTCAACTGTTGGTTGGTGAGAAGTTCTTGTGATTGCTCAGCTTGTGCACTTGCTTGTTTAACGCGCGATCTAACCGCGCCGCCGTTATATAGGGGCAAGTTGAAGCGCAATGAGAAGGCGGTCGAAGTAGTCTGATTGCCTAGGAACTCCGAACCTCCGGTTACATTGTTGAAATGGCTGACCTGTGCGTCGATTGTTGGTAGATGGTCGGATGCGCGCGCCCGCACGTTTTTCCGAGCTGAAATCAATTGCTCGCGAGCAGCTTTGATGCCGAGGTTTTGGTCAAGCGCCGTGCGCACCCACTCTTCTTGATCGACCGGGCTCGGGTTCACAATTGGCAAGTTGTCTGACAAACGATTGAGGCGTTCATAAGATATGCCGGTCAGTGTGCTCAGGGTTTCGAAAAAGATGCTGTGATCGCCTGCGGCTTGAATGCGGCGGACCTCCGCACTGTCAGAAGCCGCTTGCGATTCCAACACGTCGGTGATGGCGACGAGCCCAACGTCGAAGCGCTGCTGAACCTGCTCTAGTTGACGTTGCACGGCGATGACCTCTGCTTCCGTCGTATCCAGAAGATCCTGTGCGCGTAAGACGGCGAGATAGGACCGAACCACGCGCACGATGAGGTCTTGTTTGGTTCCCTCGAGATCGTAGCCGGCGGCTTCTACCTGTGATTTGGCGCCGGCCAACGAATACCATCGAGATACATTGATGACTGGCTGCTGAAGTGCGGCGTTCCAGTCGTGGCTATTGAATTGACTTGATGGAATCGAGTTGCCCAAAGGATCGCGCGATCCAGGAAAGCGGCGTTCGCTTTGACTGGTCGATGCGCTGGCATTGATCGACGGCAGTAGCAACGCACGCGCTTGCGGCACGGCTTCCTGGCTTGCCGCGTAGCCCGCTTTGGCTGCACCAACAATTGGATCGTTGATCTGCGCATCTAGATAGATTTCAACCACGTCTGTGGCGTGACCATAGGGAACAATCAACGCGAGCCCGATGACCAACATCGCACGGTTTAGATACTTCATGAACAAGCAGACCTTTAGCTTCAGCTGAGTGCAATTATTATAACAGCGACCTAGGATAGTCATACGAAAACAAAGTATGGTTCCGTCGTTCAAATCAATCTTTTCGACGAAGGTGTGTATCAAGCACGTTTAGCTGCGTTACAACCGACGAAAATGGGGTGACCGAAGTGGATGGCGTAGGTATATTGCTTTACGGTTGAAGGAAGGTTTTGACCGGCGGTTGTAGAGTTAATCGTAGCGTCTATTGTAATTGGACCAGACGAGGCAGCGAGATTAACCGCATACATTTAGCTAATCAAATAGCTATACAAATGGAAACGCAGAAACGCGTAAATCGTAAATAGAGAAAAACAAAAGGACCTGGTGTGTCGGAGAAACGGCCAGAAACAGATGCCGACATCATAA
>Ga0115002_10002595_pt1 | contig 23431 bp, 23 predicted proteins | sample ArcticOcean_MG_C_8_FD_89576 | JGI IMG/M metagenome (GOLD analysis project Ga0115002, IMG submission 89576) | Marine microbial communities from western Arctic Ocean - ArcticOcean_MG_CB11_86 | ecosystem: Environmental > Aquatic > Marine > Oceanic | place: Arctic Ocean: Canada Basin | collected... | reverse complement strand
TCAAAAGCAGAATAAATAATTTTCGTGTTTTCAAATAATGGGTCTTCTGCATATAACTTCTTAATATACATGGGTACTAATGAAGTAAACCATCCTTGGCAATGAATAACATCTGGTGACCAGCCTAATTTTCTAACAGTCTCTATTACTCCCTTACAGTAAAAAATCATTCTTTCATCATTATTTTCAAGTAATTTTCCTTCAAAATCATGAAACATTTGTCTTCTTGGAAAGTACTCTTCATTGTCAATAAAGTAAACTTGCATTCTCTGTTGCTGAATTGAAGCTACCTTAATGATTAGTTGATGATCAAAATCATCTATTATAAGATTCATGCCTGAAAGCCTTATAACCTCATGCAGCTGATGCCTTCTTTCATTAACTGTTCCAAATCTTGGTAGAAAGATTCTTATATCCTTCCCATGCTCTTGCATTAACTGTGGTAATGCACTGCTTAAATCACCCATATTTGATTGACTCATATAGGGGAATATTTCCTGAGAAACATATAATATTTTTTTCTTTTCCATATACAAATAATTAGTTTACAAAAATATAAAAAAAAATATGGTAAATAAGGCATTTTGAATTAGTTTTGCTAGTAAACAACATCTACTCTAAGTATAGAATTAGCATGATCGTCTTTGAAGAAAAAAAAAGGTTAGCAGATTATCTTTCGTTAAACATCAACAACCATACAATTGGATTAACTCCAACCATGGGGGCCTTACATCAAGGACATATTTCACTAATTAAAGAAAGTAGAAAAAAATGCGACTTAACAATTTGCAGCATATTCATTAACCCAACACAATTTAATGATATAAATGATTTTATAAAATATCCTAAAACTATTGAAAGTGATTTGGCACTACTTGAAAAAGCAAAATGTGATATAATATACATGCCTCATTATGAGGATCTATATAGGAAAAATGAAAAGATAAAAAGCTATCAATTTAATGGTCTTGAAAAACACATGGAAGGAAATCGCAGGCCTGGTCATTTCAATGGTGTTGCAACTATTATAGAGAAGCTATTTAAAATTATTAAACCAACTTATGCGTTCTTTGGAGAAAAAGATCTTCAACAACTTTTGATAATTAAACAGCTTGTAAAAAATATTGGAATGAATATTGGAATTATTGGATGTCCAACTATAAGAGACAAAAATGGGTTAGCTATGAGTTCCAGAAATAAACTACTTTCAGAAAATGATCAAGCATATAGCGCAAAAATATACCAACAATTATTGTTCTGTAAAAAAAACTACATCAAAACTTCATTTTTAGATTTAAAAAAACAAGTAATAAACAGCTTAACCGAATCTCAAAAAATTGAAGTTGATTATTTTAAATTTGTAGATATTGAGACTCTTAAGCCAAAATTACAAATAAATAAAAATACAAAATACGCAGCATGTATTGCTGTTAATATTTCAGGAGTTAGGTTAATAGATAACATTATTTTATAATTTTACGCAACACTATAAAAAACCATGTATGTTGAAAGCTCTTAAATATTTTTTCTTTTTTCTTATTAGCTGTATATTAATGTATTTTTCTTTTAGAGATCAAAACCTTTCAGAAATAGCGAATAAAATGTTGAGTATTAACCTTAAGTGGATTTTTATTTCATTTCTCTTTGGTGTTTTAGCAATAATTAGTAGAGGATTAAGATGGGTGATTTTAATTGATGCATTAGGCTATACTGTATCACAAAAAAACAGCATACATACTGTAGCGATTGGCTACTTAACTAACATTCTTATTCCAAGAGCAGGAGAAATTACAAGGTGTACAAGCTTACAAAAAGTAGAAGGAGTTCCCTTTAATAAACTTTTTGGAACACTTATTTTGGAAAGATTAATAGATTTAATAATTTTAATCTTTCTTGTCTGTATAGCATTCTTATATAAGTTCTCAGAGATTAATTATTTTTTTACAGAAATATTCATTTCAGATTCAAATGACAAATCATATAATCTAATATTTATTCTAGTACTGTTATTCATAATTACTATATCTTCTTTAAGATTATTTAGAAATCAACTATATAAATTAAGCTATTATAAAAAGTTAAAAAATATTTTAAACGACCTTAAAGATGGGCTAACAAGTCTAAGAGAAATCAAGGACAAGACGCCTTTTATTTTACATACAATATTCATCTGGGCTATGTATATTCTTATGACGTATGTTTGTTTTTTCGCTATAAAAGAGACTAGTAATTTAACACTTTTAGATGGAGTATATATGACAATCATAGGTGGTTTAGGTATGATTGTTCCAAGTCAAGGCGGAATTGGCTCTTATCATTTAGCGGTTAAAACTGGTTTGACTGGAATAGGAATAGCTGTTCAACCAGCACTTATGTTTGCCTTTGCAGTACACACAGCACAAACATTAATGACCATTTTGTTTGGAATAATCTCATCCATATCCTTAATCTCATCAAAAAGAAAAAAAGATGCCTAATGCTCTAAAAAAGATAGAAAATAAAATATATACTTTAAATCAGCTTATGATTCAAATGAAAAATTGGAAAGCTCACAAAAAGAAAGTGATTTTTTCAAATGGATGCTTTGACCTTATTCATCTTGGTCATATTGAGATTTTAGCTAGATCATCAGATCTAGGAGATATATTAATTGTTGCTATTAACTCTGACAAATCAATAAAAAAAATAAAAGGGAATAAAAGACCTATACTCGAAGAAGAATCAAGATTAAAACAAATAGCTGCATTAGAATTTGTTGATGTGGTTGTATTGTTTGATGAAGAGAATCCATATGAAATTATAAAATCTTTACTGCCAAATGTAATAGTCAAAGGAGGAGACTACTGTTCTGAAGATGTTATAGGTAATAACCTTATAACGCAAAGTGGTGGTGAAGTTATTATAATACCCCTAACAAAGGGATACTCAACAACAACAATCTTTGATAAAATAAAAAATGAGTAAGAAAAATTCAATATATTTCTGTCAAAGTTGTGGTACTCAATCGAGCAAGTGGCTAGGAAAATGCCCTTCATGTAATGAATGGAATACTTTTGTAGAAGAATATATTACTAAGAAAAAAACTGGGAAAGATGGGTATATAAGCTCTAAAATTAATCATCCAAAATTAATAAGTGAAATTGATTATAGTAATGAAAAAAGAATCATTACCAATGATAAGGAATTGAATAGGGTATTGGGAGGGGGAATAGTGCCTGGCTCATTAATTTTACTTGGTGGAGATCCTGGAATTGGAAAATCTACCCTTTTACTGCAGTTTTCTTTAAGCTCAAAATCTAAGAAAATACTATACGTTTCAGGTGAAGAAAGCGAGAAACAAATAAAGATGAGGGCTGAAAGAATTAATAAAGACTCTAATCATTGTTTTATCTTAACTGAAACGTCAATTAATAATATTTTTCAAGAAATAGAAAAACTACAACCCGATATATTAGTCATAGATTCTATTCAAACAATTTATACCTCTAGCTTAGAGTCTACACCTGGTAGTGTGTCGCAAATTAGAGAGTGTACATCTGAACTAATAAAATTTGCGAAAGAAACAGAAACTGCAGTTTTTTTAATTGGACATATTAATAAAGATGGGGCTATTGCTGGACCAAAAGTATTGGAGCATATGGTAGATACTGTTTTGCAATTTGAAGGTGATAGAAATTATATATATAGAATTATAAGAACAATTAAAAATAGATTTGGCTCTGCATCAGAATTAGGTGTGTATGAAATGAGTCAAACTGGATTAAGAGAAGTAAGTAACCCATCAGAAATATTAATATCAGAACGAGACACTCCAACTAGCGGTGTTGGTATTGCCGCCACGTTAGAAGGAGCAAGGCCTTTACTTGTAGAAATTCAATCTTTAGTTAGTACAGCTGTTTATGGAAATCCTCAACGTTCTGCCACAGGATTTGATACTAAAAGAATGAATATGTTACTTGCGGTATTAGAAAAAAGATGCGGTTTTAAACTTGGATCAAAAGATGTTTTTTTAAATATTACAGGTGGAATAAAAATTAATGATACGGCTATTGATTTAGCTGTAGTTTGCTCTATTCTTTCATCTGATCAAGATATTGCACTTGATACTCATATATGTTTTGCTGGTGAAATTGGACTGTCAGGTGAAATCAGAGCAGTCAATAGAATAGAAAATAGAATAAAAGAAGCAGCAAAATTAGGTTATAAACAAATTATCATTTCAAAGTACAATAAATTAAGCGGAACAAAATTTAATATAGATATAAAAAAATTTGGTAAAATTGAAGAGGTCTTTAGACTACTTTTTTAATTAAAATTAATCTACGATTTGTTGTGTATGATGCTTTGTTTTTACCTTAGTAATTACATCGTCAATTATCCCATCTTCATCAATAACAAATGTAGTTCTATTAATCCCATGGTATTCTTTACCCATAAACTTCTTAAGTCCCCACACTCCATAGTCGTTCAGAACTTCTTTTTCCTCATCAGATATTAGGTCAAATGGAAGGTCATATTTATCTATAAACTTTAAATGTCTAGCAGGACTATCAGCTGAACAGCCCAAAACAATATAACCAGATTCAATTAATAAATTATAATTATCTCTTAAATTACAGGACTGCACAGTACATCCAGGAGTCATGTCTTTTGGGTAGAAATACAGAATAACTTTTTTACCTTTCAGGGTGTCTAAGCTAACTTTTTCTCCATTTTGATTAATCGAGTTTATCTGTGGCGCAACATCACCTTTCTTTAAATGTGTCATAATTTTTTATAATGTTCCTCTTTTTGCCTGCTCAGCTTCTATACATTCAAAAAGAGCTTTGAAATTTCCTTTTCCAAAAGACTGAGCTCCTCTTCTTTGTATTATTTCAAAAAATAATGTTGGTCTATCAGTAAAGGGTTTAGTAAATATCTGTAGTAAATAACCTTCGTCATCTCTATCCACAAGAATACCATGCTCTTTTAACACCTTCATATCCTCAATAATTTCTCCAACTCTTTCACCCACAGTATCATAATATATTTTTGGAATAATTAAAAACTCTACCCCTCTGGATTTCATTTCAGTAACTGTTTTTACTATATCATCAGTAGCCACTGCAATATGCTGACATCCAGGGCCGTTATAGAAATCTAAATATTCTTCAATTTGAGATTTTTTCAAACCCTCAGCTGGCTCATTTATAGGAAACTTTACTCTACCATTTCCATTTGTCATTACCTTACTCATTAAGGCAGTATATTGAGTAGATATATCCTTGTCATCGAATGTTATGAGATTAGCAAATCCCATTGTTTCATTATAAAATTTTTCCCACTTATTCATTTCACCCCATCCGACATTTGCAACCATATGATCAATATATTTTAGGCCACAATCCTTTGGATTATATTTTGAATTCCATTTTTGAAACCCTGGCAAGAAAATCCCATTATAATTTTTTCTCTCTACAAAAACATGTACTGTATCTCCATATACTTTAATTCCTGATTTTACAATTTTACCAAATTCATCCTCTGTTTCAATAGGCTCTAAATATGATTCAGCACCTCTACTAGTTGTCTCTTTCCAAGCACTTTCTGCATCATCAACCCATAACGCAATTACCTTAACACCATCACCATGTTTTATAATATGATCTGTAATCTCGGTATTATCATTATTCATAGGTGTAGTGAATACCAAACGGATCTTATCTTGAATTACTACATATGAGGTTTTGTCCTTGACTCCTGTTTCTAATCCTGAATAAGCTAATGATTGAAAACCTAATACTGTTTTATAATACATTGCAGCTTGCTTTGCATTTCCAACATAGAACTCAACATAATCTGTTCCTAACAATGGTAGAAAATCCTGAGCATCTGGAAATATCTTTTCTAACTTATAAGTAATATTATTAATTTTATTTAGATCTTCTCTCATTTTATTATATCCAAGATTTATGATATTTACCATCCGAAAGTTCAATTGCAGCTTTAGTTAATTTTAATGGTGAAAATGTATCAACCATAACTGCCAACTCATCAGTTTCTTTTTTTCCCATACTTCTTTCTGCAACTCCAGGGTGAGGTCCATGGGGGATACCGGCTGGATGCAATGAAATATAGCCTTCATCAACATGGTTCCTACTCATAAAATCACCTGCAACATAATACAAAACCTCATCTGAATCAATATTAGAATGATTATATGGAGCGGGTATAGATTCTGGATGATAATCATACATTCTTGGACAAAAGGAACAGATTACAAACCTTGATGTTTCAAATGTTTGATGTACTGGAGGAGGCTGATGAATTCTTCCAGTAATAGGCTCAAAATCATAAATAGAAAAAGCATATGGATAATTATAACCATCAAAACCAACTACATCAAAAGGGTGAGATGCATATGTATATTCATGAATCATATGCTCCTTCTTTATTTTTATAACAAAATCCCCTAATTTATCATGTGTTTCTAATTCATCTGGAACACGAATATCTCTTTCACAATAAGGTGAATTCTCAAGCAACTGACCAAAATAATTTCTATACCTTTTCGGAGTATATACGGGAGTGTAAGATTCAACAATAAACAGTCTATTTTCACCTTTATCAAACTTAATTGAATAAATCACGCCTCTAGGAATTACTAAATAATCTCCAACTGAAAACTTTAAATTACCTACAAAACTTCTTAAAACACCAGAGCCTTTATGAACAAATATAACTTCATCACCATCTGTATTTTTATAAAAGTATTTTTCCTCCAAATTTGTTGGTGAGGAAAGTGAAATGTTTAAATCATTATTAAGCATTAACGATATTCTGCTTTCTAGATGATCTGCAACCTTTGGAACATCAAAACCCTTCATTAAATATGCTTTTAAATTCTTTTCTACAACAATCTCAGGCTCAACTGAATAAGCAGGTTTAATTGACTTTACTTGGGTTGGACGATGCAAATGATATAATAACGAAGACATCCCATCAAAACCAATAGTACCAAATAGTTCTTCATAATGAATATTCCCGTCTTTTTTTCTAAAAGCAGTATGTCTTTTGTGTGGAATCTTACCTAATGTATGATATCTTGGCATAATTTTTTATTTATACAAATATAATATATCTAAAAACAAACAAAAGTAAAGTAATTTTATTAGACAAAATTAAAAATATTAGCTTTGCATGTATATGAGATTAAGCACATATAAATTACATAATAGCAATCAAGAGTTAATTGGTTTATTAGAAGATGATAGAATCATAAACTTAAATGCATTTTTTGGTAAGATCTCTTTAATTAAACTCATTCAAATATCAGGCTGGCAAGAAAAAGTTTTAAACGAAATAGATAGCAAAATATTAACTAAACATGAATTAGAGGATGTAACTATATTATCTCCTATTCCTAAACCAAACTCATTTAGAGATGCGTATGCATTTAAGCAGCATGTTGAAACATCAAGAAGGAATCGTGGGGTTGATATGATTAAAGAGTTTGATGAATTTCCTATATTTTATTTTAGCAATCATAATTCTATTCATGGTCCTAATGAAAATATAATATGTATGCCTAGTCATTTTAATAAATTAGACTATGAATTAGAAATTGCAATTCTTATTGGACAGGAAGGCTCAAATATATTAGCTAAAGATGCTGACAGATATATTGCTGGATACATGATTCTTAATGATTTTAGCGCTAGAGATATTCAGATGCAAGAAATGAAATTAAATTTAGGGCCTGCAAAAGGAAAAGATTTTGCATCAGTACTTGGGCCTTATCTAGTAACACCTGATGAAATATCAAAGAACTTAATTAAAGACAATAATAATCAAGGTAATAGATATAACCTTAAAATGTCATGTTTACTAAATGGTGAATTGATGTCTGAGGGAAACACTAAAGATATGCATTGGACATTTGAGCAAATAATTGAAAGAGCTTCCTATGGCGTTACATTATATCCAGGAGATATAATTGGATCTGGAACAGTAGGAACAGGATGTCTTTTGGAATTAAACGGCACTCATAAACTTAAAAACCCAAATTTTAAAGAAAGATGGCTAAAGGAAGGTGATGTTATCGAGATGAAAGTTGATGGTTTAGGAAAAATCTCAAATAAAATTATTGCAAATAATTCTAACTATTCAATTATTTAAAATATGAAAGAAATAGATGTAAATTCAATCAGTACCAAGGAGCTTTATAAATATTTAACCTCATCAATAACACCACGCCCTATTGCTCTGGTAAGCTCTATTGATAAAGATGGTAATAGTAATTTAAGCCCTTTTTCATTCTTCAATCTATTCTCTATTAAGCCTCCAGTTCTAATTTTCTCTCCATTAAACCGTGTTAGAGATAATACGAAAAAAGACACTCTTAACAATATTTCTCAAGTCAAAGAATGTGTAATAGCATTAGTGAATAAAAATATTGCTCAACAAGTGTCATTAGCTTCAACTAGCTATTCTCCTGAAGAAGATGAGTTTGAAAAAGCAGGTTTCAATAAAGTGAAAGCAAAATGTATCCATCCCTATCTTGTTAAAGAATCTCCTGTAAATTTTGAATGTAAGGTTAACTCAATAGTTGAACTAGGTAATGAAGGGGGTTCAGGAAATCTTGTTATCTGTGAAGTTTTAAAGATACATATTAATAATAATGTTTTAGACGATCAAGACAATATTGATCCTTTAAAATTAGATATAATTTCAAGATTAGGCTCTAATTGGTACGGTAAAACAAATCAAAGTAGCTTGTATGAGATAACGAGACCAATATCAAGAATTGGAATTGGAATTGATAATTTACCAGAAGATATCTTAACTAGTAACATACTTTCAGGAAGCGACCTTGCAATACTAGCATCTATTGAGGCTATTCCAAACAAAAAAAACAATAATACAACACCCCTAAAAAGAGAAGAAAAACATATTTTAGCAAAGAAATTACTTAAAGAAGGAAAAATAGATGAAGCTTGGAAAATATTAATTTAATAAAAAAATATCATGAAATTTGAATTACCCAAACTAGAATATACATATGATGCATTAGAACCAAGTATTGATGCAAAAACAATGGAAATTCATCATTCAAAACATCACAATGGTTATACCAATAACTTAAACAATGCTATAGAAGGAACAGCATTAGAAGGCAAAACCATTGAAGAAATATGTAAATCAGAAGGACTTAGTGGTGCAGCAAGAAATAATGGAGGAGGATTTTATAATCACTGTCTTTTCTGGCAAGTTATGACTCCAAATGGAGGTGGCGAACCAACAAACAAAGTCGGAGATGCTATTTCTAATGAATATGGGAGTTTCGCAAATTTTAAAACTGAATTTTCAAAAGCTGCTGGAACTAGATTTGGTTCTGGATGGGCATGGCTATGTGTTGCTAATAAAAAACTATCAATATGCTCAACAGCCAACCAAGACAATCCATTAATGAAAGAAGGATGTGGAGGAACACCAATTTTATGTCTTGATGTGTGGGAACATGCATACTATTTAAATTATCAAAACAGACGTCCAGATTACATTAATGCATTCTTTAATGTGATTAATTGGGAGAAAGTTAATAAACTATACATAGAAGCTTTATAATATTTTTATAAATTTGCGCATCTTAAATTAAACAAAAAAAAATGAAAAATATAATTGTACTAATCACGTTATTTAGTTTTTTATTAATAGGAGTCTATTCTACTAATGCACAATCCGATAGTTCACTAGACACAACAAGTGTAGAGACAGTTGAAGATTCTAATGAAAGTGCTAATGACTATTCTTCAAATGTAGAAACTACAACTGAGTCTGCATCATTCCATCAAATTATTAAAGAAAAATTTATTCAAGGGGGCCCTGGATTTATGGGTATTGTTTTACTTTGTTTAATTTTAGGATTAGCATTAGCTATTGAAAGAATAATTTATTTAAATCTTGCTACTACAGATACAGAAAAACTTTTAAATGGAGTTGAACAAGCAATGCAAAACGGCGGTGTAGAGGCTGCAAAAGAAGTATGTAGAAATACGAAAGGTCCTGTTGCTTCTATATTTTATCAAGGATTAGACAGGTCAAATGAAGGAATAGATATGGTTGAAAAATCTATTATCTCATATGGAAGTGTACAGATGGGGTTGCTAGAAAAAGGATTATCATGGATTTCTTTATTCATTGCTCTTGCTCCAATGCTAGGATTTATGGGAACTGTAATTGGTATGATTGAAGCTTTTGATGCTATTGAGGCTGCAGGGGACATCTCTCCATCATTAGTTGCTGGGGGTATTAAAGTGGCATTATTAACAACAGTTTTTGGATTAATAGTTGCTGTAATCTTACAAATTTTCTATAACTATTTAATTACAAAAATTGACTCAATCACTAATTCAATGGAGGATGCATCAATCTCACTAATTGACCTATTAGTTAAAAACAAATAAGAATGGATAATTTGATTAATATTGGAATCCTTGTTACCTATGTAATGATAGGTATTGCAACATTAACTATAATTGTGTTTGGTGTTAAGAACATACTTTCTAACACTAGAAATACTAAAAAAACTCTTTACACAATTTTAGGACTATTCGTTGTTTGTGTTGTTTCATATTTAATAGCATCAGATGAGGTTCTTCAATCATATGAAAAATATAAAATAAGCTCTACACAATCACAGAATGTTGGTGCGGGACTAATAATGTTTTACATACTATCAGTTCTTGCTATAAGCGCTATTTTATATGCTGAACTATCAAAAGTATTTAGCAAATAATGGCTAGTAAAAGACGAGGCTTGCCAGAAATTAATGCAGGATCTATGGCTGATATTGCCTTTCTGCTTTTAATCTTCTTTCTCGTTACTACTACAATGGATATAGACACTGGTATATCTAGAAAGCTACCACCGATGCCAGATGAAGATCAACCAGAAGATGATTCCCAAATTAATGCAAGAAACATTTATGTTGTTCTTATTAATTCAAGTAATCAACTATTGGTTGAGGGAGAGTTGATGGATATATCTCAACTAAAGGAAGGGGCAAAAAAATTTATTGACAATAACGGAATTAGAGAAGATCTTTCTGAAAATCCTGAAAAAGCTATAATCTCATTACAAAATGATAGAGGAACGTCATATAAAATGTATATAAGAGTTCAAAATGAATTAGCTGCAGCATATAATGAATTAAGAAACAGGTCAGCTCTTAATAAGTTTGGAGAAAGATATATTGATTTAAACAAATCAGAACAAAAAGAAATAAGAAAAATGTTTCCTCAGAAGATTTCTGAGGCTGAACCAAAAAACATAGGGGGTAATTCATAATGAGTAAATTTAAAAAAAACGGGGGGAAAGGTATGCCTGCCATATCTACAGCATCACTGCCAGATATTGTATTTATGCTACTATTCTTCTTTATGGTTACAACAGTTATGAGAGAAACTACGCTATTTGTATCAGTAGTCACTCCTAAGGCAACTGAAATTAAGAAAATGGAAAAGAAATCTCTAGTTAGCTATATTTATATTGGCTCTCCTGTTAAGAGAATGCAATCTTCATATGGAACCTCTGCTAGAATACAATTAAATGATGCATTTGCAGATGTAGGTGAAATTCAAGAATTTATTGCAACAGAAAGAGAAGCTAAAGATGAGAAAGAAGTTCCTTATATGACGACATCAATTAAAGCTGATGAGACTGTAAAAATGGGAATCATAACCGATGTTAAACAAGAACTAAGAAAGGCTAATGCCCTAAAAATTAATTACTCTACTAGAAAAGGAATATATTAATTTTACATCAAAACAATCTACTCAAACACAAGATTAACACAAGCGTTAATCTTTTTTTATTCTTGAATTTTTATAGAAAAGAAACATTAACAATATAACAGAACACAAGCTAAAAAAAGCATAATAAATACTTGTTTGGCCTGTAGATAATGATTCAGAGTAGTTGTAATTCTGAATAAGATTAAAAGATTTAAAAAATGGGTACGATAAAATAATAGCCATCGCATTATTTATAAAATGAGCAATGATAGGTATCCATAAAGATTTACTCCAATAAAAAAGGTATCCTAAAACAATTCCTAAAAAAATTCTAGGAACCAGTCCATTAAAATGCAAATGAATAGCGCTAAATAAAAAGGCTGTAATAAAAATTGAAACATGAATATTACCTATCTGTTTAATTAAAGATTGTTGTAGCAACCCTCTAAATAAAAGCTCTTCTCCAATAGCTGGAATAATTGCCATAATTATTATATTAAATAGCAAATCCCAGTAATTATTCATATTTAAAAATGCTAAAACTATCGCCTCAGAATTCATGTCATATTTTAATATCCAATCAGGAAAATTAATTGTCATATTCCATTCTAACAAAAAAGATACTAGTGGCGTGATTAATATCATGATTGCCAAGACAACTAATACTGATTGTCTATTAAACGATTTCTTCAAATGAAAATCAAAACTTACTAAATAACCATATATAAGTATTGGCGTTACAAATGTTCCAATAGCACTAAAAAACTGAACAAGCTTCATTATATTAACAGATAATTTAGAAGATAGGTCATAAGAAAAGAACATGCTAAATCCATCTTCAACTGAAAAATAAACAATCAATAATGCAAGTAAACTATGTAATATAACAGAAGAGACAATTAAACCAAATAATAGTGAAATTTTTGAAAATAGATGTGTATTTGAAAAAGAACCCTTTAAATTCAATATGATTATTTTAGCAGATATTATGGGTGTAAAGATAGGAAATATTGATATAGGAGAATTCCCTCTGCTATTAGCTCCAATGGAAGATGTTAGCGACCCGCCATTTAGAGCTCTTTGTAAACAAAATGGCGCTGATGTAATGTATACTGAATTTATTTCTTCTGAAGGTTTAATTAGAGATGCCTTTAAAAGTACTCAGAAACTAGATATATATGATTTTGAGAGACCAATTGGAATACAAATATTTGGAAATGAAATATCTTCGATGCGTCAGGCAACTGAAATATGCGCTAGAGAAAACCCGGAATTTATTGATATCAATTATGGGTGTCCAGTCAAAAAAGTTGCAAATAAGGGTGCTGGAGCTGGAATTTTAAAAGATATTCCGAAGATGATTTCTATGACTAAAGAAATTGTTCGATCAACAAATATACCTGTGACAGTAAAAACAAGACTAGGTTGGGATGAGAATTCCAAATATATAGTTGAGGTGGCCGAGCGATTACAAGATGTTGGAATTCAAGCGATCTCGATTCATGGTAGAACTAGGAAACAAATGTATAAAGGCGAAGCAGATTGGACATTAATTGGTGAGGTGAAAAATAATCCTAAAATGAAAATCCCTGTATTTGGCAACGGAGATGTTGACACTCCAGAAAAAGTTAAGAATGTAAAAGAGAGATATGGAGTTGATGGAGTTATGATTGGTAGAGGGGCTATTGGTTACCCATGGATATTTAATGAAATTAAACACTATCTTAAAACAAATACATTTTTGGGGAAACCAAATATTCAGGAAAGAGTCAATGTATGTAAACAACATCTTAAGCACTCTATTACTTGGAAAGGGGAGCGACTTGGTATCGCTGAAATGAAAAGACATTATAGTAGCTACTTTAAGGCTATTCCAAATTTTAAAGAATATAGAACAAGGATGGTTACTTCAAGCTCAGAAGTTGAGGTGCTAACAATACTAAATGATGTTCAAGAAAAATTTACAACCCTTTAATTACTCATATATTTTCCTAGAATAATCCTTGAAGGTAACCACGATGCTAATAATCCAATGAATACAACAACTAACTGAACAATTACCATATCCTTAAATAAAATAATAACTGGATATGAATCAATAACAAAACTACCTTCACCCATTGTAATTAATCCAAATTTCTGTTGTAATAAAGCTAAAAAGAACCCAGTTAAAAGCCCTATTAAACTTCCTGAAATAACACCCAACATACTTTTATAAAAGAAAATATTCTTTATGGAATCTTTATGAAGCCCTAGCTTTACTAAACTTTTTATATCATTTTTTTTATCTATAATTAAAATTGTTATAGAACCTACTATGTTAAATGCAGAGATAATAATAATGAAAAGTAATATTAAGAAAACTACTAACTTTTCTGTATTTAAAATTTTGTATAAAAACTCTTGCTGTTCAAATCTATTATTAACGAGATATTTTTCTCCTAATTTATTTCTAAGAGATCTTTGAACCTCTAGCATATCTTCTACATCATGTAGTTTAATTTCTAATGCTGAGGCGGTATTACTTTTGTTTATTAAATTCTGAACAAAAGTAATAGGGGTGATTATATACTCAGAATCTATTTCTTGCTGAACTCCAAAAATACCTACAGGCAATAATGATGATCTTTTAAATGCACCATCCATCTGTAAAAAATTCTTAATTTCTCTATTTGGCAAGTATATACTTAGTTTATCAAATACAGAGCTAATATTCATAGATAAATAATATGCAATTCCTCGACCAATAACTGCAACCTGATCATTTGTGTAATTACTTATATAATCTCCACTAATTAAGATAGAATCAAAATTTGTTAATCTATTAAAGTTCTGATCAACACCTTTAATTGTTGCAATATATTGCCTGGAATTATATTCTAATAATACTTTTTCTTCTAAAACAGAAGAAACTATATCTATTCCATTTTGTGTAGAAATAATCTCTAAACACTTCTCTTGATTAAAATTCTTACCCTCTTTACTTGTGACTTTTAAATGAGGATCAAAAACATTATACATATTTAACACAAGATCTTCAAACCCATTAAAAACTGAAAGAACTAGTATTAACGCCGCTGTCCCAACAGCAATTCCAAACTGAGAAACTATAGATACTAAGTGAATATAACTTCTTTCTTTTTTAGAAATAAAATAACGCTTTGCAATAAAAAAAGGCAGATTCATTTACTTTTATTTTTTTAATAAAAGATCTATTTCTTCAGCGTAGTCAGCAGAATCATCAATAAAAAAATTTAACTCTGGAACTATTCTAAGTTGATTTCTTACAATAACACCAAGTTTTTTTCTTACTAAAGAACTTTTCTTTTTAATTTTATTAAGGGCGTCAAGTAGGTCTTTAACAGGGAAAATGCTTAAATAAACATTGGCATATGCTAAATCTGGAGAAATTCTAACTGCTGTTACGCTTATCATTATTGGTCCTAAAATATTATTTGACTCCTTATTAAAAATCTGAGATAATTCTTTTAAAATTAAACGTGCAACTTTTTTTTGTCTTGTTGATTCCATATGTTAGCAAAAATAAGCAATCCTTTCATATCTTTGCCTTATGCATTTTTTTCTAAAAATATTAAAATACATAAAACCCTACAGCTCTTATGTTCTTTTTAATATAACCTCAAATATACTTAGTGTCCTATTCTCGTTATTTTCATTAACAATGGTTATTCCTTTTTTAGGAATATTATTTGGAACTCAAGAAAAAGTTTATCAACCTGGCCCATTAACATTTAATGCGAACTCTGTCAAAGAACATTTCTATTCTATTATTACTAAAACCGTTGAAAGTAATGGCAAGATAGAGGCGTTAATGTTTATTTGTGTTTTGGTTTTAATCATGTTTTTCCTTAAAAACCTCTTTAGATATCTAGCGCTATTCTTTTTAACCCCTATTCGTAATGGAATAATTCATGATATGAGGATGGATCTGCAGAAAAAAATAATGTCTTTACCGCTTTCATTTATCGGTTCAAAAAGAAGGGGTGATCTAACGGCAAGAATGACAACTGACTTAGTTGAAATTGAATGGTCTATTATGGGGGCATTAGAAATGATATTTAAGGATCCTATCACTATATTAATTTTTCTTTCAACGCTAATTTTTATTAGTCCCTCATTAACTATTTTTGTAATTATTTTATTTCCTATTGCTGGTATTTTAATTGGCTATATTGGGAAAAGCCTTAAAAGCTCTTCTAAGAAAGGTCAAGACAAATTAGCATTTATAATGTCTATTATTGATGAAAATATTTTTGGACTACGTATAATAAAAACTTTCAATGCAGAAGATTTTATCAATTCTAAATTTGAGAAAACAAGCGAAGAGTATAAAAAAATAATGACAAGTATATTAAGAAAAAAAGACCTGTCATCTCCTATGAGTGAACTTCTTAGTACAATTGTTATGGTTATAGTAATGTGGTTTGGTGGTCAACTCGTTTTATCAGAAAACTCAAGTCTATCACCACAAGAATTTATTGGATATATTCTGATTTTCTCTCAAATTATACCTCCTGTGAAATCACTTACCACATCATATTACTATATTCAAAAAGGTAGTGCCGCTGCAGAAAGAGTGTATGAGATACTTAATACAGATAACAAGATAAAAAACAGTAATAATGCTAAACAAATTTCAAAGATTGAGAAAAATATTGCATTTAATATTAAATCTTTTAAATATGAAAACATCAATGTATTAAAAGAAATCAAATTTGAAATAAGAAAAGGACAAAGAATTGCTCTTGTTGGACAGTCTGGTGGTGGAAAATCAACAATCGCTGATCTTTTAGCAAGATTTTATGATCTTGATTATGGGTCAATTACAATTGATGGAGTGAATATAAAAGAAATTGAAATAAAAAAATTACGCGGGCTAATGAGTATTGTCAGTCAAGATTCTATCTTATTTAATGATAGTATATATAACAATATTAAGCTTGGGAATTTAAAAGCAAGTAAGGCGGAAATCATTAATGCGGCTAAGGCTGCAAATGCACATGAATTCATTTTAAAGTGTGAAGAAGGTTACAAAACTAATATTGGTAATTCTGGAGATAAATTATCAGGAGGGCAAAAACAACGCATAAGTATTGCGCGTGCTATTTTAAAAAATTCTGAAGTTCTAATACTGGATGAAGCGACATCTTCATTAGATTCTGAATCAGAAGAACTTGTTAAAAATGCACTTGTAAATCTTATGAGATCTAGAACCTCACTAGTAATTGCTCATAGATTATCTACAATAGAAAATGCTGATAAAATAATTGTGTTAAATAATGGTGAAATCACTGAACAAGGAAGTCATTCAGAACTAATTAAAAAAGATGGTCATTATAAAAAGCTATATGATTTACAATACACAAATAGTTAATAGAGAAAATTATTATAAGGATAACGTTTAATATGCAAATCCTTAATCCTACTATACAGTAACTCTTTTAAATCATCAAAATTAATTTTATCTAAAGCTGAGATAAAAATACTATCAACATCCATTTTATTCATCCAAGTGTCTTTTAGATCTTCTAATGATCTGTTGTCTTTTTTTAATTCAGTAAGATCATCTTTTTCTTTTAAACTAAATGTATAAGCATCTATCTTATTAAAAACTAAAATCATTGGCTTATTTTCTACACCAATTTCAGCAATCGTTGTATTAACTATATTAATTTGGTCCTCAAAACTTGAATTAGATATATCAACTACATGAATTAAAAGGTCTGATTCTCTCACCTCATCTAATGTAGACTTAAAAGATTCAACAAGCTGATGAGGTAATTTTCTAATAAAACCTACAGTATCAGAAAGTAAAAATGGTAAATTTCTGATAACAACTTTTCTAACAGTTGTATCAAGTGTTGCAAATAATTTATTTTCAGCAAATATTTCAGATTTAGCCAACTTATTCATTAAAGTAGATTTGCCAGCATTAGTATAACCAATAAGAGCTACGCGGATCATGTTGGCCCTACCCTTTCTTCTAGTTAGACTTTGTTTATCAATTTTATCTAATTTCTTTTTTAATAATGCTATTTTATCTTTGATGATTCTCCGATCTGTTTCTATCTGAGTTTCTCCAGGACCCCTCATTCCGATACCACCCTTTTGTCTTTCAAGGTGTGTCCACATTCTTGTAAGACGAGGTAGTAAATATTCATATTGAGCAAGCTCAACCTGGGTTCTAGCCTGGGCAGTTTGAGCACGAGAAGCAAAAATATCGAGTATTAAATTACTCCTGTCTAATATTTTACATTCAGTAAATATTTTTTGAATATTTCTAATTTGAGAAGGTGTGAGATCATCATCAAATATTATTATATCTACACATTCTTTATCAACATAATCCTTTACCTCTTCAATTTTTCCCTTTCCTAAGAAGGTTGAATTGTCAGGATGCTTTAATTTTTGTGTAAAATTCCGTATTGGTTTTGCTCCAGCTGTTTTAGCAAGGAATGATAACTCATCAAGGTATTCGTAAACTTGTTCGGCTTTTAAATCAGGAGTAATTAAACCAATTAATACTGCTTTCTCCTTCATATATTTACCTTAAATTTAATATTAAGATTTTTTTCTATTAGCAATAAAACTTTGAATAAATATAATCATTGCTAAAGTACTAGTGAATATCATTATTCCAACACGCATAACAGCCATACTGTCATCTCTACCTAATGCTGCTTTAAAAGGCATTGATAAACCTACTATTGCAATAAATGTTAATAAAACAGCTATGTGAGCTACAATTTTATTCTCATTTTTAACGCCATACGTACAAACAAGTAATATCGCTCCAATTATAGTTGGAATAAATACTGTGTTTGACGCAACGACTAACGAATCTTCGGATGGCGGTTCAAAAGAAAAATAAGCCCACAATGATAGTGCTATTAATGTTAAACTGTTTAATAAATTTGCTTGATAAGTTTTCATAAAAAATATTTAAAATTAGTACTACTTCTTAATACAAAGAAACAAATAAAACTAATAAAAAATTGGTATTTTCACGACTTTATATTCAACATGAGAAATCTTATTAAAATATTATTTATAATAACACTCAACTATCATTATAGTTTTGCTCAAGAAGCTTTTCCTGTAAATGGAGTGGCGGATAATTTTAAGCCTGTTCATGCATTTATAAATGCACATATCATCATATCAAGTAATAAGGAAATAAAAAACGGAACATTACTAATAAAAGACAATATAATTCTTAATGTTGACAGTAATTTAACAATCCCTGATGGCGCAATAATACATGACTTAAATGGTGATTACATTTACCCTTCTTTTATAGATTTATATTCTGAGTATGGGTTAAAAAAACCTAAGAAAAAAGATTCAAATTATCGACCCCAATATGAAAGCAAAAAAAAAGGAGCTTACCATTGGAATCAAGCAATTCATCCAGAAATAAATGCATCTTACAATTTTAATCACGATCAAAAAAGCATCTCCAAATATCTAGAAATAGGTTTTGGATCACTAGTAGTGCATTCTCAAGATGGTGTTTTCCGAGGAACTGGCTGCCTTACACTACTATCTAACTCAAAAGAAAATGAAGATATCTTGTTAGATGATGTGGCAACATTTTACTCTTTTAACAAAGGATCTTCTCAACAAAGATATCCAACATCTCTTATGGGAAGTATTGCATTAATCAAACAAACACTGCTCGACGCCGAATGGCATAAAAATACAAAAGGAAATTCAAATATTTCACTCTCTGCATTTAATTCAAAAAAGGCTCTTCCAAAAATATTTGAATTAAAAACCCCATTAGATTATTCAAGATTATTTAAGATATCTGATGAGTTCGAAATTGATTTCATTGCAAAAGGTAATGGGAATGAATTCTTAAAAATAAATGAAGTTAAAGAAACGGGGTTTCCTATTATAGTGCCTATTAACTTTCCAAAAGCATATGACGTTTCCAATCCCGAAGAAGCTATGGAAATTAGCCTAAGTAATTTAAAACGATGGGAAACATCTCCTTTTAATTTAAGAATACTACAAGAACATAATATTACCTATACAATAACATCTTCTGATCTTAAAAAAAAGTCTGATTTTATTGGAAATCTAAGAATAGCAATAGGAAAAGGATTGACTCAAATTAGCGCTCTAGATGCTCTGACAGTAACGCCTGCACGATTAATGGGTGTTAGCGAACAACTTGGCACTTTAGAAAAAAATAAGATTGCTAACTTTCTAATTTGCTCGTCAAATATTTTTATTGATGGTATTATATATGAAAACTGGACAGCAGGTAAAAAAAATATAGTTAATAAGAAAATCACTAAAGATATTAGAGGTTATTATTCTTTTAACTCAGATGATTGGAAAAATATAACTGTCGAAATTACAGGTAAAAAAGAAAAACCTAGTACAAAAATTATAAAAATTGATTCTAATAAACTAACAACACTCTTGAAAAATGAAAAAATTATAATCTTTAGTAAAGATGGAAGCTTTAGGTCTAGTGGTAAATTCAAAAATAATTCTATTGAAGGAAAATATCAAGATGGTAATGGGAAATTTTATGACTATCTAATGATAAGAGATTCGCTCTTTAGTGAAAAAATAAAGAAGCAAAAATTAGTAATTGATACTATAATACCAAAAATTTGGTATCCAAATAAATCTAATGGACTAGCTAAGAAATTAAATAGTAAAACAATTTTATTTAAAAATGCAACACTATGGACAAATGAAGAAATTGGTATTGTAAACACTGGTGATATTGTAATAAGTAATGGTAAGATTATTGCAATTGGAGAAAATCTTGACACAAATCAAATTCCAAATTTTGAAAATTTAAATATCGAAATATTAAATGCTAAAGGAAAGCATATTACATCTGGCATCATAGATGAGCACTCTCATATAGCTATTAACAGAGGGGTTAATGAAAGTAGTCAAGCTGTAACGGCAGAAGTTAGCATTGCAGATGTAATTAATCCTGATGATCACAACATATATAGACAAATAGCAGGGGGAGTAACATGCTCTCAGCTTTTACATGGATCAGCAAATCCTATTGGAGGACAGTCTGCATTAATAAAGCTTAGATGGGGAGGCTCAGCTGAAGATATGAAAATTAAAGATTGTGATGGTTTTATAAAATTTGCACTAGGTGAAAATGTTAAGCAAAGCAATTGGGGAAGTTTTAATACTACAAGATTTCCTCAAACAAGAATGGGTGTTGAGCAGGTTTTCTTTGATGCCTTTTATAGGGCGAAAAATTACCAACAAGAGTGGTTAAATTATAATAAATTAAGTTTAAGAAAAAAAAGAGAGGTTAATCCCCCAAGAGAGGATTTAGAGCTAAATACTTTAGTAGAAATATTAGAAGGGAAAAGACATATAACTTGTCATTCATATATTGAGTCAGAAATCAACATGTTAATGCATGTCGCAGATTCAATGGATTTTAAAATTAATACGTTTACTCATATATTAGAAGGGTATAAAATTGCAAATAAACTTAAAAAACATGGAGCAGGAGCATCTACTTTTTCTGATTGGTGGGCCTATAAATTTGAAGTAAATGATGCAATACCCTATAATGCAGCAATGCTTAATAAATCAGGTGTTGTAACAGCAATTAATTCAGATGATGCTGAAATGGGAAGAAGATTAAATCAAGAGGCTGCTAAAGCAGTAAAATACGGAAATGCCTCTGAAGAAGAGGCGTGGAAAATGGTAACTCTAAATCCTGCTAAACTACTTCATCTAGATGACAGAATGGGTTCATTAAAAGTTGGTAAAGATGCTGATATAGTAATTTGGTCAGACAATCCACTTTCAATTTATTCGAAAGTTGAACAAACCTATATTGACGGAAATTGCTATTTTGATTATCAAAATAATATACTAACTCAAAATAGAGACGCCAAAGAAAAAATAAGGATTATAAATAAACTTAGTAAGATAAAAGGAGGAAGTAAAGTAAAAAACAAACAAGTAAAAGATAAATTATATCATTGCGATTCAATTGAACATGAATAAAATTAATAGATATTTAATACTAGCGTTTTTGCTTATTAGCAATCTTGTTAATGGACAAAAAACAACACTATTTATGGGTGGAGTTGCTCATTTAGGAAATGGTGAAAAAATCAACAACTCTATAATTAGCATTAAAGATGGTGAAATTGATTTAGTTGCTGATTTATCTAAAATAAGAATTGACCCTAGTTCATTTGATACAATATATAAAGTGTATGGTAAACATATATACCCCGGATTTATTGTTCCAAATACCACATTAGGTATAACAGAAATTGATCAGGTAAGAGCGACGCATGATTATGATGAAGTTGGCTCTATTAATCCAAATGTACACTCACAAATAGCTTATAATCCAAATTCAAAGATTACAGAAACAGTTATTACAAATGGAGTTTTATTAGCTCAAGTAACACCTCGTGGTGGATTAATATCTGGACAATCTTCTGTCATGTATCTTGATGGGTGGAATTGGGAGGATGCAACATGTATGGCTAATGATGGAATACACTTAAATTGGCCTTCTTCTTATTTTAAAACTGGATGGTGGGCACAACAAGGAAAAACAAAAAAAAATGATAAGCATACAGAACAAATAAATCGGATAAAAGATTTACTAGAAAAATCTTTGTCCTATTATAAATCAAATAGTACAGGAGATTTAAAAATGGAAAGCATGAGTGGTTTGTTTAGTGGAGAGATGAATTTATATGTACATGCAAACTATGCAAATGATATCATTGATGCTATTGATATTAGTAAAAAGTACAAGGTAAAAAATATTGTTATAGTTGGAGGGGAAGATGCAATTAAAGTTGTGAAAAAACTTAAGAAAAATAAAATTCCAGTTATACTAAACAGAATACATAGACTTCCAAAAAATGAAGATAGCGCAATTGATGGTCCATATAAACAAGCTTCTATTCTTCAGGAAAATGGAATTATATTCTCTTTTAGTTATGAAGGAGATATGGAGGCTATGGGAGCAAGGAATCTTCCTTTCTCAGCTGGAACAGCTGTTGCATATGGGTTGGATTATGAAAGTGCAATAATGGCATTAACCTTAAACACAGCAAAAATCTTAGGCTTAGATTATAAAATAGGATCTATCGAAAAAGGTAAAGAAGCTACATTTTTTATATCTGAAGGAGATGCCTTAGATGTAATCACCAATAATGTAGAGTATATTTTTATAAAAGGAAAGTCTATCGATACAGAAAATCATCAAAGTAGATTGTACAAGAAATATAAAGATCGTTAATCCTGTCTCCAAATAAGTTTTTTGCCAAAGCCTAGACTATTATCTATCATCTTTATATACTCTAACTTTAAAATCAAATACCCTCTTATCAATAATTAACATTAATATCCAATATTTTTTCTGACTCGAGATAATACATCATCTGCAATTAATGATGCTTTCTTCGCTCCAATAATTAACTCTTTTTCGATAATATCTGTATTACTCATAAGAGAATTATATTTTTCTCTTTCTATTGCAAATTTTGAAATAATTAATTCAAATAATTCTTGTTTTGCATGTCCATAACCAAAATTTCCAGCTCTATATTTATCAGCTAAAATCTTACTATGATCTTTTGAGGCTAATAAATCATAAATCT
>Ga0115002_10002590_pt1 | contig 23447 bp, 18 predicted proteins | sample ArcticOcean_MG_C_8_FD_89576 | JGI IMG/M metagenome (GOLD analysis project Ga0115002, IMG submission 89576) | Marine microbial communities from western Arctic Ocean - ArcticOcean_MG_CB11_86 | ecosystem: Environmental > Aquatic > Marine > Oceanic | place: Arctic Ocean: Canada Basin | collected... | reverse complement strand
GGGACATCACATAGGCTCCGGAGTATATAGCATTTCACAACACCCTTGCTTCTCCTCAGCAAGCGGTGAAAACACCAATGCTCCAATTATGCCAAGTTACCCAGTGTGGCGCAATCGCCCTGAACACAAAGACCGATTGGCACGGTATGGAGTTCGGCTCTTTGAGTTGTTGTGCGAAAGGATGAATGTTGACCTCGTTGTGACGAATGCGAAAGAGGACGCATCTCACGAGGATGATCTTACGCATGACCTGATGTCAATAATTGTCGTGTACAGTTCAAGAATTTACGGCAGAAGAGGTGGCGAATCAAAACGGATGGTCATAAGCGAGGACGTACGGTCTAAGAGGAGTGAAACTTCTCACTGTGTTGTCCCTCAGGGACACACTTATTTCAGCTCCAGCCATAGAGAAGTTTAAGCAAGACAGGCCCACCTGTCGGATTCTCGAACACTAGGGCGTGATGTCCTTTCGGATCATCGCGATTACGCCACGCGTAGATTGGATGGGTGCGTGGTCCTTCGTGCTGTCTTTGGTCATCGGCATAGTTGTGGCGACAGCGGTGTTTTTTCCACTGCGTCGCCGGAGCCTGCGATCCAACGAAGAGTGGCGTGAAACTCTGCCGTACAACCATCAAAGTGATTCAATCGTTTCTGACGAGGAGGAAGATTTTGATTTGCGCACGCGATGCTTGAACTGTAAAGCGACTACCTACGAATCGATCGAGGATGTGGGGAAGAGTCGACTATCGAGATTTTCGATTTCAACGACCTTATCGGCGATGTACTCTCGGAAGACCAAGGTGATGCTGACGGGCAGTCCGGCAATGAATAACGCTGCGGCAGTCATCCCCGCATTCGCCTACCCAAACAGCGCATCAATCGGTCTCCCAGTCGCCAACGTCTGTGGTCGATTCAGCGAATCGTGAATACGCGTCTCGGGATCGATGCCGATCGCTTGGTAAATCGTGGCGGCGATGTCCTCGGGCGTGACGGGGTTGGTTTTGGGGTAGGCGGCGTAGCGGTCGGAGGAACCGTATAGAGTTCCGGGGCGGATGCCGCCGCCCGCCATTAGCACGCTGTAGCAGTGGGGCCAATGGTCTCGGCCGTTGGCATCGGCTCCCGCACCCGATGTAATTTGCCCCAGTTTGGGTGTGCGGCCGAATTCTCCCATCGCGACAACCAACGTTTCATCCAGCATGCCGCGATCAGAGAGGTCTTCCAGCAGCGCGGAAAACGCGTGGTCGGCATACGGTAGCAGCGACCGCTTGAGCAACGGAAAATGCTGACGATGTGTGTCCCACGATTGGTCGAAACGCCTGCCAGTGCAAACCGTCACCAGCCGCACACCGTTTTCGACGAGCCGCCGTGCGAGCAGCATGCACTGTCCCAAATGCGGCAGCCCCCCGAATTTCCGAGCTTCCCGCGAACGATCGACGCGATCCGGCAAGCCGTAACGCTCACGCAACTTCGGTGATTCCTGGCTGAGATCAAACGCCCGACGCGTTTCGGACGACTCCAGCAGCGAGAAGGCCTTTTCGTAATTCGCATCGACCGCCAAGCCGCGCGCATCGGCGGCGGGCGACAGCGCACTGCCGTTGAATTGATCCAACAACGCGCGTCGCGCCCGAAGTCGTTCGGCGGTCACGCCGGTGGGAAAGTCGAGACCGGGAACTCGGTATTTCGGATCGCTGGGATCTCGCGCAACCATCGGATCGAACGACGGTCCTAAAAACCCGGCGCGTTGACCGGGAAGATTGCGGCCGTTGTTTGACATAATGTCGGGCAGATGGACGAATTCGGGCAACCGCCGGTGTGGTCGCAACTTGCTGAGCACCGAACCAAACGGTGGGAAATTGCCCGATTCCGGTCCGACGATTAACCGCCCACTGACAACCGGCGAGCGCCCGGTGAGCGCGTAGTAGGCGCCGGCATTGTGATCGACAACCTTGTGATGCACCGACCGAATTAACGCGAGATGATGCATCTGTTTCGAAAGCAACGGCAGGTGTTCGCAGACGGGCACGCCGGTAATCGTCGATGAAATCGGCTGAAATTCGCCACGAATCTCAGCGGGCGCTTGCGGTTTCATGTCCCACAAATCCTGGTGAGCCGGTCCGCCCTCCAGGAAAAACAGAATGCACGATTTGGCGCGGACGGGCCGTTTGACGGCGCGTTGCACATCGGAAGCCAACAACGCGGGCAACGATAAACCGGTGACTCCCAACGAGCCGACCGACAAAAGACCGCGCCGCGTCATTTCGGAAGAAAGGTATTGAGTTTCGGTAGCGGGAAACATCAATGGCTGACCTCAATCCGTCTCCGTAGTCACAGTGTGTTCGACACACAAATTCGTTGGCGCACGCGTTATGTTTTGCCCGCTTGGACGGAGCCTGAAACCGATCCAACACCAACTCGCCGCGATTATACCACAGCCTTTCCCCGCGTACACCGCCGTTTGTGAGCTATGTTTCCGGTTGGACACCGGTCGAATCGCGCCTTGTCGCCGCGGCGGTTTTATTCCTCAGAATTTGCATTGCCATGAAAATCGAAACCATCGAGACGAACGGAAGAGTTCCTTCAGCAGATGGAGGTTCGCAACGGGGCAATGCGAACGTGAGCGCGGTCGATGCGGCCAAAACCATCGCCGCCGAGAGCAAGGGCCGATCGAGCAAGACCGACGAAGTGAGCGGTGGTACGTTGTGTGTCAATTGCGACAAGCGTAGGGACTGGGACGGCGGATTCTTTTGTCCAGCGTGTGGTTATCATCCCACACTGAAACGGTGCATGGAAGTCGAAAAGCCACAACCGGTGGTTGAAACCGGCCCCGAGAATTTGTGGGAAGCTATTCCCCACTGGGCTTGGGTTTTGATCTTCGGCGTGGTTGGCATTGTGGCGGCCAGCGTCGCCGTTCGGCTTTCGTTCTCCGGTAGCCCGCGATTGTTGGCAGGTTGGGGAGTCGCTCAGATTGCCATCTCCGAATTTGCAACGCTGGTGGCACACGTGCTGGCATTGATTCATGCTTCGACTAAATCAGACCGATACTCTCCGTTTGATTTGTTGATGAAACCCTTGGCATTGTGGGGGCCAACGTTTGCAATGCTGCCCAAAAATGCCTGGCGGGTGTGGATGTTTGCATGGGGGCAAACGGCCATGATCTGCGCGGTTTTGATTATTGGGGGGCTGAATTTTTCAGCATTGTTCGACGACTGGGGTGTGGCGAAACGCAGTAACACAAATCTCGTGTCGGCGATTGAGGTCCACGCACGTGAAAATGGCGAAGATGAGGAGTCACTGGAAGACGCGCTGAACAAAACCGCGACAGCCGGAGACGAAATCGCACCGAATGAAGAGGCTCTGCCGGTTGAAACTCCGACCGTCGAATGCCTGATCTTCGGTTACCGTAAAAACTTGGAGGGAAAGCCGACGTCGCTGTTGCTGGCAACAACGGTCAAAGGCCGTATGAAATATGTGGGCATGATTTCGGTCGTCGGAATTCCAGAGGAAGCCTTGCAAACGCTGGTCGCGCGAATGCCCAACCTCGCTCAGAAGAATCCATTCATCAAGTGCCGCTTCAAGGCTGTCTGGCTGCGCCCACAATTGATGTGCGAGGTCGAGTACAAAGAATGGACTCGCAGCAACCTGCTGTTGAAGCCGCAATTCCGACAGTTGCTAGCGGAAATCGACGTGCGATAAGAAGCGCTCCACTCCGAAGACTCCGCGTCGCGGCTCACCAGGTTTATGGAGCGTCGGGGTCCAGCGGTTTGGTGCAATCGATAAAGAGCCAACACAGCGACGAAATGAGATATAGCACGCCCAGCGCAATAAACAGCATCGACCAGCCATTTGTGTAGTCGACGTATTGATAATCGACGACCAAACTCTGATCATCTGGCGGTGATTTCCATTCGATGGTGATGACGCCACGGGTGCGATTGAGGCGGCAGCGGGGCACAGTCGGGATGGCTGAGTTTTCCGCGAGCGGCTTGAACGTGAATTCCCCCCGCTTATCCACGGAGAACGTGTGGGTCTTCGTTGCGCCGCGATAGATATCACCCGTCAGCGATCCCTGCGCAACGTTCATGTTCTCCAAGGCGGCAAATGTCGTGCGCACACTGGAGCGTTCCTCGACTGCTTCGGTTCTTTCGACCGCTTCGGTTTTTTCGACCGCGACTATTTCCCGAGTCGTCGAATGCGAATCGCTGAAATACATGATCGTCAGCCCCATCAACGGGCCGGCCATGACGGCAGCGATTGAGCCGACGGTATTGATGATGCCAAACACGGAAGCGGCATTTCGGCCGGCGATATCGGTAATCGTTCCCCAGACGGTTGGTTGACTCCAGTCACTGAAAAACTTAACGACAAAGAAGACCGAGACGATCCAAATGGCATCGCTGAAGGCGAGACTGACAAAGATAAAGACTGTTGCCAGAAGTTTGCCAATCAGCCCGATCCAACTTCGAGACCAACGGCGATTGCCCGTTCGCACGATGAGATAACTCTGTAGCGTCCCGCCTATCATTCCGCCAATCGCCCCGCCGGCCAGCGGCAAGGCCGACATCCAGCCGGCCGATTTCATATCGACGCCCTTGGCCGTCAACAGGAACAACGGAATCCAGTAGACGTAGACGTTGTCCGCGAATGCACTGGTGAACTGCTGCACGAAGAAGACCTTCATATTGCCGCTCTTGAGCACGGTCGACCATCGCAGGGCCGAACGCGTGGCGCCGACCGTCTCGGTCTCGCCTTCATTGATCACGTCGGCTTCGGCATCGTTGGCCCAGGGGTGGTCTTTGGGCGTGTTGCGGAACAGGTACAGAAACACGCCGCCAAAAATACATCCCAGCACAGTCAGTACAACAACCGACTGCCGCCAGCTCAATTCCATCCAGCCCATCAGCACTGTGCCAAACAACAGGAAGGAAACCGCGCCGCCGCCGCGTCCGAAAAAAGTGGCAATCCAGGCCTGGACGGTCGTCCGCTCGGTCAGCGGGAACCACAGTTTTGTGACTTTACTCAGCGTGGGATAGCATCCCGCCTGAGTTAAGCCGAATAGCAGCCGCGCCGAAAACATCGAGACGTACCCGGTGGCAAGCGCGACCGCCCCCATCGACAGCGACCAGGACAGAATGATCGTCCCGAGCAACACGTGTGGGCCGAACCAGTCGCACAGCACGCCGGACGGAATCTGGCCAAAGCCGTAGCTGGCACTGAAGACGCTGTCGAGCAGGCCGAGTTGCCACTCCGACCAGCCGAATTCTTCACCCACAAGCGGTTTGATCAAACCCCACGTGTACCGGTGCAGATACAGTACGAACGAAGTCCCGCAGGCCAACATGAAAATGATGGCACGAACCCGCGATGGGCGCTCGGTTGGCGTGCCATCGGTGGGTGCGTTGACAGGCAGTTCGGGGGGAGTCGAATTCATGCGGCGGCATCTCCCTGGCGGCGTGAGAGAATCGAACCTTTGCGATGCAACGCGCCTTGTTCCGGAACAATCCCGGTCCCAAAGCACGGCCATCCTAGCGCGAATCCTGGTGTGACGCAAGCAGTTGCGCTGTTGTGTCATGTTTCGCCACGGCTTGCGCAGCGGGCTGGTAATTGACGGGTGAACGCTTTACGACGCCCGATGCTGCCATTACGATCTTCTGGAGGACCCGACCGGCCGCAGCCGGTGGGCTTTTTGTAGGAATTGTGTGTTTCTTGTTCCAGTATTTTGAGCGCTAATGTCTGTTACGGGTCCATTGAAAATTACTGCCATCGATTGCTCGCAGGGCGATGCGGAGCAACTGTTTGCGGATTTGCGCGACCGGTTGAGCCCGCGGGGTGATGTTGTTTCCGAGGCGGGCAAGCAGCGGACGATGGAACTGTTCGGTCGACCGCTGTCACCGCAGCAAGTTGTCGAAACAATTTGCGCCGATGTCGCCGGTGATGGTTTGCCGGCCGTTCTCGAATACACGCGCAAACTCGATGGCAAACAGCTGACACTGGAAACGATGCGTGTCTCGCGGGATGAGTTGGAAACGGCCCATCGCGCTGCCGATGCGAGTTATCTGGAAACCATTCGTCGCATTCGAGACAACATTCTCGAATTTCAGCGGGCCGTGTTGACCGAAGATGTGACGTTGGTTCGGCAGGATGGGGCAGGGCGGGTTGAACTGCGGCAACGGTATTTGCCGTTGCAGCGGGTCGGCATTTGCGTTCCCGGCGGTGCGGCGGCGTATCCCTCGACAGTCTTGATGACAGCCGTCCCTGCACAAGCCGCCGGCGTACGCGAAATTGTCGTCGTCGTTCCCCCGACGGAGTTTGGCGGATACAACACCGATCTGCTGGCCGCCTGCCATGAAATCGGCGTGACGGAAATCTACCGGATCGGCGGCGCTCAAGCAGTAGCGGCTTTAGCCTACGGCGTCGAGGGGATTGCGAAAGTCGACAAAATTGTGGGGCCGGGTAATTTGTTTGTCGCACTTGCGAAGAAACACGTGTTCGGCGAAGTCGATATCGACAGCATTGCCGGCCCGAGCGAAGTGATTGTGTTGGCCGACGATTCGGCGCGGCCTGACTTTGTCGCGGCCGACCTCATCTCGCAAGCCGAACACAGTCCGGGGGCGGGGATCCTGGTCACGTGGCATGAGCCGCTGGTTGCAGAAGTTCGCGCACAGCTCGACGCCCAACTGCAACGTCTGCCGCGTGGTGAACTTGCGCGGCAAAGTTTGGAGAACTACGGGGCATTGATTCTCGCTCGTGATGCGGACGAAGCGGCCCGGCTGACGGACCTGCTGGCACCGGAGCATCTGCATATTTCAACGGCTGACCCGGAGGCGATGCTGGACCGCGTACAGAATGCAGGGGCAATTTTCCTGGGACATCACACCCCCGTGGCGTTGGGCGACTATGTCGCTGGGCCGTCGCACGTTTTGCCAACGGGCGGCACGGCGCGTTTTGCCAACGGATTGTGCGCGATCGATTTTCTCAAGCGTTCGTCCATTATCGCGTACAACAGCGAAGCGCTGGCCGCAGCCGCCGACGACGTGCGATTGATGGCCGAGAAGGAAGGTCTGACAGCTCACAGCGCGAGTGTCGGCGTGCGAATTGATGACGATTCCGCACGATCCGAATAGGATCTCGATTCCACCGGCTACAGCCCGTGGTATTTGAGAACACGAGACGTTTCAATCGTCGCTATGGCGGCGCGATTGCTCTTCATCCACCATGACTTTGGCAATAGTGATCGAATCGTGAAACGAATATTTTTGGTGCTTGCCCTTTTCAGCACGCTACTGACGGCCTCCGCGTTCGGCCTGGGGCTGAACATTCAAGACGCAAGAGCGCTCGACGAGGCATCGCGTAGTAACGTGCGGTGGCACATGCTGACGGCGCTGGCAACATTGTGCACGGCCTCACTGGTCCATGCCATCTGGCTGACATACTTCATGGGGACAGGTCGCTGGATGGAAGAGACCTGCCTCGCATATGGATTGTCGGAGGATTTTCAGAAAGAAAACCGTTCGATGAAATTCGGAACGATGCTGGCAGTTTTTGGCGTATTCTTGCTGCTGCTACTAACCGGCGGGCTGGGAGCGGCGGTCGATCCGGGATCGTCGGTTGATTTTGGGGGATGGGGAGGTCTGTCCGGCGCATCGACTCATTTGTTTGTGGCGTCGCTCACCATCGGCACGAATCTCGCCGTGAATCTGTGGGAGTACTCGACTATTGCCCGCAACCATGCGTTGATTGAGCGTGTGATGGACGATGTGCGCCGCATCCGCAGCGAGCGGGGACTGCCCGCGTGAAATCTCAACCAGCCAGGGTGTCCCACGGGGCGCGACCCGTGGTCTTTTTTAGCTGCGTCCTCTTGATGCGCGGAAACCGTACTCGATTGCGAACCAGTTTGCGTACCGTTCCCGGTCGTTGAAGTTCGTGTTCCGTTCGTCGTTGATGTGGCCGATTTCGTGAATCAGCACGTTGTTCAGGTAAAAATCTCTAATCGTCTCTTCGGTCCAGGTGAGCCGCCAGAGTTCCCCCTCCTGCGACCATCGACCGCCGAACATCTGGGCCTCGATCACCTGTTCGGGCCTGGGCGGTCTGACATACAACTCGACGAGTGATTCTTCGATGGGATACAGGTAGACGCTCGGCCCCCATTGCATACCGTAACACGGAAACAGATTCCGCTTGTGAGTCATGGGACTGAACTGAATCACTTCGATGCCGTGGGTGAACTTTTCCGGAAGTTCTGAAATGCGGTCGGCAACTTCCTCGGCAGTCACGGGATGTACGAACCCCGCTCCGGACGATTCGGTGATGTAACGGATCGACTCACACCCGGTCGGCTCGTGCCAGACTTCCGGCGCATTGAAAGCTTCTGTAACGATGTCGGTATTTCCACGCCGGCGGTAGGCGGCAGTGGGCAGGGCATTGTGCCGACGGTGTCGCCGCGCACGCTGTTTCTTGACGTGCTGGCTACGGTGCGCCGGTCTCGAACGTTGTTTGAGTCCTGAGGTGCGTTTCATCTGCAATAACTCCCTTGACGCGAACGGCGGGGAACCGTCTCGCGGCGTTTTTCCAGAACGGATGGCAGTCATGTCATCCGTGACTGAACAAAACGTCCTACTCCAAGGGAAACCAACTCCGTAATCATCCTACGGAGAGACCGACTCCGGTCGCAAGCTGTACACTACAAGTTGTTTTGTAACAGTGTGTTACAACTACAGATTCGGCCTGACAGTTTGAAATTTGTGCGAGGAAGAGAGTCGGGCCGACTGCTCAGTGGTTCAGCAAATGGCCTTGGTGGCACGACTTACGCACAATTTGCCCGAGTTAGGCCGGCAATTGACCGGTGTTTTCTTCCCGACGACGTTCACTACAAGATTTTAACCTGTTCGACAGAAATGCGTTACGCGTTTCCCCGTTTCCGGATTTACGGGTCAGGCAGAGCCTGATGGGAGCCGGTTCACCGGAAACGCAGTGAGGAGAACTCGCCCGGTGGAGATCGATTGCATCGCGCGACCTGACGAATTTCCGGGGGGAAAAAGCCCGACACGCCCCGCAAGCGGGACGGCTTAATGGCGGGTCCGACGAATCGAATGCGAAACAGATCGCCAGTCAGGGGCCGACGGCACCGGCGAAAGGTTTCAGGTCGGCTTTGACGTCTTCCGGGGTACCCTTCGACCACGGTGCGCCTGCCGTCGGGGCGAGAAACCGATCGCTGTTTTCATCGGTCGAGGCGAAATCGATCTTTGCTCCCATCCGCCCGCCGTTACTGAAGATGTTAAATTCCCCATCGGCCAGCTTGGCCGGCTCCGCGCGGCTTGTCCAGTTCCAAACGGTTGCACTGCGGGCGGTGCTGAACATCGTAAACATCGTCTTCGAGTCAAATTCTTTTTCGACAACGACGTCCAGCCCCTTCAGGCCGCTGAAGAGATTCCGAGTAATCATCAGTCCGAAACTCTTTGGAGAGGGCAGGGAGGTGAAGACGATTCCCCGATCCAGCTTGGAGAAGGTGCAGTTGCCGATGGTGATACTCTTCAACTGCATGTTCGACCCGTCAAACTTGATGCCCGTTTCGACGTCGGAAAATATTGATCGCCGCACCGCAACGAAAGCTGGGCTGTTCTGCAGTAGAATGCCAACCGAAAGCGGCCCATGGAAACGACATTCAATAATCTTGAGCTGCGTCGAATCACTATTTCCCTGCTGAATTCTCACGCCAACCGCCTTGGGATCCTTGGCCCGGAATACAATTTGTTCGAGACGAACTTCCTGGTCCGAAACTCCCACTCCGACGGCACCGTTGGCAAGGACACCGGTTTTGGTGAAGCCGTTCACACTCAGGTCTTTGAGGTCGCAGTCGGTGAGGTAACCGGCAAGTTCGACGGCCGTCGGTTTGCCTTCGGCGTTCAGGTCAAAGCCTTCGATTGAAAATCGCTCGACGCCGTCAAGTTTGATCACCGGCTGGCTGCCGGACGGCGCGAGAACCGGCCGCTCTCCCTCTTTTGCCACAATACGAATTCCGGCGGGGTAGCTGCCATCGGCAACGATACGCTCTGCGTAGGTTTTGCCGCCAGCAACTTGAATGACCAATTGGGATTTGCGCCGGCGAGGTTCAAAGTTGTCGCGGGCGTGCTTGAGCGCTGCGGCAATCGTTTTGTATTTCGCAGTCGGTCCGACCTCGAGCGTCCCTTGGCCGAGAGCTTTTGGCGGACCGTCGTCAAAAACCGTGCTTGAATCGGTCGCTGTATCGTCTGTCGAACCCTCGTCGGTTTCGCCGGTTTCGTCGTCAGTGCTATCGGCGGCGATCTTTGGGTTTGAGTCTCCTTCTTCATCTCCAGAAAAGAGCGAGATTCCAACAAAAATGGCGACCCCCAACAGACCAACGCCCGCGACTGCGGCCAGACCGATGCGCACCTGTTTCTTTTTGGCCAACCCGATCAACGGCTGGAACATGCTGGATTTGCTACCGCCCTTCCGTCGCCCTTTCGCCCGGCGCGCGAATGAACGCTCTGGTATTGCCGACGCGGAGGCCGGCGCAGCCGTCGCAACGGGGACGGCCTCTGCCACCGGAATCGCTGCTGCAACGACGGGAGCCGCGACTACGGGAGCCGCAACAACCGGTTCGGTAACAACCGGCTCGATAACGACGGTTTCGGCAATGACGGGTTTTGCGACGAGCGGCTTTGCCACAACGGGAGCGGCCGGAACCGGTTGCGCCGGAACCGGGGTCGCCGCAGGTAGGGCCGCTTGCACTGGAACCGCTTCAACCGTGTCGGCGTTCGCTACGGCCGGCGCGGTGACGGGGGCCTGTTTCTGGGTCTCTGATTGAGGGCTGTCTTCTTCGGTCGTCGATGAAGGTGGTGACGTATCGATTTGTGGGACCGGCTGCGACGTTTCAACGGTTGGTGGAACCGGCGCATCAAGGTTTGTCAGAAATGCCGCGAGATTGTCATCCCCGCCGCCGTCGTTGGGAGTTGGAGGACTCGCTGAGGGAGCAGTTGGGAAGTCGGTGGCTGCTGGCGGTGGCTGAGGCACGGCCGCGACGACTGGAGGATTTGCGACCTGTGGGATCGCAGGAGACTCAGCGGCAACCGCATCAGCGGTGACGTTCGATTCATTCAAATTCTTCAACGATGGGGTTCCCTGGCCGTGTGTGGTGCTTGAATCACTGCCGATAATTGCAGAGTTTCGCATTCTCCAATCGTCGTCGGCATTCTTCAGCAGCCAACTTTTCAGTGCCTCGTTCACTTCGTCGGCTGACTGATACCGATCGTCAAGGCTCTTGGCCATCATGCGTTTGATGATTGCCAGGAAATCGATGGGAATGCCCGCACACTCTGCTTCAAGTGGGGGCGGCTCTTTGGTCTGGTGTGCCATCAACCGTTGCGCGAGTGTTCCTTCGGTGAAGGGCGGATGCCCCGACAGGAGGAAATACGCGGTGCAACCGAGGCTGTAAATATCGGCCCGCGAATCGACCGAATGGCTGTCGAGCGCCTGTTCCGGAGCAAGGTAATCGGCCGTCCCAAGTACCTTTTCATCATGGGCGACGGTCAGAGATTCCTCTTCATCAGCATGTTCTCCACTGAAGAACCGTGCCAGTCCAAGGTCGAGAATCTTGACAACGCCATTTTCGTCAACAAGCAGGTTACCGGGCTTGATGTCGCGGTGAACCATGCCGGCCTGATGTGCGTGCGTCAGGCCATCGGAGGCCTGTCGAATGTAGTCGGCCGCCTGGACAAAATCGACGGGGCCGTCTTTCACAACGATTTCGAGCATGCTGCGCCCGTTGACATGCTCCATCACCAGGAAGTGGATTTCCGCTTCGCCCTTGTTCTCCTTATCAACATCATAAGCCCGAACGATGTTCACGTGATCGAGGGCGGCAACCGCTTGTGCTTCGCGATGAAAGCGGCCGAGATACGACGTGTCGTGGACGCGTTTGGCGGGCAACACTTTAATTGCGCAGCGTCGGCGCATCAACGTGTGCTCGGCGAGGTAAACCGACCCCATGCCTCCCTTGCCCAGCAGAGACAGCAGGCGATACTTGCCGAGAAAGAACCCTTTGTGCTTTCCCTGCAGCAGTTTGTCGGCTTGCCAGCGCGTCAGGCCACTTTTCTCGACCAGAGTGCTGGCAATTTCCCGGGAGTCTTCAACGTTGGTGCCGGCCGCCTTTGCTTCGGCCAGCACCCTCTGCAACTGATCGGGTGAGACCAGCCGACTGCGTTTGACTAATTCGAGGAAGGATTCGGCGGTAAACTTGATTGCCATCGCAATTCAGCCTGAAAGACCGCCATCGGACTGCCGTCGCGAATGGCGGCGACAATCATGGACCGGATGTGTTTTCGACGAGTTGACGGCAGCCATCATTCGGCCGATTCAGACCAACTGACCACCACGATTACCATACCAACCGCGCCATTCCGTTTCCACCCATTGTCAACAAGCCGACGACTTTCGCAGAACCGGCAGGCTGCAAAAACGACGAGTTTTGCTTCGCAAACTCAGTCGATGTCCACTTCCTACAGCCGATTCGTATTCCCTTTGTGTCGGCAACGGGGCCGGCGCGAGATTCCTCATTTCTGATGATGACGGTCACTCGACCGATTCTGTATACTTACCCCGCTTTTATCGAAACGACTGCAGGCGACCTCCGGCGGCATGACGTGATGAATCGGCAGATAACAATGGACTCTTCACAGCACCAACATCTTCACGTCCGCGTGCAGGCATTCCTGGGGACGGCCGCCTTGTTACTGGGCGTGGCATTGATTTGCCTGGGCCTGACTGCCGAAATGAGCGGCGGTGTGCCGTTCTTTATGCCTCGCAGTTGGTACGTCAATCGTTCGCTGTGGTATTTTCTGGCGATGGCGTGCTTTGTCGGCGGCGGGTATCTACTGAAAACGCAACCGATGTCATCCGGCCATTGGGAAGCACGCCGGCCGGGAATTCGATTTCGCCGTGTGGTGATTTACACTCGTTCCAATTGTGAACTGTGCGATGACGCCAAGCAAATGCTGGATGGCTACATGAATTACCTGCCGGCCATTCAGGAAATCAACATTGAAACCGACCAATCTTTGATCGAGCGTTACGGCACCTGTGTGCCGGTGGTCGAAATCGACGAGAAAGTACGTTTTCGCGGGCGGCTGAACGAGATTTTGTTACGGCGTTTAATCGAGGGAACACCGCCGCTCGAGTCTCTGATTGGCCGCGACGCGGAGTCTTCGTAACTCAGCGCTCCGCTTCGCAAAGGCTTCGCGTCGCGGCTAACCCATCACCTGATCCTCTTTCGATCGCGATTCTGTTTACACATGAACGTTTTGGGCATTTTCGTCAAGCAGCCGATTGCGGGACGCGTGAAAACGCGACTGGCGGCCGACGTGGGCAATGATCGCGCGGCTGCTTTGTATGCCGCTTTCACGGAAGATGTTGTGAATCGCTTTCGCGGGCTGGCCAACCGGCGGCTGCTCTGTCATACGCCGAGCGATGAACCGGCCTGCGACCACTTTCGCGACCTGTCTGCTGGCAACTATGAACTGTGGCCCCAACCGGAGGGGCCGTTAGGGGAACGACTGGACCGATTCTTTAGCGACGCCTTCGATGCCGGGGCGAAACGAGTTGTGGCGATTGGTTCCGACAGCCCGACACTGCCGTCGTTTCTCGTCACCGAAGCATTCGATCGTCTGGCCGAGAACGACTGCGTCATCGGGCCGGCGACTGACGGCGGCTACTATCTGATAGGTCAGGGCGGACGACATCGACCGCTGTTCGATCACATCAACTGGAGCCAACCGACGGTTCTGCGCCAGACCATCGCCCAAATGGAGAGCGTGTCAGCACGGCCGGCGTTATTGATGCCGTGGTACGACGTTGACACGCTTGACGATCTCGAATTGCTGCGGGGCCATATTGCCGCGATGCATGCTACTGGCGAGTCGACAAGCGTTCCGAAAACGGAAGTGTGTCTGGCGGAACGGAACGACAGTTGACGGCGAGCCAATGGATGCCAGCGATTCGAACCGCATGAGTGCGGTCATTATGCACCTGCAGCCATCCATGCGTGGGAAACGCGCTTCGACGTTGCCCTTACTATAATGCTGTCTATAATGCTTGCGCGTCGGTTGAAAAACAGGTAGTAATCGAACACCGCGAATTTTACAGGCGGTGATCGCCGTTGGCGTTCAGATGGATGAGCAAACATGTCACAGGATGCTTCACTCTCAAGATACCAGGCTGGGCCAGTTGGCGGCTCGAAGGTTTTGATCGCCGATGATAACCAGCAGAATTGTGAGCTGCTGGATGCGTACCTCGCCGATGAAGGCTACGAAATCTCGATGGCTTTCGATGGTCAGCAGACACTGGATGCAGTAGCGGAGAGTCAGCCCGATTTAATATTGCTGGACATCATGATGCCGCGATTGAGTGGCTACGAAGTCTGTCAGCAACTGAAGCAGCACAAGCGGACGAAGGACATCCCGATTCTGATGGTCACCGCATTGGCGGAGAAAGCCGACATCGAAAAAGCGGTCGAAGCGGGCTGCGACGATTTCCTTTCCAAACCGGTCAACAGTTTGGAATTGAAAACCCGCGTTCGCTCCTTGTTGCGCGTGCGACATTTGACCAACGAGCGCGACCGACTGCTGGCGTATCTGTCCGAAGTGGAAGCATCGCAGACGGGACAGCCGCAGGAAGGGTGAGCGGCTGGCGTTGTCAATTTTGGGATGCTATGGACTGGTTCCCAAGCTCCAGCTTGGGAACACTCCAACGCGAAGCTCTGCTTCACTCGTCGATGACATTAGTCCGAAGCGGAGCTTCGGGGAAGTGCGTTCCCAAGCAGAGCTTGGGAACGAGACCCAATTCTCTCATTATGATCGGTGCCCGTTATCTCATCTCCCAATGCCACACTTCCTAAAGTGACCGTGAAGCCGCGCCGTGCGCTGCCGTTTTTCCATCGGCATCCGTGGGTGTTTGCCGGTGCCATCGCGAAAGTCGAAGGCGAACTTCCACCCGGAACGGAAGTCGCGCTCGTTTCGAACACGGGCGAGTTCATCGGCCGTGGCCTGTTCAACCCCAACAGTAATATTCGCGTTCGACTGTATGGGTGGGAAGAAGATGTGCCACTCGACCGCGCCTTCTGGTCGGCCCGCCTGGATGCAGCGATCGCTGTGCGCAGCGGTTGGACAACCGGAGAACGGAGTCATTCGGCAGAACGACTTGTTTTCAGCGAAGGCGACGGTTTGTCTGGGCTGGTCGTCGATCGATACGGCGACTGGTTGCTGTTGCAGCTAACGAGCCTCGCGTTGTCGCAGCGCGTGAACGAAATTGTCGAACTGCTACAGGAGAAGCTGAAGCCGACGGGAATCTGGCTTCGCACCGAAAAGGGCATGCGCGAAAGTGAAGGGCTGGAGTTAAGCGACGGTTTGCTAACGGGGAGCGAACCACCGCGCCCACTTTTCATAGAAGAAGCAGGCGTCCGACACGGTGTCGATGTGTGCCAGGGACATAAGACGGGATATTATCTCGACCAGCGAGACAACCGCGACGCCGTCGCACGTTACGTGAAAGGGCATCGCGTACTCGACCTGTTCTGTTATACCGGCGGTTTCGGTTTGGCTGCTCTCGTCTGCGGTGGCGCGCAGGAAGTGATCGGTGTCGATTCGTCGGAACCGGCACTGACGCTCGCACGAGCAAGCGCTGAAAACAACGGCGTAAGCGACCGAATTCATTTCGAGAAAGCAAAAGTTTTTGAGTCACTGGAAAAGATGCAGGCGGCCGGCGAACAATTTGACACCGTGATTCTCGACCCGCCGAAAATGACGCGTCATCGCGCTGGAACCAGACAGGCACTGCGGGGATATCATAGCTTGAATCGCATGGCGGTCGATGTTTTGCGACCGGGCGGCCTGCTGGTGACATGCAGCTGTTCCGGATTGATCGACCGTGCTGACATCGATCAAATGTTGGCCGACGTTTCGCTGCAGGCAAAACGCCCGATCCGCATTCTCGAATCGCGTGGACAAGCACCCGATCACCCCGTGTCGGTCCATTGCCCGGAAACCAGCTATCTGCAGTGCAATATCTGCCACGTTGAGTAGTCGATTTGGAATAACAACCGGGATTACGGCCCAATCGGATAACGGAAAAAACCGGGAATTTCAGGAATTCCAAGATCCGGCACGTCTGTTGCTTCGTTTACCGCGTATGTGCAGTTGTCGAGCCGATGTTTCGGCTCAGCACGAGATCGCCCCCCGGAAACGAGCGAAATTCCCGCTGCAACAGTTCTTTTGGCCGTTGCACACCGGTGTCCGATCCGACAACATTGCTTGTAAGAATTGCCATCGAATAGCACGGAGACGCGAATGTCGATCTTTCTGCTTGCCGCCACGCTGACTGCCACTCCTGCAGCAGTCGAGTCGTTTTCATCACAGCATGCTGCTGCAATTGCATTGGCCGACAAAGTGCAAACCGGCACGCTGTTATTCAATCGCGGCGACTGCCTGGCAATTAAGATGTATACCAATAGCCCATACACTCACGTCGCGGCCGTCGTGATGGAGCAGGGCAGTCCGTTTGTGTATGACAGCATGAACGGTGTCGGAGTGCGTCGGCTGTCGCTCGAAAAATATCTCAAGACACAGCGTCCCGATGTGATTCATGTCTTTCAGCCAGCCAAAGCATTCTCTCGGCGTCGTTCCAAAGTTTTTGAGGATGCACTCGAAAGTGAACTCGGCCGCCCGTATGCGGTCAAACATCACTTGACGGGCAAACGTGCCAAAGGACTGCATTGCTCGGAGTATGTGACCGATGCGCTGAAATCGACACGGATGATTCAGGTGAAACGTCCGCCCAAAGTTTCACCTGCCAGTTTGGTGGAGGGTATCCTGCAGGCCGACCTGTATCACGCGACCCAAAAGATCCAGGTCGTCGAGCCTCGGCTGCCGGTAGCGAGGGGCGACAATTGGTGCGAGCAAATGTGGATCGACACAAAGGTCTGCTCGTCGCGTTGCTGCGTGAAGATGCGCCGCTGGTTCTTGTGCCATTGAGGGCGGCGACCGTCGTGTAACACCCGAAATCTCGATTAACGAATCGCGGCTGCCACTTGCGTGTCGCCAGTGTCCACCGTGATGCACTGGCGACACGCCAGTGGCACCCCAAAGAGACCGGCATTACTTTTTCGCGGCCCGCTGCTGCTTGACGAGATCGACGATGACCGCCTCAAGTTGCTTCAGGCCTTGGTCCGGCTTGATGTTGAAGAAGCCGGTGCTGTAGTGGGCAATCTTTCCGTCGGTCCCAATCACAACCCACAGCGGCAACTTCTCGTCCAAGCGACGCGGGTCGCCAAATTTTCCGAGCAGCGTTCCATCGTCGATCACAATCGGGTACCCGAGATTGAAAAACTCCCGCAATTGGCGGGCCGACCGAACCGCGGCTGACCGCTGCGAGGCGTCTGCGAAACGCTTATCAACCGCAACGCCATACGTTTTCACATTGAGCCGTCGCTTGATGTTCTTGTTGTTGAGGAAGTCGAGATACCCAACCTGACCGTAAGGCTCGACGAGTGGTTTGTTGCGATACTCCCAGAAGTGCAGCACGATTATACTGTCTTCCAATTCCTTGGGGGATACCGTCCCGCCGGTCAGTTTTTTCAATGTCAGCCGGGGCGCTTTGGTGCCGACGAACTTCTTTGCCAGCCCAGCGACGTCGGTCACGCGTTGCTGTTGCGCTGCGATGTCGCGACGAATAATTTTGGCGTATCGGTCGAAGGGCGTCTTGGCCGATTCGGTTGCCAGACGATCGATGACCGCCGCAGCGGCCTTGAGTTGAGCATCGCTCAATTCCGACTTCAATTCCTGAGACTTTGACCGTTTGAGTGTTTCTTTCAGTGCGGCAATCGTCTGCAGCGGCTTTTGCAGCACCGGCAGCGATTCCTTTTTCACCGGCTTGACCGACTCCAGTTCGTACTTCAACGAATACCGATCGCCCCGTCCCATCGTCACGCGTTGCTCGGCCGAGACGATTAACTGACTCGACTTCTCGACGAACAGCGTCTGCTGATGACCAAAGTTGTTCGAAACATCGACGACCCAGCAATCGCGATCTTTGAATTTGCGCGAGCGGAGAACTTCAAACGCTTGCTTCCCATCTTTCCATTCCGCTCCGGCCTTGAGTTTGTCGCCGAATTCAAAAATTGGCAAACGCACCGTCACGGGAAACGTCGATCCATCGTGATTGTGCAGCAACCGAATGCGCGTACGATTGGTCGCCTTGTTCGCCTTGTTGAGTGCAATCACGCCGAAACGTTCCGGCCATGACCAACCACCACCGCCGGCTTCATCGACCAGAAACGCGAGATCGCTTCCGGCATCGCGTTTTACAAGCAGGCAGAAGATGTCGAATTGTTTGGATTCAAAACCGTCAGAATTACGGCCGGTCGGCGTGAGCGTGCCGTTGTAACGAATTTCGGTGGCTGGTCCTTCATCCAACACCGAGTTCAACAACGACATCAGCAACAGGCCGTGTGATAGAATGCTCACCAAGGAGTCTCCTCGAGAGTTCGTTGCCGCCAAACGCAAATTGCGGGCGGTGGGGGGGGGCAGGGGGGGACTGGCGTCAACCGTGACGACCAATGACCGATTCATCTTCCCAGAACAACCGACCGCTGGCAAGTGTCGGTGGGAGTTTGCATCCGGGTGGGTCCGGATGACGCGTGCAGCGTCGGTGGCAACGTTCCCAGGCGACCCAAGGGTGAAACACGTGGGTTTTCCGATGTGCCGATCGGCGATTATCGACCGCTTGCTACTGCCGATTCGCAAGAACGACAAGCCCCGCAACTGGCTCGTCCCCTGTTGACACCATATGAATCGACGCCTACGCTAGAGCTGTTGAATCAACATTTTGCGAGGGAATTGCGTCTGGCCCATGCGTCAGGCATGCGAGTGGGGGGAAGACTATGCAATTTAGACAGCGCGTCCGTCGGATCGGCCTGCTGTTGTTGTTCGTGTTGTCGGTGTCGTTTACCGCAGCACATTCGCAGCCGCCTTCGGCCGGGGGAGAGTCTCGCCAACAGGCGAAACCTGAAGAACGGGTCGTGATCCAGCGGGAAGCGATGCGGCTGATCGACCCGAAGCGCTATCAGATTGCCCTGGCATTGGAACCCGTCCGCAAATTGACGATTGCCGCGCCCATTGCTGGCCGCGTCAAATCGATGCTGCGAAAGCCGGGCGACAAAATCATTAACGGGACAACAGTAGCTCGCTTGGACGATACCGAGCAGGCATTGCTCGTCGAGCAGGCGGAAGCCAATCTGAGAGTCGCGGAAATCGAATTACGCCGCGCCAAAAAGCAGGCCGACACCGATATCATCCAACTGTCCGAAGCACGGCACGATGCAGCAAAAGCAGCCCACGACTTGGCCAAGTTCCGACTCGAACAGACAAACGTTCGTGTTCCATTCGCCGGCGAAGTCTTTCGGACACACGTGATCGAGGGGCAGGTTGTCAGCGTGGGTACGCCGCTGTGTGAATTCGGCGACGCAACGCAACTCCGGGTGGAAATTCCCGTCGAACGCAATTCCGTCAAGCCCAAGCAGAGCATCAAAATCACCATTGAAGACACGACGGTGAATGGAACCGTGGAAAGTATCCTGCCGCTGGCCGCCAGGTTTGGACCGTTGCGGGAACTGGTCAAGTCGCTCGCGTCGGCAACCGTGTTAATCGACAATGAAAGCGGGCGAATTCGCCCTGGGCAATTGGTTGATGTTGCAATCATCCCCCAACAGTTTGTCACTCAAGTCCCCAATCGCAGCCTCGCGAATGTTGCAGAGGGCGGACGCAAGGTTCAGGTTGTGCGGAGCGGGATCATTCGCAATGTCCTCGTGAAACTTCTCGGTCAGGTGGGAACCGAGCTCTCGTACGTCAGCGGCTCCTTTGCTCCCGGCGACGAGCTGATTGTAAGCGCGTCACAGGAGTTGGCCGATGGAACGCAGGTGCGACCGGCCAATGTCGCCGCCAAGTCGGACCCCCGTAATGCAAAGGTTAATTCGGGGACAAATTCGCCACGGAGGCGGGGCGCATTCTGAATTCCGCCCCCACTTGGGGGGCAGTTCGTTTATAATTAATTAGAATTGGCAGCGCAGGGCCAATTTCCGAACGGGATGTGGCGGCAATCGGGCAGGGGGGCGGGCGACTCACTGCATCTTTGCGATCGACTGAATTGACCGCAGCAATGCAGCCTGGAAATATCGCGACCATCCAGCAGTAATTCACCCGCCACTCAAGAGAGGCAACGGAGCGGAAACGTGTCGGACGAACAAAACACCTATGACGGCTTGGAGCTAATCAATTGCGTTGCCTCGGGGACGCACTCGCAGATTTGGGAGTGCGTCGAACCGGGTGGCAGCCAGCCCCTTGTCGCCAAGCTCCTGCTGCCCGATGCGATCAAAGAGAAGGGGTGCCTGGCGACGCTTAAGCATGAAGCGAAAGTGCAGAAGGATCTTGTGCATCCCAACTTTCTTTCGCTTCACCGAATCGTTACGAACAAGGAACACGCCTACATCTTAATGGACTACTTTCGCGCCCCAAATGTGAAGACGCAGTTGATGTCCGACATCATGGCGCTTCAAATCAGGGCGCAGAAGTTGATTGAAGGGTTGTGCATTTCGCTGGCACACATGCACGACAAAGGTTGGATTCACCGTGACATTAAGCCTGAGAACATCTTGTTCAACAAGTCGGGCGAATTGAAGCTGATCGATTTTTCGTTGACAGTCCGCCGTTCCAGCGGACTGGGCAAGATGTTTGCCGGTGGAACGAAATCGGTGCAGGGCACACGGACCTACATCGCCCCGGAGACGATTCTCAAAAAAGCGCCCACAGTGCAAACCGACATGTACAGTTTGGGTATCACGCTGTTTGAGATCCTCGCAGGCCAAAGGCCCTTCACCGCACCAACTCCCGACCTGCTGTTGATCAAGCACCTCAAAGAGCCAGCACCAGCGCTCTCGGAATTTAACAAAAACATCACCCCTGAAACCGACGAATTCGTTCGACGCATGTTGTTCAAAAAACCGGACAAACGGCACGCGAACATGAACGAGTTGCTTGCCGAGCTTCGCTCGCTCAAACTCTTCAAAGAGGATGTTGCCCAACTCAAGGCAGCTGCTGACCAGAAGAAAAAAGAAACTGCTGATGCCGGGGGAGACCTCAGCAAGGCCTGGTCGCTCGACAGTCGTCGCGACGCATTGCTCACCGAAAAGGGAATCGCCCCTCCGGTCAAACCAAAAAAGAAGAAGAGCAAATTGGCTGCGTCCACGCCGCCCGCTGCGCCCGCAACACCGCAGCAGCCAACTGCTCCACAACAGCCGCCTCCCGCCGCGGCTTTTCCCGGTCAACCACAACCGGGGCAGTTTCCGCAGTTCGCACCGCCAGGATATTTTCCGCCCGGCATGGCTCCACCAATGCCGGGGCAGCCGGGCGTCCCCATGCCGCAAATGCCTCAGCAACCGTTCCCTCAGCAACAATATCCTCTACAGGGGTATCCGCCCGGCTATCCACAATACCCGCCGGGCGTGGCGCCGCCAGCGCAACCACCAATGCAAACGCCGGCGCAGCAGCCAGCGGGTACGCAACCCGTGCCGTCGGCACAGAACCAGCCACCACAACAGCAAATTGCTGCGCCCATTCAACAACCGCAGCCGCCCGCCGCCCCCCCCGACCCCAGTGTTGATGTCATCTCACGAGAAGAAGCCGAATTGCAACCGCAGGCTCCCGTGTCCAACGAACGTCACGCCAGCCAAAGCGATAGCGACTCTGATCTGCCTTTGATGGACGAACTGCCCGACGTCCTCTAAAACGACCGACACGTAATTGCTGATCTCTGACTTCTGATCTCTGGTTCCCAACTCCCATGCCACCACCACAAATCCTGCAGTTTGAACGTCCCATCTTTGAGATGGAAGAACAACTCCAAAAGCTCCAGGAGCAATCGAATCCGTCGGCGCATATCAAAGCCGCCATTCGAAATTTGCGCGTCGAAATTAAACGCAAAACCCGCGAGATTTTCGATAACCTCGATCCGTGGCAAACCGTCAAAGTTGCGCGGCATCCCGAGCGCCCACAAACGCTCGACTATCTGGAACTTGTCTTCGATGAATTCATCGAACTTCACGGCGACAAATCATTCCGCGACGATCCTGCCATGCTCTCCGGTTTCGCCAAACTCGAAGATCGCAAAGTGATGTTCGTCGGCCAACACAAAGGCCGAACTCTCGATGAACGCAATGCCCACAATTATGGCATGCCCAATCCCGAGGGCTATTGCAAAGCCCTTGCGAAAATGAAAACCGCCGCCAAGTTCGGCCTGCCCATCATCTGCTTCATCGATACACCCGGTGCCTATCCCGGAATCGGCGCCGAAGAACGTGGTCAGGCCTATCAAATCGCCGTCAATCTCCGCGATATGTCTCGGCTCAAAACGCCCATCATCTGTGTCGTGATTGGCGAAGGCGGTTCTGGCGGCGCGCTGGGAATTGGCATCGGCGATCACATTTGCGTTCTGCAATTTGCCTACTATTCGGTCATCAGCCCCGAGGGCTGCGCTGGGATTCTCTGGAAACAAGCGACCCCCGAAAATAGCGCTGCCGCTGCGCAAGCGTTGAAATTTACGGCCCCCAATTTGCTCGAACTCGGTGTCATCGACGAGGTCATTCCCGAGCCACTCGGCGGCGCTCATCGGGATCATCGCGCGATCGCGTCCACGCTCAAACAATCGCTGCTGAAGAATCTCAAATCGCTCTCGACGATTCCCACCGATGAATTGCCCGATCGTCGTTATGAGAAATTTCGCCGTATCGGTGTATTCGAGGAGGGCGGCATCTCGGATGCGTCGTGACGTGAGCCCACCAAAGTTCAGCCACGTGACCCATCCCCAGAGAAGCTGAAACCCCAACGTCCGATAATGTCTGTTATGTTTACTTAACGACGTGTTTTCTGCGGGAAACTAGCAGATTTCTTGGGCTCTGAAACGTCATTTCGGCCTGGCAGCATCCCCCTTCCCCTTGCGATCTCGCAGTCGTGAGGAATCCAGATTGCCTGTTGCCGAAGCTCGATTGGAGTGATTTGCGGGCATGCTCGAAACCTACAAAGAGATAATTTCGCAGCAATTCGAGGCGACCTTTTGCATGCTCGGAACGTGCATCGGTCGGTGCCCCGAAGCGAGCTGGAACGCTCCGGTTGCCAATCTCCAATTCTGCCAGGTGGCATTTCACACGTTGTTCTTTGCAGACGTGTATCTTGGCCCAGACCTCGAGTCACTTCGACAGCAGCCGTTCCATCGGGGGGTTCTTCGCGCATTTTAGTGGGTGCTGCTTGATTTGACGTGTGGAATCGATCTCGGGATCATGGGGGATTTCCGAGGTCGAGACGATGGAATCTCTGAATGCGCATTACCGACTTCTT
>Ga0115002_10002589_pt1 | contig 23451 bp, 18 predicted proteins | sample ArcticOcean_MG_C_8_FD_89576 | JGI IMG/M metagenome (GOLD analysis project Ga0115002, IMG submission 89576) | Marine microbial communities from western Arctic Ocean - ArcticOcean_MG_CB11_86 | ecosystem: Environmental > Aquatic > Marine > Oceanic | place: Arctic Ocean: Canada Basin | collected... | reverse complement strand
CGCATTGCCAAAGACGCCACCGGAAACGTGGTGCTCACCGATGCCATTGCCCGCGCGGCCGAAAGTGTTTCTGCGGGCAAAACACTTGCACAACCTCTGGCGGCCAGCCGGCAATTCCCCGTGGAAATCATCGAGATGATCTCTGTCGGCGAGGAAGCGAACAATCTGGAGCAGGTCCTGATCAACGTGGCTGACACGATGGAACAACGCACCAATCGGCGGCTCGACATGTTCGTCAGGCTTCTCGAACCGCTGCTATTGCTGATCATGGCGAGTATCATTCTGTTTGTGATGATCGCCCTGCTGGTACCCATTCTACAAAGCTCGTCGGCGTTCTGAACGCGACGAGGCGACGACTTACAATTCACGCTTTGAGGAAGGAACGACAATGACCCACAATCAAAAACGCCGCCGAGGTGGTTTTACCCTGCTCGAAGTTCTGCTTGTGCTCGCCATCCTGATGGTGATCGCGGGGATGGTGTTGCCTCGGCTGATCGGCACGCAGCAGGAAGCCCAGGTCGACGCGACCAAGCTGAAACTTGAAAACTTCAGCAAGCAGGTCACGCAGTACGCCATCGCCCACGACGGCGAATACCCCGCCGGGTCGAACCAGGAAGTCATCCAACTGCTGATGAACCCCGGTGAAGACGAGAACGGCAAGGCGATTGCCCGGTATCTCGATGAAGCCCCCGAAGACCCTTGGGGCAACATACTGATGTACGAATACCCGAACACCAAGGATCCCAACGCGGGCACGCCCGCCATCTGGTCGTGGGGTCCGAACAAACAGGACGAACAGGGTGGCGGCGACGACATCAAAAGTTGGACGGATCCCAACGAACAGAAGAACTGAACGGACGCGGTCGCCCGACATTCCCACGACACCAACTCTCCCGTCGAGCGACGGAGCGGGGTCGTGAATGGCGAATGACCCATGACACATGACGAACACATCAGCAGAAACATCACGCGGCGACGCACCAGCCGTTGTTGCGCGCCGGGTTGCTCTGCGCAAAATCGTTCACCCCGTACCGCCTACACGCTGATCGAAATTCTGATCGTGCTGGCCGTCTTCGTCTTCGTGGCGGGCATCACCTGGCCGGGCGTCACGCGCATGTATCGTGAGGCAAAGCTCGATCGCATTACCGAAGACGTTCGCGTTGAGTTGGCCGGCACACGAATTCGCGCCATCGATGCCAGCTTCCCCTACCAGTTCCGCTACGAACCGGCCGGGCAGCGTTATCTGGTCATCACGGCCCAAACCGGAGTCAGCACCGGAAGCCAATCGGAAAGCGACACCTCAGACGACCCCAACACAACCAGCGTGAAAGTTCGTTACGACGAACTCCCCGAGGGGTTCCAGTTCCGGCACCCGGTCGATGAACACACCGGGTCACCCTCCGCTTCGTTCGGCGATCGGCTGCCACAGGAATGGCTGGCCGAACTGCCCAACGCGCTCGAATTGTCGTCGGTCTATTGGTCACCCCCCATCACCTTCTACGCCGACGGCACGGGGACCGACGCGGTTCTCGACATCATCAACGAAGACGAACAGTCCCGCCGTATCTCCGTTCGCGCCTTAACCGGCGCGGCGTCCGTCCGGAAAAGCATCGCGGAGACCTCGCGATGAAAAACGGGCATCTCCAATTGACAGCGCAGCGGCGCGGCTTCTCACTGTTTGAAGTGGTCCTCTCGCTCAGCATTCTACTCGGCGCACTGACCGCCTGGAGTCAGTTGATCGATACGGGAGCACGGGCCGGCATCAAAGCGAAACTGCAAACCGAAGCCATCCTGCGTTGTGAATCGAAACTGGCCGAGATGATCGCCGGAGCCGAAGCCCTCGAAACGGCTGACTCTGTCGCCTTCGACGACGACCCCGAGCATTGGTCCTGGGCGGCCAGCGTGACCGATGGGCCTTACCTCGACTTGTTGGCGATTCGGGTGACCGCCACCCATACCGGAGGGCGGGAAGACGTTTCCTACACCCTGACCTGCTACATTCGCGACCCGGCCATTTACGAAGACGCAGCCTTTGAAGCTTCGCAAACCGAGGAGGTCGACGAATGATCTCCACCAAACGAAAAGCAGCACCACGTGTCGGCCGACCTGCCGGGTTCACGCTGCTGGAAATCCTGCTGGCGATGGGGCTGTCCGTGATTCTCCTGGCCATCATCGGGCAGGCGCTGTACATGTACGGGCAATATTCGACGATCGGCCGGGCACAAGTCACGCGTTCACAACTGGCCCGCGCCATTCTCAAACGCATGGAGACCGACATCCGCTCGGTCGTCTATCGTCCGCCCGAGGAAGAGGGCGGTGAAGCCGCCGAAGGGCAGGCGGCTGACGAAGAAGCGGCCGAAGACGCCGACGAGGAAGTGATCGAACCCGAACTGCAAGATCCCACTGACGCTTACGCGACGGGAAGCCTGGGCGTTGTCGGCACGGCCGATCAGCTGGTACTCCACATCAGCGCCCCCTCACGCGATCTCAATTATTCCTCGGTACTGGACGGCGAAACGCTCAACGCTCGGACCAGCGATTTGCAGTCCGTCTCGTGGTTCTTGGCAGTCAGCGGTGCCGACGGTCTGCCCGGCGCGGCAGCCGACCTGGCTGCGGAGACGCCGTCTTACACCGCATCCAACGGCGAATCGCAAGGGCTGTCTCGACTAGCAGGCGATCGCATGACGATGAACTTTGCCGACGCCGAATCCGACCTAGCCACCTTGGTGCAGTCGACGAATCTGCTCGCGCCGGAAGTCACCTTCTTACAGTTCCGCTACTTCGATGGCGTCGACTGGCTCGAAGACTGGGACAGCGATGCGCTGGGCGGGTTACCGAAGGCCATTGAAATCATCATCGGCTTCGATCCGCTCGACGCAGAAACGACAAACACGCAGCAACCGAAGTCTCCCTTCGCCGACCGCACCGCAGCGAAGTCCGAGACGTATCGATTGGTTGTCGCACTCCCTTTGGCCCAACCCTACATCGCCGAACTCGAATTCTGAAATCACTCGCCCTTTCTTTCTCTCTTGAAACAGTTTCCTCGCCACATGAACCGCACGTCATCGACAAATCGCGAATCCTCTCACCGGATCGGCTCAATAGCTGCATCCCGGCGGGGGAGCATTCTGTTGATCGTACTGGTCATGCTCGTGCTGTTGTCGTTGGGGGCGTATACGTTTTCCGAGTTGATGGTCTCCGAACTCCAGGGGACCGCCATGTACGGCCGGGGCGTGGAGACCCGCGTGTTCGCCGACTCGGGGGTCGAGATGATCGCCACCGTGCTCGGCAACCCCGACGAACTGCTCGACGGCAACATGTACCACAACCCCGAAGTCTTCGGCGGGCAATTGCTTCGTGACCGAGGTACGGCTCGCGGGCGGGGCGGGTTTGTCATCATCGCACCGGTGGCCAACGACGACACGGCTTCCACCGTGCGTTACGGGTTGATGAACGAGTCGGCCAAGCTGAATATCAACACGCTGGCGACGGCCGACCTCGAGGAAGAAGAAGCACGCGACGCACTGCTGGCCCTACCGGAAATGACAACGGAACTCGCCGACGCCATTCTGGACTGGATCGACAAAGACGACGAACTACGCGAGTTCGGAGCCGAGAACGACGCCTACGAAGGACTCGGTTATCAATCAAAGAACGGCCCGCTGGAATCACTCGAAGAGCTGCTGCTTGTCGCGGGCGTCACCCCCTGGTTACTGTTCGGGGAAGACGCCAACCGCAACGGCTTGCTCGACGCGAACGAGAACGACGGCGAAAACACACTCCCCGTCGACAACGCCGACGGCACACTCGCGTTGGGTTGGAACGCGTACCTGACGGTTCACAGTCGGGAATCCAATCTTCGCGCCGACGGGTCGCCCCGCATCGACTTGAATGACGGTTCGCTCGATGAATTGTTCGACACGCTGGAAGAAGAGTTCGACGAAGAGACCGCGATTTTCATCGTCGCGTATCGAATGTTTGGACCGGTCGACGATGGCCTAGCCGACGAGGCAGAGTTGGAAGGGGACGAGAAGGTTCGTCAAGCGGCCAAGAGAATTGCCAAAGCAATTTTCAGTGCAGGCAAGTCGGCCGGGAAGACGGTCAGCCGTGGTGGCATGAATCTCGCCGTCGGTGCGCAATTCGAAGTCAATTCTCTTTACGACTTGATCGACGCGGAAGTCGACGCCGAAATCGACGAGGTGAACACCACGCTGGCCAGCCCGTGGACGTCTGACGCGGGCGACATGCAAGAGTATCTGCCCGATCTGATGGACCGCCTCAGTGTGACGGGTAATGAGTTCATCAAGGGGCGAGTGAACGTGAACGAAGCCCGTCTCGAGGTGCTACTGGGCATTCCCGGTATGGACGAAGAACTGGCCGCTGCCATTGTCTCCGGACAGTTAATCGACGCGGACGGCCAACCGCTCACCGACGCCATCGCCTTGCGTCAAACCACCGGCTGGCTGGTGATGGACGGGTTGATCGACCTGCCACGTATGCGCGAACTGGATGAATTCCTGACCGCGCGAGGCGACGTGCATCGCGCGCAGGTTGTCGGATTTTTCGAGTCCGGCGGTCCCGTGTCACGTTTGGAAGTCATCGTCGATGCCACCCAGAAACCGCCCAAGGCCGTTTTCGTTCGCGACCTGACACCACTGGGCCGGGGTTACGACCGACGCCATCTGGGGGTATTCGTCCCCCAGTAGCAACATTTCCCCTTGTCTCACGGAGGCACGACACGGGATCATGGAAGCAGCACAGTAAATCATAACCCGACGCGTAAGCGAGGGACGCAGGGAATACGCTCGATTTTCCTGCGTCCCTCCCCGACGCGTCGAGTTCACTTGAGTTCTCCAACAAAGACTAATCTCTACCTTAGAGTCATCCGATGCCCGACTATCTAGCCATCGATTGGGACGAACACGAAATCTGCGGCCTGGAAGCGCGCGTGGCCAAGGACCGTGTGCAATTACAGCGCGGTTTCCGACTGGCGATCCCCGACGGATTCGATGACCAGACCGACGCGAAAGCCGCCGGCGATTGGTTGCGCGGTGAGTTGGATCGCCTGGGTATCTCCAGCCGACAAACACTCCTCTCACTACCGCGCGAGGAAGCGGTTGTCCGACCGCTCGAATTGCCGAACGCACCTGACGACGAACTGCCCGCGATGGTGCAGTTTCAAGCGGCTGCCAAGTCGGCCGGGGCGCTCGACCAACAGGCGCTCGATTTCCTGCCGCAACCACCACGCCTGACCGATGGTGATTCGCATGCCGAGTTCGCCGGTCGCGATGTGCTTGTGGCGACGATCGCCCGCGAACGCATCGAACAATTACAAAACATCCTCACCCACGCAGGCCTCGAACTGGTTTCGATCGGCATCAGTCCGGTGGCAACAGCCGAACTCATCGCACGGGCCGAACAACGCGCAGGCGACGACCCGAACGAGCCGACGCTTATCGTTGCACGGCACGGCCGGCGTGTTGAGATTTCTCTCATGCGTCAGCAGGCGCTCGTCTTCACACACTCGACGCAACTTTCCGGTGACGACGCACAACGCGACGTGCAGTCGGTCGTCATCGAGATCAACCGGACCAGCGTGGTCATGGAACGCACGCAATCCGGCTTTCGCATCGCGAAGGCCTGGGTGATCGGCGGCGAGAAGGCCGACGATCCGCTGTTCCGCGCGTTGAATGACCGACTGAAAGCCCAGGTGCGAGCGTTCGATCCGCTGGTCGATGTCGACGCGGCCACCGATGTGTCGTCGGTCGCCGAACATGGCAGTCAGTTCGCCGGCCCGCTCGGCATGCTGCAAGCGAAGTCGGAATCGCTCCTTGAAGCCATCGATTTCCTCACCCCTCGCAAATCACAGGTGAAGCCCGACCGGAGGAAACAGCAACTCAGCATCGCCGCTGCGGCCGCCATGTTGCTGGTCGCGACCAGTTACGGCGGACTGTGGTGGTATGAAAGCGGGATCGAAAGCGAGATTACGACGAATCAACAAGCGACCTCCGCTTTGACGAGCCAACTCCGTCAGCTCAAACCGAAACTTGAAGCCGAAACTGAATTCGCGAATTGGGATCAACGCAGCATCGACGGCTACGCCAAGCTGCGGGAACTGCACGAGATCATGCAGGGAACCGGCCGCGTCCTACTCAAGGACTATCGCATCGACCCTGGTCTCGGCAACTCGGTCGCGAAAATCCACGCGGTGGGCTACGCCAAGGATCGAGCCGACATCGAATTACTGTTCACCGCTTTGCGAAAGCAACACTTCGGCGTGGAACCGAAAGAATTAGAACGCACAGAAGACGACGCGGAATACCCGTGGTCTGTTGAGCTGGATCTCACGCTGCCACTCGAAAAGAAAGTGGTTGCGGCGGAACTCGCTAAAACCGGAGTTGTTAACTAATGCAGGATCGTGAAAAAAAACTCGCCCTTTCACTGCTCGCCGTGCTGGTTGTGGTCGGCGGATATGTGTTCATCGAGGGCAAATGGGAGCAGCTCGATGCGCTCGGGAAACGACATGATTCGGCGGAAACCAATTTTGCACAGGTACGCCTGCGCAAAGCGGCGGGCGACGCGGCCGTTCGGCGTCTGGAAAGTTGGCGCACACAAAGCCTGCCGCCCGACCCCGATGACGCACAACGACTGTACTTGGCTTGGCTGACCAACTTGGCTCAGATGTGCGAGATCGACGCCATCAAGGTCACGCCCGGACGGCAGATTCCCAAAGGCAAAACGTACGTCGGCGTGCAAGTTGTCGTCGAGGGGCAAGCCACGATCGATCGTCTCGCACGATTTCATTACCGGTTCGAGCGGACCGACCTGCCACACCGGATCGTGCGACTGAACCTGGAAAGTGCCGGCAGCGAAGGCAATCCCCTGCTCACCTTCAAGCTGACAACCGAAGCCCTCTCCGTCCCTGACGCGAAGCCGCATGACGTATTATTCCCGCAAACAACTCTCGCAGGCGATTTGGCAGCCGATGCCACCACGATGACCGTCACTACCACAGCCAACTTTCCGACCAAAGGCACGTTCCGCGTTCGTCTCGGAAGCGAGTACATCACCGTGACCAAGGCCGACGGCAAGAATTGGTCGATCACGCGGGGCGTCGATGGGACGAAGGCCTCCACCTACGCATCAAAAGGGGTCGTCGAACTAGCTCCGCTTATTGAGGCGAAGCAAGCGTTGACGTTCGAGGAATACCGACGCCGCATCGAGGGCAGTCCGTTCGTCAAACCCCAACGTTACAACCCTCGGCTGGACAAAATCGAAGACCAACTTCTCGTGCGCGGCGAGTCGATCAATTTCCTCGCCCAGGCCGGTGGGTTCGACGCGGATGACGGCGACCTCGCCTATCGACTGAAAGGTGATCTTCCGCCCGGTATATTGATCGACGCGCGAACTGGTGCGATCTCGTGGAAACCAGCAGAAAAGCAGCCGGTCGGAGAGTGGAAACTTACGCTCACCGTTGCCCCCACACGAAACGAGAAGGCCGAGAAATCCCAGTCGTTCCAAGTCACGCTGAGGGAACCGAACAATCCACCGGTGCTGGAACCGATCAGTGGGCAAACCGTCTTCCTGGGCGACACGCTGACCTTCACCGTCAAAGCGATCGACCCGGATGGCGACGCCCTTGCTTACTACCTAGAAGAGGAATCCGACGACGGAGCGAAGATCGATCCCGACACCGGAGAGTTCGTCTGGACGCCGGCTGAGGAACTTGATTTCGGTGATTATGATGTCACGGTGATCGTGGCCGATGGCGGCAAGCCGCAGCAGTCGATTCGCCAGAAGGTGACAATCACAATTGCCGACAACATCGCCGAGTTCACCTATCTCGTCGCCTCGATCGCCGCCGATGACGACCGTCAGGCCTGGTTGTACGACCGCTCGCAAAACAAACGCCTGGTGTTGCGGGAGGGGAAACTGATCGAAGTGGCCGGCATGAAGGTGCTCGTTGCGGAAATCGCGCGCGATCACATCATCCTGAAACGGGGCAACGACATGTACCGCCTCAAACTCGGTCGCAACTTGCGGGCGATGGAAAAACTGCCCGCATCGAAACTGCCCGCAGAGGCTCCGCCGGCACCCGCTTTGCCCGAAGAGGAAGCCAAGACGGCCGAGAAACCGGCTTCCTAGTACGCAGATCAGGCGAGCCGGATGCGTCAGCGTCCGGATGAATTGCAGACAACAGCCAGCTTACGCTGGCCGCTCGCCGAGAAGTTGGAAGTCGTTCCCGGTCGGGTTTTGGAAGACGGCCAAATCGAAGTGAGGTAGCACGGCGAAGAGGTGGTCGAAGATGTCGGCCTGGATTTCTTCGTAGCTGACCCATTCGGTGTCGCTGCTAAAAACGTAGATTTCGATCGGCAGTCCGCGATCGGTGGAAGGCATTTGGCGTACCAGGAACGTCATGTCGTGGTGGATTTGCGGGTGCTGTTTCAGGAATGCCTTGATGTAAGTCCGAAACACGCCGATGTTCGTCAGTTTGCGTCCGTTGACGGGCACGGAGGCATCGACTTCGTGCAGCGTATTAAACTGCTCGATCTCCTGCCATTTCGCGTCGAGATGTCCAGCAATGAGTGAGAAACGATGAAACCGCGAGAGCATTTCTTCGTCGCAGAAACGAATTGTATTCATGTCGATGTGAATCGACCGCTTGATCCGCCGCCCGCCCGATTCCGTCATCCCGCGCCAGTTCTTGAAGGAATCGGAAATCATAGCGTAGGTGGGGATCGTGGTGACCGTCATGTCCCAGTTCTGCACCTTGACGGTCGTCAGCGTGATATCGAGCACGTCGCCATCGGCTCCGTACTTGGGCATTTCGATCCAGTCACCCACGTTGACCAAGTCGTTGACGAAAATCTGTACGCTGGCGACCAGGCCGAGAATCGTGTCTTTGAAGACCAACATCACCACCGCCGTAATGGCCCCGATTCCGGCCACCACGCCCCACGGATCGCGACCGGTCAACTGGGCCGCCATAAAAATGCCCGCCACAATCCAAATCAGGATTTTTGCACTTTGTACGAATCCCTTGATTGGGTTCGTACGGGCCTTTTTCAGCGTGTCGTAAATGTCGGATGCCGCGTTCAGGAACGCGCTACAAACCAACGCCCCGATGAAGATCATGTAACTCACAGCAATTTGCTGGACAACAATCTCGGCGTTGAACTCAAAAAACGGAGGCGTAAAGAGGGGGGCCAGCAGATAAATGGCCGCCGCCGGCACCAGGTGCGTCATCCGCGTGAACAGCCGCCGTTCGACGAGAAAATCGTCCCATTGCGTCGGCGTGCGACGCACCACCGGACGAATCACAATCGCATTCACCGCCCGGCCGATCATCTGCAGTAGGAACGCAATGAAGGCTGTTCCCAGGATGACAACGGCAATCGCGACCCACTCATCGAGATCGCCGCCGAAATACTTTTCGGAAAGCCATTCGTGCAACTGTTCAACCAGCGGCAACGAATCGTCATCGGGAGATTTAGCGAACAGAGAGAACATCGTCGTTTTCCTTCAATCGATTCGCAAATCGAAGGCGTTGGCGAGCGGCCAGCGTCAACCGGCTGTTTCACGCAATTGATCCAGACGCTCACGCATCCGGCTCGCCACAAAGCCGTTTTCAACGCTGCAGTCTAACCAGCAATTTTTTGGCGGCCGTCAAATCGTGCGTGAGGCCCGATCGCCCCTTCCGGGCAACCGTCCCATTGATGTGCGGCCACAGAGGTGAGAATATCATCGGCAAGCCGCATCGCTCGCAAAGCCGCTGCGCCATCAACCAACGGCTGACGACCAGCTTGAACGCATTCCACAAAATGCGACAGCTCGGCGGTCAGCGCGTCACCTTCAGCGACAACCGGCTGATCGATCGTTAAAAACTTCCCGAACACGTCCGCCTTCAATTGATCGATATCCGCCTCCGGCTCGGCGGCACGCTCCAACGGCGATTTGCCGTACAGCAATTGTTCCGACGGACGATACGCCACGACTTCACGCGACGTAAAATCGACGGTCACCGTGCCGCTGGTCGACCAGACCTGCATCACTCGACGAGCAAACGGATTGACGCGACTCGCCGTGATGTCGGCGATGCAACCGTTCTCGAAAGTCACCCGCGCCTGCACGCTGTCTTCGTGTCCGCCCAGAATGCACATCCCGAAGGCTTGCACATTCACAACCGGTGAATCGGCCAAGTCGAGCACCAAGTCAAGATCATGAATCATCAAGTCGTGGACCGCACCGATATCGGTCGAACGAAACGCATACGGACTCAGCCGCTCGGCTCGAATGTATTTCGGTGCTCCGCAAGCCGCCCAGGCCACCTGCGTGGCCGGGTTGAACCGTTCGATGTGTCCAACTTGCATCAACGTGTTGTTCGCGTCGGCCAATTCGACAAGCTGCTCGGCGTCTTGGACGTTACCCGCCAAAGGCTTCTCGACCAGCAGCGGAATCCCCTGCTTCAGGAACTCACCGGCCACAGCCAAATGGGCGAATGTCGGGACGGCAATCGAAACCGCATCGATGCGGCCGAATAGGTCGTGATAATCGGCGACCGCTTCGGTTCCACAAGCGTCGGCGATTGCTTGCGCGTTTTCGATGTTCGTATCGGCGACGGCCACGAGATCGACCGTCTCCAGTTCCGAGAGAATGCGCGCGTGATGACGCCCTAAAGCGCCCACGCCGACAACGGCCATTCGAGTTTGTGTCATGCGGCTCTCCGTGTTTCACCGGCTTCGTCGTCGTGTTGAGAGGCCGGCGGAACATTCCGCAGCCCTTCCCGGGCACGCCCCATTTTTCCTTGTTGCTGCTGTTCGACGAACGCCAGCAACGAGGTCAGTTCAAACGGGAAGACCCCGCCCAGTTCCTGATCCAGTTGCTCGCGAATGGCTTCGATCGGCTTGCGTTCCCGATACAACATTCGATGCACCTGCTTGACGGTGCGAATGGTGTCGTTGGCGATACCCCGTCGCCGCATGCCGACAATGTTGATCGTCTTGACGGTCGGGTTGTCGCTGCCGGCGGCCAGCATGTAGGGCGGAATATCGTGCGGAACGCGACACCCGCCACTCACAAACGAGAGCGTTCCGAGCGTCGAAAAGTGATGCACGACCGAATTGCCCGAGACAATGGCCCCGTCGTGAACATGCACATGCCCGCCCAACAGCACGCCGTTCACGAGAATGGTGTTGTCGAAAATGTGGCAGTTATGCGCAACGTGGCTATTGGACATCAGCAGGTTCTTGTTGCCGACGCGGGTGGTGTAGTCTTCCTTCTCGGCTCCCACATTAACAGTCACGCCTTCGCGAAAAATGTTGTCATCACCGATAACCAACTTCGTTGCGCCGCCTTGAAAACTCTTGTCTTGTGGATCGCCACCAATCACGACGTTCGGCGAGAAGCTGTTGCGTTCGCCGATTGTCGAGTGACCCGTGATGACCACATGACTTTCAAGTCGCGTTCCCGCACCGATCGTGACATGCGGCCCGACCGTACAGAAAGGGCCGATTTCGACATCAGAACCGATTTCCGCTCGCGGATCGATCACCGAAAGTTGTGAGATTTTGGTTGGCATCCTTGCCGTCCCCCGTTTATCCGCTTGCTCGCATATTGCTCAAGCGGCTCTTGAATTCACTTCACTATGTTGTCCGGAGTCGTTGCCGGAAATTCGTCGTATCAATTCGCGATTCTGGGCATGCCCCGATCGATTCGCCTCGATCCGGCCGACCAAATCGCAGCCCAGGAGTGCAAAGTCGCCGAGACAATCGAGAATCTTATGCCGCGCACATTCGTCGTGGGCACGGAGTTCGTTATCAACCACACCGTTCTCACCGAAGACGAGCAAATCCTTCGCGATCGTGCGCTTGCCATACCCGGCCGCTTGCAACGCGGCCACTTCGGATTCCAGCACGAACGTCCGCGACCAAGCCAGCTCGCGCACGAACGACTCGGGCGTAATCTCCAGTGCGAATTGCTGTGGTGAAATCGGTGAGACGATCCCATAATCGAGCCGATAGGAAATCGTTAGTGCATCGTTGAGTGTTGCCAGTGCGGCGATCTCATTGTTCGCATCATCGCTTTGGACGACACAATCATCGGTGATCGTCAAACATGCCCGAGCGGCGTCTTGCTCGACCGCCCCCGCTTTGTCGAGGCATTCCACGAAACAAAGCGACGAACCATCACCGCCCGGAAGTTCCGGTGCGTTGATCAGCACACGGCAATTATCGATCTGCAAACCGGCCAAGGCGGCCAGCACATGTTCGGTTAGTTCGACGCTTACGCCGTCTTGTTCGAGAACCGTTCGCCGTTCTCGCTCGATGGCGAATTCCAGCCGCGCGGGAATCGAAGGCGAACCGGCGCAGTCGATGCGTTCAAAGACGATGCCCTCATGCGGATTCGCCGGTTGAAACTCGACGGTCACGTCGGCGTCGGTGAAAAATCCAACGCCCGACAGGCAAGCCGAGCGGGCAATTGTGCGTTGCTTCCGCAGGGACGACACGGGTGCGTCGGGTCGGGGTGTTGAAGTCGTGTTCATGTCCCCTCCCCTCTCACGATCGCAGGCCCGCATATCAGACGACGACCGAACCGCTTGAAAAGCGCTCCGGTCGCCGATGAATCAATAGTCCGCACAAGATTACTTGTTGATGGTAGTACCGGATTTCCTACCGTTGCGTGGGGTTCCGGCCGACTTTTTGTACTGCTCATTCAAGTGGTGGAGAATGTCTTGGGTGATGTCATCTTCTGCACGGAAGAAGACAATCTGGCGGTTCATGCTCTGAATCACTTGCGGCGGCTTCTCAGCATCTTTGACGGCTGATCGCTGGAAGCGGATGACGAGCGTGTAGTTGTAGTGCTCGGCAAACTTAGTGACCATGTCGGTCACTTCGAGGTAAACCGTCTTGTAGATTTGCGATTCCTGTCGCATGAGATCCCGCTGTGCTCCCTTGCGGAAGGCGTCGAATTCAGCCGAGACCTTTAACAAAGAATTCTCGCGGTCGGTGCGATCGGGTGAGCCTTCCTTGAAGGTCTTCATTTCATCGCTCAACTTCTTCAGCCGAGCGGCGAAGGCCTTGGCCTTGATGTCACTGCCTTCAATCTGCGCCTTCAAGTCGTCGCGCATGATTTCAAATTTTTTGTAGTTCTTGAAGACCTCTGCCATATCGATCAGCCCGACCTTATGCGGGATCGATTTGGAGGCAGTGTCTTGAGCGAGCGTTGTTTTCGCGGGACCAGTGATTCCGGCGATGGTGGCGATGACTGCCACGGTGAGGATAATTTGCTTCACGGCCGATGCACTCCTTTGCGTTGTCGAATATCCCAACCGGAGACCGCCGTTACCGAATCGGGGGGAGAATGAGGGTAGCGGTTGGCGAGACGAGGCGGGTATTTTGCACACCCGGCCAATCTCGTCAAGACGAGGTCGGTCTACATACGAAATCGACCGTCCGGAGATACTTGCTTGACGAAGAATCGCTCCATTTGTACCAATTAGGCAAACTTTTCGGCTGTCCAAGCCCCCATTGAGACACAATAGGTAGTCTGCATCAATCCCGGTAAAGAATCGTTCTCAGGCGAGCCGGGGATGTAAATCCCCGGATACCGTGCTTGACGGGTGCGGGAGATCGGCAGAGAATCGATCGAGTACCGTACGCTTTACGGTGTGCGGTGGTCGGACAGTGTCGGGAAGACGGGGTTGCTTTCCCATTTCGCGACACTTTGAACGTCTAGAAACCCGTTAGACGGCGGAGTCAGTGATGGCTTCAACCGAAACAGTGCGACCCATCCAATTCACCCTTCGGCATGTTCTGAGGGTGGTGGCTGCTGTTGCGCTCTGGTGTGGGTTGATGTCCATCGAATGGATACGCGCACCAGATGCTTCCCCACTTCTCGGACCTCTTTACTTCATCTGGTACAACGGCGGCGACGTGTTCACTTGGTCAATTACTTTCGGATTGTCCGCCGGGGTTCTTTCCTGTGCGCTCCGACCGCACGAGATAACGTTTGGAATTTCGGTTGTGAGCATTTTGACTTGGCTGTTTTTCGGTATGCTCGGTCAGGGAATTGGTTGCTGAGATGTCGTAGTTCCGCCGCTAACATCGCAAGCGGCTGAAGTATTGAGCATTCTATGTCGTTGAGTGCGGGGTGGCCCGGCCGTTTTCGGCTGCGTGCCGTAGACACAAGATACTGCGCCTTCAGCGTGGAACTTGTTATTCGTATGGCCACACGGTCCTGAATGCTCCCTGGATTCGTAGTCGACAAGACAAAGCACACGGAAGGCGCAGCATCTTGTCGCTTCGCGACCCGGCCGAAGAACGGCCGGGCCACCCTGCGATGCTGCAACTGCTGCATCGATGCGCTGGGTTTCCTTCGTCAACCCAGACTACCGGACTCTTTCCCGAGCGCTCGCACCACGGCTTCCAAGTCGGCGACGAACCTCCGGAACAGCGCGAAAACGCCCACCAACCCGAATAGGCCGCCCACGCTGAGGACGATGATCGCGATGCGGGCTTCCGATTGCATCACGATCAACGCAGCCACGGCCAACAACGGCAACGACGCACCGAGGGCCAGGTAACGCCACGCGAGAGTTTCGACTTGCCGTAATGCGGGGGCGTCGTTCCATGACGAAAGGCGGTCGCGGAGCAGGCCGGGGTAGAGGACGCGGAAGGCGAAAAATGTGACCCCGAAGAACGGATACGTGGCCGCGATCAAACCGCACAGCAACAAGGAGCCGAAGAAGTGCAGACAATCATCGAGCGAAATGGGGACGCCGAGAAAATGCAGGCTGGCCGGATACGCGACCCCGGCAATTGCCCATTCGACAACGCTGACAAGCGCGGCGTAATGTCCCAGACGCAAACAGCGGCGGCGAAGTGAATGGTCGCGGGCCGCATCCGTGTCGGCCGTTCCGATCACAGAACGGCCGAGGACGAACAACACCCCCAAGCCGAGCGGGTAGGCGACGGCGTTGATGACCATTTGCGTTCGCCAAAACGCGGCTTGCGAATCGCCCAGCGTGGCGATGATGTTCGAGCGGTTATAGATGAAGTTGAACACGCCCGCGAGAATGTTAGGGATCCCGGCCAACAGAATAACGCAGAGTGTGCTACACGAACGCAACCGAACGGCCCAACTGTCCGGCTGCGGATGCACGATTTGTTCGGCGTGTGGATGCAAACACAGTTCAAACCGTTTCGCCAACTCGGCTCCGTCTTCCCAGCGGTTTTGGGGATGACCCGCCAGGCATTTCTGCAGAACCTGAACTAAGCCCGGATCGCAATCGGTGGGTAATTGATCCATCGCGCTGGGGCTGATTCCCAGGCGGCGTTGGTCGGCCATGTCGGTCAGCGTCACACCCCAGTTGCCCCGGAACGGGACTTGATCGAACGGCTTTGTTCCCGTCAGCAACTCCCACAACAAGACGCCGAGTGAGAACAAATCGGTGCGGCCATCGAGGTCGGCGGGGGTTCGGCGATGTGTCGAGTTACAGGCGTCCAACTGCTCCGGCGACATGTAAACCAGACTGCCCCCGAAGTTCTCGGTCGCCGCGTCTTCCGCCAGGTTGGTGTTGCAACTAACGTTGAAGTCGGCCAGCTTGGGAACTCCTTCGGCCGTCAACAGAACGTTGGCCGGTTTGACGTCGCAATGCAGCACGCCGCGTTGTTGTGCGTAATTGAGTGCCGCAGCCAGACGTGATCCGATCCAGCAAATGACGTCCGGCCAACTCATGGCCGCGAGTGATTCTCGCACGGACGAACCCACCGGCCGCGTCTCGCCACGACTGTCCAACGCTTCGTCGAGCACGCGGATCAACAACGTCCCGTTACGATCTTCGGGAGCCGTTTCGCGAACCGCTTTCACGACCGCATCCAGCGCGCCGCCGGCGATGTATTGCATGTAGAGCAGATGCCGGCCGGTTGCAGCATCTTCACGACGATCGAAAACCCGCACGATATGATCGTGGTCGAGTTGCGCCAAGATCTGCGGTTCGGGTCCGGCTTCGGCTGAGATCTTCAACGCGACGAGCCGTTGCATCGATTGTTGTCGCGCCAAAAACACCACGGCGAACGCGCCGCTGCCCAGTTCCAACAGCAGATCGAAGTCGTCGACTTGCTGCCCGACTTGAACACCCTCAAACCGTGTCCGCCCCAGCCCCTCTTCCAGCGTCGTCGCTCCGGAAGGCTGTTCAATATCCAGCAGCCGCCCCAACTCCTCGGCCTGTTGGGGGAACTGTTCGACGTACTCGGCCGGATCGGCGGTGAAACCACATTGGCGACGGATATGGCATTCCTCATACACCAAGTCGGCCGGAATGCCCACTGCGGCCAACTCGGGGAACTCGGCCAGGTATTCGGCCAGTCGCTTGGGGATATTGCGTTCCTGCCAGCGGTATTCCAGATCGACTTTGATCAGTTCGATCAAGACCGGCCGACGTGCCGACTCGGCTTCGGGCAAGTGCGCGGCCAGCAAGGGCGGTTCGACACTCGCTTCCCAGGCTGCGACGAACCGCTCCAGCGATGCAGTCAGAATCGCTTCGAGATCCGCCGGTTCGTTGTGGCCGTCTGCGTTCACCATCCCCGAATCATACCCGGACGAACAAAATGCGTCATGGCTCCTCGTCAGTCTGGAGGCGAAATGGTACGTTGTCGGTGGTCTATTTCGCTGAAGGTCTCTCGGTATGCCTGAAATCGATGAAGAACTCACACGCCGCGTTAAGCAGGGCGATGACGATGCCCTGTTGCAGTACGCCAAGGCTTGCAAGCCGCAATTGCTGGCGTTCGTCGAGCGGAATTTGAGCGACGCCATGCGGCGGAAGGTGGAAGCGGTCGACATCGTGCAAGACGCATCGATCAGTGCGTTCAATTCGATTGGCGAGGTTGATCTTTCCGAACGCGAACCGTTCAGTTGGCTGTGTCATCTGGCGGAGCGCAAGATTATCGATGCCCACCGGAAGTATTTCGGCGCGCAGAAACGCTCGGCCAGTCGCGAGGTGGGATTGGGATCACCCGGCAGCGAAAGCAGGCCCGGCGGTATCATCGACATGCTCATCACCAGCATGACCAGCCCCAGCAAAGCTTTCTCGCGCAACCAACGCGAGTTCAAACTGCTGCAAGCGTTGGAGACGTTGCCCGAGGAACAGCGAGACGCGATTCGGCTGCGTTATGTGGAAGGGTTGCCAACGAAGGAAATCGCCGCCCAGATCGGCAAAAGCGACGTCGCCACGCGTGTCATGCTGAGTCGGTCGTTGAGTAAACTGCAGGAAGTGCTGGGTGACGACAGCCAGATGATGCCGAACGCGTGAGTCTGTTTCTTTAAACCGCCGGAGAGGCTGTCCATGAAAACGATTTCAACCGTTGCCCTACTTTGCAGCCTGGTCTTTTGCGTGGCATGCCCCACCCCGGCACAGCAAACGCGCCGGCCCTATCGTTTGAACGGCGTCGACTTGAAACAGCGGGTGATCTGGGGAGCCGAATGTCGGCAACCGGAGAATCAAGGGCTGACGTTTGGCGGGCAAGATCAAGACAGCGATGACGGACGACCACACACTCGCGTACTAAGCGACGGCCAGTGGAAAGCCATCCATCGCGCACTGCGTGCCGCCAATCCATTGCAGAAACTCCACAAGCAGATTTGGCTGCATCGTCTGGAAGCGAAGAATATTTTGGCGCGGGCACGATTCGCTTACTTCCAAGGGTTGTCTGATGTCGACGAAGTCAGGCTACTAGAGCGGGAAGTCGTCCCTTCGCTATCGCGACTTGCCAAGGATCTCGCCGCAGTGGAATCGAAATTGCCGACCGCACAGACCGATGAATACGCGGCAGGGCAAGTTGGCTTCGCGCGACATCATTTGCAGCGGACGCAGCAGCAATGGCCTTCGTTTGAGAACGGAGCGACCGCTGACGCATTGCAACGCCTGCATCAAATTCAGATTCAACTTGAACTGGCCGCCGAAACGCTCGACGCCGAACCACCGCCACGTGCCATGAATTGCGGTGTGGCCCGTCTTGCGAACAAAGCAACGGGGCAACCGGGCAACACACTCATTTACGATGCCAATACGAAGCTGTACGTGCTGTTCGGCGGGGATCACCTGGACTACCTGACGAACGACACCTGGATCTTCGATCCGACCAAGAGGCGATGGTTTCAACGTCACCCCGTAGGAGCACCTTCGCCGCGTGCCAATCATCGACTGGAAGCCATCGGTGACGGGACGGTTCGCATGACGGGCGGCTACACGTACTCGTCGAACACCGATTACGTCGGCGGACAGTACATCGACCTTAACGACGGCCCGTGGGTTTACGACATCGCAAAGAACACTTGGAGCGGCGGGAAGCTCGCCACAGCGGACTCGCGTGTTTATCGCTCCGGTCCGTTTCATCCCGACCACTACCTGAAAGGAACAAAGCCGGACGCGATAAAGTTCGATGCCTGGCTGAGCAAGCTGCCCGCCAACGAATGGATGCCGACCAACCCACCGCATCTGCCGAGATTGAATCGCGACTGGGGAACTGCCCGTATCGATCCAAGTCGCAATATGATGCTGCGTTGGAGCGGTGGGCATTCCGCACATGGCGGCACTGATGTGTTGCACTATCACTTTGCGACGAACCGCTGGGAGTTGCCTTTCCCGGTGGAGTTTCCACTGGGGCAACTTTACAGCAATACCAGTTACCCGAACGGTTTCAACTTCAACAAACGACCGTGGATGACGGGCCACACCTACCAGAACTACGACTACGACCCGCCCAGCAAGATGATGATCAAAGCCGGCCGGCCGCGACACTTCTACGTCTACGACCCCGATGTGGGCGACTGGATCGGGCGGGGCAAGAAACCGGCCGCCATGCAATACAACAGTTGCTTCTACACACTCACTCTCACCGCAACGCCAGGCGGCATTGTCTGCTGGGACAAGAACGGCAAGGTTCACCGCTACAGCCACGGCGAAGGTAACGGTGACGGCAAGTGGGTTGCATTGGAACTCACCGGCGATAAGTTGCCCGGCGCGTATGTCGATAACTCGACCATCGCCTACGACTCGAAGCGTGATCGCGTGCTGATTATCAACACGCCAGGTTACAAGAAACCGTACAGCGGGCAGGTGTGGTCGGTCGACCTGAAAACGAACAGGGTGACCGGCCTCTCACCGCAAGGAGGGGAACACGCCGGCCGCTTCGCCAACGTCGACAAATGCTGTTACGACGCGGACCACGATTTGTTGCTGTTGGGAACCTACCTCAAAGACGCGGGCGAGGCTGCACCAACACCCGCTTACGATTGCCGGAACAATCGCTGGATCACCCTCGATCTCAAGTATTCAACCGGCAAGCGGTACGGCAACACGACCCGCGCATTTCCACACCGGCGGTCGGATGGTCTGATGTACGACGCCCGACGAAAACTCATCTGGGGGACCAACACCAACAGCCAAGTTTACGTGCTGCGATTGGATCTCGATCAAGCCAACGTGCAGCCGTTGCGGTAGCGCGCGAGTGACTGCAAAAGTCACACCGAGAGATCGCCGGCCGGGTCAGATCAACTCGGGCAACGGCCGATGGTGGTCGACAAGATACTGCGGTCGGCCGGCCAAGTCGTTCAGTTTCGTTTCCGGGTCGAGACCCAGGTTGCGGTACAGCGACGCATGCACTTCGCCGAAGTGAACCGGTCGCTTGGCGACCTTCGCGCCCATGCGGTCGGTCGCGCCGATCACCTGGCCGGTTCGCATTCCACCACCGGCGATGAGGCCACCGCCGACTTGCGGCCAATGATCACGTCCCGCGTTGGCGTTGATGCGTGGCGTGCGTCCGAACTCACCCCATGACACCACGGAGACATCTTTATCAAGTCCTCGCTCGTAAATATCTTCGATCAGCGCGGAAAGCCCTTGATCGAACATGGGCAAATGCGTGTTCTTCAATTCGCTGAAATTGTTGCTGTGAAAATCCCAGCGACCGAAGTTCAACGTGACCACTCGCGAGCCCGCTTCGACCAACCGCCGCGCCATCAGGAAATGTTCGAGGTTACGCGGTGCGCCGTCGCCGTATCTTTTCGGGTTACCCTTACCGTAACGAGCGCGAACTTTCGGGTCTTCACGAGACAAATCGAGTGCCTCGGCCAGGCGGCTGGATGTCAACACGTTGAGCGCCTGTTCGTTGATCGCATCCATGCCATCCATCACACCGCTGGCATCCACATCTCTGCGCAGTCGATCGAAACTCGTTAGCAATTGCTTGCGTTGGCCGAGTCGTTCCAGCGTGACGCCGTTGAGAACCATGTCGGCCCGAGCCGGACCCGAAGGTCGAAACGCCGCGTGTCCGACACCGAGAAAACCAGGATGCCCCGGTGAACCATACGGCGGATGCCCGGCATTCGGAGCCAGTCCCACGAACGGAGGCACCGCGCGATTGAGCGAACCTTGAACCTTGGAAATCGATGAACCAATCGAAGGCCAACCACCGGGCGGTTGGTTGCGCGTTGTGCGACCGGTGTAGCAAATGAATGAATCGTGGGCACCGCTGGGTGAACCAACCACCGACCGCAGTGGGACGCACTTATCCATGATGGCCGCCATCCGCGGCATGTGCTCGCCGATCTGGATGCCGGGAACCGCCGTGTCGATCGGCTGGAACTCTCCGCGAATTTCCGACGGCGCATTCATTTTTAGATCGTACATATCCTGATGCGGGGGCGCACCAGCCATGTAGATCATGATGATCGCTTTGTGCGACTTCCCAATCCCCGCTTCCGACTCGGCACGCAACAACTGCGGCAACGACAGCCCGCCCATCGCCAGCGAGCCGATTTTCAGAAAATCGCGGCGACGCACGCCGTCACACAAGCGATAGGCCTTACCAGGAATCGTCAGCATGGTGTGTTGTGTCCGAGCAGGTCGAGGTAGGACGGATTGTCAGTCCGTGAAGAGGCAGCATTTCATTGTATCGGCAAGACTGGATGGGTTCCATGCAAGTTCTCACAAGACGGGACGAATGTATCGGTTAACTGCTTACCGCACCGGACTGTGACGGTAGGCGATTCAAACCGCACAGTCGCGATGTTCAACGTGTTACAATTCCCGCAATTCTGGAACCTGCTGAAAACATACAGGGATTTAGAGGCCACGCATGAAACGGGCATCCAGATTTGCGATCACCAGCATCGTGATCGTCACCGGTTCGCTGATTGGCTTTGGCAAGTTTCAGGCGGCCGACACAGACACATCTCCGGAGAGTCTGCCGCGCGTGACCAGCGGGTTGGTCGTGCTCTACGACTTCGCTTCGCCCAGCGGCGACGTCGTGAAAGACCGCTCACGAGCCGGCGGGCCGATCGATTTGCGGATTGCCGATTTGAAAGCCGTGCGCCGAACCGCCGGGGCGATTGAGGTGCGCGGCAAGACGATCATTCGTTCCGATAAACCCGCGTCACGATTGATCGACGCCGTTCGCCGATCGGGAGAGATCACGATCGAAGCCTGGGTCCGACCCGCCAACACTAAACAGGACGGCCCGGCTCGGATGGTCACGCTCTCGAAAAGCACCAACGAACGCAACTTCACGTTGGGGCAAGATGCGGACCATCTGGAAGTGCGGTTACGGACGACGAAGACAACCACGAATGGCGTACCCGCAGTGACGACCGCCAGCAAGACCGTCGCCACAAGATTGATGCACGTCGTTTACACGCACGATCGCGCCGGGCGCACGACGGTTTATCTCGATGGCAAACGCGTTCTGGAAAAGACGGTCGCCGGTCTGCCGACGAACTGGAATGAAACGTATCAGCTCGCGCTGGCGAATGAACTCTCGAATGATCGCCCCTGGCTTGGCACGTTTTATCTCGTGGCGATTTACAATCGGGATCTTTCATCGCGTGAAGTCGAGCGGAACTTCAAAGCCGGCGCACGGGCATCGGCTGTTCTGGCAGAGAACCGACCATCCCCGCAGGTGGTCCATTTCGAGACCCGCATTGCCCCGCTGTTGGCAAAACATTGCTTGGAATGCCACGACACCAACTCGAAGAAGGGCAGGCTTGATCTCTCGAAAAAGATGGCCGCGTTCACCGGTGGTGAAAGTGGCAAGGCGATCATCCCCGGCAAGCTGAGCGCCAGTCTGCTTTGGGAATCGGTGACATCAAACGAGATGCCGAAAAAACGTCCGCCGCTCTCTGCCACTGAGAAAGCCGACCTGAAACAGTGGATCGAAAACGGAGCCGTCTGGTCGCGCCCGATAATCGACCCAGCGATCTACACGCATGAAGGGGGAGCCGGTGCGAACTGGGTGCAACGACTCACACTCGCCGAGTACATCGAAACCGTCCGTGCGTCCGTCGGTATTGACATCGGGAAAGAGGCCCGAAAAATTCTGCCGCCTGACCTGCGAGCCGACGGCTTCAGTAACACGGCATACAACTTGGGTGTCGACCTCAAACACATCGACGCATATGCCAAGCTGGCCGAGATGATTGTGAGCCGCATGCAGCCGGCCCGGTTCGCCGCGAATTTTTCCAAACGTAACCAACTCGACGAACGCAGCATGCGCGAGGTCATTACTCGGATGGGCAAGCAACTCCTGCGGGGGCCGCTCGACTCGCAGGAAGTCGACACGTACCTGAATATCTCGAAAGCTGTCGCCAAAATCGACGGCAACTTCAACGAGGCAATGGCCTACATCATCGAGGCCATACTGCAATCCCCCCGCTTCCTCTACCGTATCGAGAACCACCGCGGCGACGGAACGGCTTGGCCCGTCGGAGAGTACGAACTGGCATCGCGGCTGAGTTACATCCTTTGGGGTGGCCCGCCGGATGAAGAACTAATGCGCGCGGCCGGCGCGGGCCAATTGTCCGACCGGCGACAACTTAAAGTCCAGGTACAGCGGATGCTCAAAGACCCGCGGGCTGTTGATCGTTCGTCGCAGTTCCTTTCCGAATGGTTGAACCTCGATCGCCTCGACAACCTGAAACCCGACCCCAAGAAGTTCCCCAATTGGAACCCCAAACTGGCTGCCGACATGCGAGCCGAAACGCTGGCGTTCTTCGAGGAAATTGCCTGGAAACAGAAACGACCGTTGGCCGACTTACTCAACGCTCAAGTCACATTCGCGACCCCACGGCTGACGACGCATTACGGGTTCGCCGCCCAAGGAAACGGCCTGACACGTTACGACGTTTCCAAGATTCCCGGTCGCGGCGGATTACTGACGCAGGGCAGCCTGCTGACCATCGGAGGCGACAATGCGTCGATGGTCACGCGGGGGCTGTTCGTTCTGCACGACTTACTGCGCGGCGTGGTGAAAGATCCACCGCCGTGCGTCGATACGAAACCGATCCCCACAAAGCCAGGGCTGACGCAACGCGGTATTGCCGAGTCGCGGATCGCGAATACATCTTGTGGTGGTTGCCATTCCAAATTCGAGCCCTTGGCGTTCGGCCTGGAAAAGTTCG
>Ga0115002_10002588_pt1 | contig 23457 bp, 18 predicted proteins | sample ArcticOcean_MG_C_8_FD_89576 | JGI IMG/M metagenome (GOLD analysis project Ga0115002, IMG submission 89576) | Marine microbial communities from western Arctic Ocean - ArcticOcean_MG_CB11_86 | ecosystem: Environmental > Aquatic > Marine > Oceanic | place: Arctic Ocean: Canada Basin | collected... | reverse complement strand
ACAGGATCCGTGAGAGTTGGAATGGAATTCTGATTACGACGTTACTGCGGAACGAAACTAAGCTCGAACGCAAGGTGAAGTTAAATGACTCATGGACTAAGTTCGGCTCTGAGGGTAGTGCAGGTGATATTCGGTGGGCCGATTCAGTGGACCCCAAAGATGGTCGTGGCTATGCTTATCGGTGGGAGTGGAAAGAAGGAAAAAAACCGAGCGAAATCACATTAGCTCCTGAGCAAGAAATTACTATTGAGCGGTTCCTTGCTGTTGGATCGTCGCCGTTGTCAGCAGTTGGTGAAATCCTTAAACGGTCAGGAAATGTAGGTTCATTGAGCGGAAAGGTAGTTTCAGTAGATAATGAAAAGGTGTCAGGTATTCAGATTCTTGCCAACGTGAACGGAGGAGCCGTTAAAGGTTACACTGAAGCAGACGGCTCGTTTTCTTTCTCTTTCCCCAAGGGGCAAACACATGAACTTAGTTTTAAAGATATTGGGAGGAACGAGCAGACTGAACTTTTTGATTTGAAGAATAGAGATTCGGTGCAAAAAGAAATAAAGTTATCGGCTCAAAGCGCAGTTGTTTTTAATATTAAGGATGAGCTTGGAGTGTCGATACCATGCAAGGTTCAGTTCAATGGATCAGGCAAGACTAAGGCGCCGTACCTTGGACCGAACAATCGCGCTCATGGTTGCGTTGACCAGTATCAATCTGAGAGGGGGGATTTTCGAATCGGCGTGCCTCCAGGCACGTACAGAGTTGTGGTTACGCACGGGATGGAATTCTCTCATATCGAAAGAGAGGTCACTGTGGATCCAGGAAAAAAGGTAAGTTTTAATGGTGTGCTAAAAAGGGTAGTGGACACGACGGGTTGGGTCAGTACGGACTATCACAACCATTCGACTCCTAGTGGGGATAATACCTGCGGGACAGCGGACCGCGTTATTAATATGGCCGCGGAACATTTGGAATTTGTTCCTACGACCGAGCATAACCGTATCTTTGACTGGACACCTACGATTGCGTCTCTTGGCCTTGAATCATTCATGTCAACGGTTCCTGGCATTGAATTGACTGGATCCGGAGCTCATCTTAATGCTTTTCCCTTTAAGCCTGATCCCAAGAAGCAGGATGGAGGAGCGCCTCAATGGTCTAAGGATCCAAGGCTCACTGCAATAATGCTTCGACACTTGCAAGATTCGGATCCTGACCGTTGGGTTCATATTAATCATCCGAGCTTGGAAGAGAACTTTGTGGACTGGAACGGAGACGGGCTCATTGATGGTGGATACGCTAACCTGGGAACCATGATTGATGGGCTCGAAACTCAGAACTATTTGCTCAATAATATTCTAGCTGGCGCGCCTTACCGCATAGATAAGAAGCTTGGTCCGGGAGGAAGAGTCAAATACATAAGGGAGTTCATTTGGTTACAAATACTAAATCAGGGACATCGTGTTTGGGGACTTGCTGTCAGTGATGCTCATACGGTGCATGGGAACGGTGCCGGTGGATGGAGGACCTATGTGAAAAGTTCGACTGATGATCCTTCCAAGATAGATTGGCGGGAACTTGTTAGAAATTCTAAGTCCGGACAAATGATCCTTACTAATGGCCCTTACCTCGAAGTGAGTACTTCTGAGGGAGTTCTTGCTGGAGGTGATATTAGAGCCTCTGGGGGTGAGGTAAATTTGAAGGTGAAGGTCCAATGCACTGACTGGATTGATATTGATCGAGTTCAGATATTAGTCAACGGGAGCCAGCGGAAGGATCTTAATTTTACTAGGAAAGATAATAAAGAGATGTTTTTGAATGGAAGGGTAAAGTTTGATCAGGATCTGAAAGTGAAACTCAGTCAGGACTCGCATCTGATAGTTGTTGCTTATGGTGAAGGCTTTAATCTAAGTAAGGGTTTCGGTAGCAGTGCGCAAAGCTCAATGAATCCATGCGCCTATAACAATCCAATATTTGTTGATGTTGATGGGGGGGGATTTAAGGCGAGCGGTGATACTTTGGGGTACCCTCTGCCGGTAAAGGGACTCACTGCTGACAAGGTCTCGGAACTATTGAAAAGGTAAATCAGAGATTTATTTAAACGAAAAGATTAGGCGATGATGTTATGGACAACGTTGCCGTGAACATCGGTTAACCTAAAGTCTCTGCCACTGTAACGATAAATAAACTTTTCGTGATTAATGCCCATGAGGTGGAGTAGAGTGGCATGAAAGTCATGAATGTGAACTTTGTCTTTTTCAGCGTACTAGCCAAATTCATCGGTTGATCCATGAATTGTTCCTGGACGAGGACCTCATCCAGCGAGACAAAGAATGTAACCGTGCGGGTGATGCTCTCTACCGTCAGAGCCTTGACTCGTTGGTGTTCTTCCGAACTCACTGCCCCAAACCACCAAGGTGTCTTCAAGTAAGCCTCTCGATTCGAGGTCAGTCAGGAGCGCTCCTACAGGTTTGTCCGTAATTCCTGCGTTCTTGGTGTGGCCGTTTTTGAGTCCGCCGTGCTGGTCCCAATCAAGACCGTCACCCTTTCCGCATTGGACCTGTATAAATCTTACGCCTCTCTCTGCTAGTCTGCGGGCAAGGAGGCACCGGTACGCAAAGCTTTTGGATTTCTCATCATCGAGTCCATAAAGTTGTTTTGTTGCATTACTCTCTCCGCGTATATCAAAGGCTTCAGGGGCAGATGCTTGCATTCTAAATGCTAGTTCATATGACTTTGTTCGAGAAGAGAGTGGATCAGTGTCCGTTCGTAAAGATTCGTATCGCTCGTTAATCCGTTTCAGCAGATCTAACTGCTCTAATTGTTCCTCAGTCGTTAGATTTCCTACATTTCGAAGGTTTGGCAATGCGTCATGAGGAGTTATATTTTCACTGTACTTCCAGTTTACCCTAGTGCCCATGGATGATGCGGGTAAGAACCTTGGGCTATAGGTTGCGGTTCCGCTCTGCTGGTCTGGGCCCAGAACAATGTAGCCGGGCAGGTCATTGTTTTCTGTGCCGAGTCCATACAGTAACCAGTTTCCGATGCCGGGACGAGGTAAGGACACTGCTCCACAGAAAGTTTGTAGAGTTGCTCCGGTATGATCAATACTGTTGCAGTGCATTGATCTTATTACGCATAGCTTGTCAGCGTGTTTTGCCATGTAAGGGAACAATTCACTGACAGATATTCCGGACTCTCCGTGTTGTTTGAACTTGAAGGGAGACGCGAGAATCTTATCGCTCCCGTCACGAAGATTTTTAGGCAGTTTGATCGGAATTTTTTTTCTGTGATACTTTTCTAGGAGAGGCTTAGGGTCAAAACTGTCAACGTGGGAAACTCCACCTCCCATGAAGAGCCAGATGATTCTCTTGGCGCGTGCAGGAAAATGAGTTCCTGAGAAGTTAGGTGAGTCATTGGCTGAGGCCTCTTGTGAGAGCAGGCCAGCTAGAGCAGTCATACCAAAGCCTGCTCCTGCTCGTGTAAGCGCTTGTCTCCGGCTCATCATGGAAACGTCCTCAATTCTGTTGCAGTGAATCATTACTCTATGTGCAGAAATTCATTTGAGCACAATAGAACCTGATAAAAAGTCCATGGTTTTTTTGCGGTCTTCAAATAGTTCAAAGCGATTTCCATTTCTGTTCGGGTCGGTTTGCGCCCGTAAAGGGACAGATAAATCTCCGATATTTGCTCAGGTAATGGGCTTAGCGACTTTTTGAATTTTGATGCTATGTGTTGCGCCGCTTCAGTTACTAATGAGTCATTCAAGAGGAATAGTGATTGGGGGGCGCTTACTGACTGTTCTCTCTTTGAGATCATGGTTCCGGTCGGAGGAGAGTCAAATATTTGACCGAACCTCCAAGGCTTGAGGTGGCCAGTGTGAGTGTAGATGGCTCGTGAACCTGATCCTTTCTTTGCATTTGATTTCAACATGCCACTGACAAAAAGTATCGAGTCATGAAGTTGTTCTGCTTCGAGTCTGCGTCGTCCATATCGGGCGAAGAGTTTGTTCTCTGGGTCATTAAGTATGGAGTCTGTAGATTCAGATTGTTGCCGATAGGTTGAGCTGAGTACAATTTCCCGGTGCATGGCCTTAACTGACCAGGCGCTCTTTGTAAATTTAAAGGCTAGCCAGTCTAGAAGCTTAGGATGGGTTGGTCTCTCGCCTAGTGATCCGAAATTGCTTGGGGTTTTTACAATTCCGCTACCGAAATGGTTTTGCCATATTCTGTTAACCATGACTCTGGACGTGAGAGGATTCTCGGGATCAGCGATCCAATGAGCAAGTTCAAGACGTCCAGACTGTTTGGTTCTTTCGCTTATGGGTTGTGAATGTTTGCCTGCGATTACCTGAAGCACTGCTCTAGGTGCTAACGGACCCTTAGTGTTGTAGTCTCCACGAATATAAATGGGCATGTCTCCAATTTGTTTGAGTTGACTGTTTGAGTAGGCGCCTTCCTGAGCGGCCATGGCCATTCCAGTTTTAGGTAAGGGCAGAGACTTTATTTTTTGTAATTGCTGTGAGTTTTGTTTTGCTTCATCAGAATCTTTATCGGGTAAGTTTTTTATCTTTTCTGATAGTTCCTTGGTTTGATTCTCTATTGAAGTGCGCTTTTTTATGTCCTCTTCAGAGTGAATAGATACGCTGAGTCTTTTTGCGCCGATCCTACTTTTAGTTTCTAGAACTCTAGTGCTCATGAAGATGCCGGCCATGGCGTAGTAATCACTCGTAGGAATGGGATCGAACTTATGGTCATGGCAACGAGCACAGGATACTGTTAAGCCAAGAAATTGCCTTGTGATTACATCGATCTGATCATCTACGACTTCTGAGTAGAGTTGATCTTTGTCTGATTCCTGATCGTCGTAATTTCCCATGCACAAGAATCCGGTCGCGATAATTCCATTGGCATATGTTTTACCACCGTCTGGGTCAGGGAGCAGGTCTCCGGCGATTTGGTGAATGATGAACTGATTGTAAGGCATGTCATCATTGATGGCCTCTATGACCCAATCTCTGTACCTCCATCCAAGATCGCTAAAATTATAATATCCTACTTCTTCAACGTATCTGACACCGTCCAACCAATGTGAAGCCCACCGCTCTCCGTAGTTTGGTGAGGAGAGTAGTCTTTCCACTACTCTTGAATATGCGTCTGGGCTCTGATCATTTTCAAATGATAAAATTTCTTTCGGGCTCGGTGGCAGTCCGATAAGATCAAAGGTGACTCGTCTTAACCATGATTGACGTGTCGCTTCTTTGGCTGGTTCTAGATTTGCTTTCTTGATTGAGCTTAAAATGAATCCGTCAATGGGGCTTCGGACCCATGGGTTTTGCTTGAGGGGAACTTGAGGCTCTTTGACGGATTGAAATGACCAGAAGTTGCGATCTTCTTTTGTGATTGTGAGAGTATTTCCCTTTTCAGCTGTTGACGTTATTGGGCTGTAGAATAAACAGAATGCTGTCAGCCAAGAGTGGGGAGTGAAAATTTTTATGGTTAAATATTTCAGATAAACTAAATTTCACCGGAAAGGAAACTAGTTTCAAGCGTTTTTAGCTATTTGTGAGGTATTAATTTTTTAAAATAACGATCTTTTATAGATTTTTCTCTAAGGATATTCCCTTGCTTTGCGTTTGATAAATGAGATAAATAACTAACTAACTAACTTGAAGATGAAAACAATTACCATTTTTCTAATTTCAATTGCGTTCGCTGCTGTGTCCGCAGGGGCTGATGTGCGTGAATTTACAAGCGCTGACGGATCCAAGACACTGAAGGCGAAGGTCCTTGATTATTCCCAGGGCAAGGGAGTCGTGAAGATGCTTCGAGCTGATGGCAAGGTTATGACTTTTCCAGTCAATGCCCTAAGTGAAAAAGATGGGGAATACCTTAAGGTCTGGTACCAGTCTACAATGGCAGCAAGGAAGTTGGAAGTGAGGATCAAGGACGAGGAAAAGAAAACTTCAGAGAAGAAGACAAGTAATGCTCGGGTCAGTTCTTATGATTCAAATTTTAAGTTCAATGTTCGTAACAATGGAACCAGTCCATTTGAAAACATAGAAGTTAAGTATCAGATATTTTATACAGTTGATGGAGTAAAGGGTACGAAGAGTCAGAACTTAGTTGCCAGCGGTCAGACAAACATTAGCAGTATTTTTCCAAGAACCGATCAGAACCTAACAACGGAGAAGGTTACTCTGACTAAGATTAGGCCGCTTCCTGCTTCGCAGTGTGCTGGCGGGACATGACCAAACACTAAAGTCCCTCGCGCGAGTTCGCGCACCGACAGAGTCAAAGGTATCATCGCTAAGTTCTTCAAGGACGGAGAGGAATTCAAAGAGGTTGTTTATCCAAGTGGGTTCAGAGGTCAGTGGTCTTCTGGGAACCTTTCTGCTGGACTCTAAATCTTAAATTAGAGTCTATTGGAGAGCCGTTTCTATAAATGGCCACATAATTTTTGGGTAAAATCGATGCCCTGAATTGCCCCACTCCATTTTCATTTTGTTGACGCCTAGCTCGAGGTACACGTCTCTGATTTTAGAGGCTGTGTTTTCCACGTCCTCCTTGCGGTGCAATCCATCACTTACTCCGTGTACGATAAGTAAGTTTCTGGGTGCTATGAGTGCTCCAAGTTCAGTCCAGTCACCCCAGTCTCGGATTCCGGGGATAGCGCAACAATCGCAGTGAAAGATGAAGCCTTCGCGGCTAGTGACTGAAGTGAAGGAGCAGCTCGGCACGGCAACGCGGATTCTATTGTCTATGGCTGCAGTGTAAGCGGTCAGGACACCTCCTCCGGAATTTCCTGTCATTACGATTTTCCTTTTATCGACGAGTGGATGATCCCATGCCCAGTCAATGATCCTCTGCATATCCCATACCCTTTCTGCTGTTGGAGTTCGTCCCGAGATCAGGCAGTGCATGAATTGAGCTCTGCATGGCCTATTTCCGTGCCTTCCTTTCGGGTCGGGGACGATTAGCTCATTTGCTAGGCCACGTGTGGCTGGTGCAATTGCGATCATTCCTCTCAAAGCGGCCTGCTCAGCAATGTTCCCTTCTCTTGCTATGATTTTTTCTCGGTGATCTTTGTTGAGGTAAGCGCCCGAATACGAGTGAAGGCCCTCGGCGTCATGTCCGTGCGGACAAATAACAAGAGGAAGCTTTTTAGTATTATCCGTATTTGATGGAACTAGGAGATAGAATGGAACGTTGATACCAGGTTCAGTTTCGATCATGTAAAGGGTCCGTGTGAATTTTTCTCCGACCCTCTCCTTCTTTTTGATCTGGACTGAAGGTTCATGTCCCTTTAATTCAACGGACATCTTCTTGAGTCCGATCAATTCTATGAGTGCGGTCCTTGCTCCGTTCTGCCAATCTTTGAAATCTTTATCTTTGATGTATTTATATATTTGATCACCTTTCTGAATTCGTTTCAAATAGTTCGAAATATTCTCAGGATAAGAAATAAAGGGTTTGTCCTGAGAGGGGGCAGTTATCGAGCCTAACAGTAGAAATACTATAAGAATGATAGGGACTTTTATTACCTTGTTCATATATCAATATAATGTTCTTTCAGTTGCTGAGCGCGAGGCTTTTTATCATTGACCGAGCCTTGCATTTTTCTGGATAATACAAAAAACGGGAAACTCCTGCAGCAATCTAGCTTTACACACGTCGTTAGTTGAAAAACCAATGGCAACGTGCTTCGGCGATCCGCCGCGGTGAGACAAACGTAACCTACGAACTTTGTCCTTACGGAAACAGCGTTTTCCGTAAGGACATCATTAATATGCTGTTTGAAATTTCTTCGAAATTTCTTAGCAGCATATTAATGACCAGTTCTCCGGTGTAGGTTCTGCGGGGGTTTTACCGTTTGAATTAGTTAAGCCTTTTCAATCATGCTCTGCAAAGCGAAGAAGCCATACAGTTCACTTTCACTCTTGACTAGATTGCTCTTGCTGATTGCTCTCGGTAGTCCAATCGTCTTGATGTCATGGCGGATGGCTCGGATTTTACGTCTCAACGATCTCGGCAACAGGACCCGTTCATTTACATGGAGCCCAGTCACTCTTTGTTGAGTGTTCCGGCCCATTAGTTTCGTTTTCTCTTCAGCGAGCTGGTAATTTGATGTGAATAATGTTTTGCGAACGCTTTCAATGATTTGATCAGGTAATTCATTCCCGGAAAATGTCATATCGTCAGCATAACGCGTGTAACTTAGTGAATGGGAGAGGGCAAAGTCCTTTAGCTTTAGATCACATTCGTAGAACGCTAGGTTAGCTAGGTGCGGGCTCGTTGGTGCTCCTTGAGGGAGTGCTCCGTCAAGGGAGCATAACTGCGAAATTAAATTCGGATCTATTCCTAATTTTTCGTAAGTCAGTGATTTTCTCACCATGTCCTGAGTTGTGCTTGGGAAGAAGTCTTTCACGTCGAAGGATATGACCCAGTTCTTCTTGCAGTGAGGTCGCGCGTTACTGAGGATTGACTTACCTGGGTAAAAACCATGCGCGTCAGGATGGGGGCTTACTTTGTATAGAATTCTTTGTAGGACTATTTTCTGGATTGTTTTCAGTTTTGGGTCTGGCGCGTTGATCCAGCGGGGTCTTTTGCGTGTCCTTCGAACAGAGAACTTTCTGTAATGAGAATTAATGTCGCTAAGTATGGAGTGAATAGTTTCTTCACTAACATCAATCCTTGATGCAAGATCTTGGATAGAGGCACTTGTTTGTGAGGTCATTCGATGAGGCCAAATTTTCTTTCAAAGCTGGGAGTGGCCTTGAAATTGACTCTGTTCTTTTTGATGAAAGTGCCGCGTTTTGCGAAATTGACTTTCTCTTGGGATTTAATGGCGGACAGAGTGGCCAGGAACAGGCAATTGAGGAGTACGTGAACTTCCTTCAAGGGGATCCCAGTCTTTTCATGGATGGAAACTGAGATTCTTCTTTTTGATGAGAGCCTCGAATGCCCTTTGCCGGTCCAATTCTCGATCCACTGGGTCGATGGCGGATCGAATGGTGGTGAGGGCAATGATTCCAGATTAATGGAAGGGCTCAGTGAGAAGTTGATGCGTGCTTTTGCTGCTTCGCTTTTTCGCCATTTGCCCTCCTTGTCTCGATAAATGAATTGTGATTTAAAGAATTTCATCTTCCCAACTTTTTGTTTCTGGATGAAAGTCTTCGATCTCGGCTTTAGTATGAAGGTGCCGAACTTAGGAATTTGCAGGCAATGCGTATCCTTTCTCCAGTTACCGCTATGATTGCTCACATAGTCCCAGAATTCATCCATGACCCGGGCAGAAGTTTCGATGCTGAGGCCCGTCATCTTAGCCATACTATCAATGATCTGAGCGCTGGAGGATTTAAGGGATTTACCGCTTTGCAGACTCTTAATGGACGATGCCGGAAAAGTCGTCTGGTTCTTATCTGATGTTGTGATTCCTGTCATCTCCTCTCATAACATTACAAAAAGATTCCGCTTCAAATACAAGATTGAAATTGGAATTGATTTAGCTGTTATGGGGTATTTTTAGTTACTCCCCAAACTTTTTCTACCATGTGGTATGCTTTTGGGTCGTATTCTTTGAGTTCTTTTCTGTTGTGAGGGAACCAATCATTCTTGCCGAAATAGGCTTCGGTGACTTCAGCAAAGTATTCTTCTTTGTTTGTTGCTGCGTAGGCTTTGACTTTCTTATTCTTGATTTTTCTGTCTGGAACTTTGAGATAAAGGCCGCGTGCCATGGCGCTTCCATACGCTTTCTCGATCTCAGGATTGCTGAGGCCTAATTTTACATTGTGGTAGGCGTGTGCCAGTTCGTGAAGCATTGTCATCGGCCCCCACTCGAAAATTTTATGGTCCAGTAGAGCGGCCCTTGGATTGATGATGTGTACTCCGGGTGCCATGTGTGGATTGAGGTCGTGATCTCTGAGCCAGGTCTTGTCACGATGAAATGGAATGACTCCTCGCTCATTTTTTCGCATTGGATAAGTAGGTTCATTGCTTGCCCATATAGGAATTGTTTGGAGAAATTTAATGGCATCGGATGGAACGATCTTAATGAATCGTTCTATTCCTTCCCTCACTTCCTTCATTATGACGTCGTTGAGTGCTTTGTCTTTGCTGATTGATTTTTCAATGTACAGATCCCATCCGAGGACCTGAACCTTTTCGTAATTCCATACTTTCTTTCCGTCCTTGCAGGTGACTGATTCTCCATGCCCTGATGACAGTGAGAGTGACATGAATATTGCTACGAGTGCCGTTGTAATGAGATTGATTTTTAACTTCATCAACTTTGAATTATTATTGATTTTACTTAGTTCGCGTGGGGAAACTTGGGCCCTATCCGCATTGATATTTCCTCTAGTGAAGTGACGCCTTCGTGGGCCTTGTCGAGTGCATTATCAACTAAGGGTACAAATCCCTGTTTCTTTGCCATATTATTTAATTCAGCAACTGAGGTTCCGTTGCTTATAGCTGTACTGATTTCCTCATTAGGGAAGAAGAGCTCATAAATGCCAATCATTCCTTTGTATCCTGAATCGTTGCAAGATTCACACCCCTTTCCGTGATAGTGCTGTACGTTTTCCTTCTTATCGTAAAACAAGGATAGCATTTCATCGGTTTGTGTTTGCTCTTCTTTGCATTCTTCGCAAATCTTCCTAATCAATCTTTGTCCAATTGAACCTAGAAGATTATCTGAAATATAATCGTCCGGAATCTCCAGATTACGTAACCGTGACACTGTGCCGATAGCGCTTCGGGTGTGAAGACTGCTCAGAACGAGGTGACCAGTCGTTGAGGCTTTGATTGCGATTTCAGCTGTTTCTGCATCACGAATCTCGCCGACCAGAATGATGTCTGGATTTTGTCTGAGAAATGATCTGATGTAATCCGAGAAGTCCATGAATTCGTCAATGCTCTTCTGATTTACTTTGTCCATTTCATATTCGACAGGATCCTCAGCCGTCATGATCTTGAGACCCCTGTTAACTAGGCTCTGAACGGTCGCGTAGAGTGTTGAAGTCTTACCTGAGCTCGTTGGTCCTGTAGTGAGGATCAGGCCATTAGGGTAATTAACGAGTCTCTTGTATGAGTTGAGAATGTTTGAGGGCATTCCCAGTTCATTTATATCCAAGATGAATCTTTTAGGATCGAGGACCCTGATCACAGCTTCTTGACCGTGATTGCCTGGAACGATTGAGACTCTGAAGTCTACTTTTCTGGAGTTTCCCTCGTCATCATATAGAGCAGAGAATCTCCCGTCCTGACTCTTTCTTCTTTCTAGATGATCTAGATCACATACGATTTTAAGGCAGGCGATGACTCTCTGGATATTTGATGGAGAAAGTGAAGTCGTTACCTGATGTAGAGTGCTATCGATCCTCAGTCGCATGTCCACATCTTCATTGTAATTTTCAATATGGATGTCTGTGGCTCTCCTTTGGAGGGCGATACTCAATATATCTTGAAGTATGAGGTTTGGCTTGCGGTCTTTAGAAAAGTCAATCTCTGATGAGCTGTTCAACTGAAGATTGGTTCCTGCACTTGAGTCAGCTTCAATATTATATATCTGAGAGAGTGCCTTGCTTATTTCATAAGCGTTAAGTTGAACGGGTTCGACTTTCTTTCCGATAATTTCTTGTGCTTTGGCTATGATGACTTGATCTTCTCTGTCTAGAACGCCTATTCTTATGTTTCGCGCGTCCTTAGCGGATGGATCATCGAGTAATGCAATGTGATTTGATGTGCAGAAATCCTCAGGCAAAAATGATGAGAGGGCCGGGCTAATGTCAAAGAGTGATAGTTCACTGAACTCGGGGACGTTATTTTTATTGGCGGTCATGAAATCTTTCCTGTTAATGGTTTAATATTTAAACCTAATTGCGGAGCCTCACTATTATAAATGTTAATTTGTTTTATAATATATTTATGTCAGTTGAAGTTAGAGTTGGGAGGGTTGTCAGGACTGGATGATCAGAGGTGACTCGTCAATGGCGTTGCGTCCGGATTTTCTGAACGGCCTGGGCAAAGGTTGGGGGATTCCTTTGTCATCAATCGTTCTGCAATAAACCGTATACTCTCCCGGCTCAATGTCTTCGAGTACTGTTGCCCAGTGTGCGATTGTGTAGCGCATGGGCCAGTGCTTTGGTTTCCCTTTTTCCGTGAAAAATCTCACGTTCTTAGGCAATTTCCCTTCGGGGAGCTCTCCTCCCCAGTCGTTCGGAGCGGGTAGGACCGTTGCGTCTTTCCAAGGCGCTTTTGTGAAGTAAGGATCTTCTTTTGGCCACTCTTTGTTTTTCGGTTTGATCCATACCTGGACCTTACTTAGTCCACCGACTCCGACCTGTGCTAACCCGGTCACTGGAACGGCCTGACCTTTCTTGGCTGTGTCCGGTTTATGGATAAATAGGCTCATCGTTTTCATCCAACTGTCGATGTCATTATTTCCATCAGCGTAAGTGTCGTTCGCGGCGGGTTCATTAGTGAGAAATACTGATTTTAACCATTTTACTGATTTGAATCCGTAAGCTTCAGGGACAATCATGCGGACTGGGCCTCCACGCTTTCCGCTTAACCATTGTCCATTCAATTTGTAGCAAAGGATGACGGGGTGGTCTCCGGGAGGGTCTTCAAGTATTCGGCCAATAGGTAACGAGCTTTGGAACTTTTGTTTTGGGTCATTGTTGTGATGACCATAATAGAATGCGCGACGAATATTTTCTTTGGGGTTTGATTTCCAAATCACATCGCGCAAAGGGACGCCTTCCCACAACCCCATGCCTAGGGGTGTTTGCATGTTGTTACAGGTCATGACTTTTAAGAACTTCACCGATTTCTCGTCAGCTAACTTCATGAGATCTTTAAAAGACAGCGCAGTATTTATTTTCCGAGACATTGGACTTTCAACCTTTGTGTTGCTGTCCGGATCAGGAATGATATCGAGGCGCCATGTTTTGCGTTCCATGCCGATTTTAAGACGCTCTTCTAGGGGCAATTTGTAGGGGAGGGGGTTCCCTCTTTCCACGGTTTCAAATTCTTTACTTGGAGTCAGGTATTCTGAGTCTGGATCATTGGCCGGTGAGCTCTTTGGATCATTGGCCTTAAGTGATTCTGCGGTTATTGCTGCGGCTCCACTGAAGCCCAGTCCTATCAGATATCGACGCGTGACCTGGTTATGCTGGTTATAGATTTCAGGTGAGATGTTCGGCCTTTTCATTGGAGAAGGGGATACTAGTGTCCAATGATTCACTGAGAAGAGATTCAATGTAAAGGAAATGTTGATCAGGTCCTCTTGAGCGCGTCTTGCATTGAATAGATTCGATTGATTGGTTTATTATTAATTATATGGATTCCTTTGTAATTAATGAATAAAGAAAAGACAGGGCTATTTGGATTGGACTTAATTCGTACTGCAGTTAGCGAGAGATTAATTGAGTCCGGATTCCAAGTGATCGGCTATGATGTCCGGACCGTATCTATGGACAGATGACGAAGGAATTCTTGCCGAGCATTTTGCCGGGGCCTCCTGGGTCTTTTTAATTGCGGCCCTCCTGGCAGTAATGATGAGGTCATTCTAGAGCCCTGAACATTGCTTGTGGGTACATTGCCTTCGACAAGAAAGAAGTCGTTTACGAATACAAATTTTGAGATTTGTGCGCCGTCAAGAATGTCCCATATAGGTTTTGGCCTATCATGGCTTGCAGTTGATTTTATCACATTCGGGTTCATGTACATGCTAAAGCCGTGATTAGGTGTAAGTATTTGACTCTCAATATTTAGCACCACTTTGAACAGATTTTAGTGATGTTTTAGGCTCAAGACACTTTGGAATTTTTCTGAAAACCTCCACGAAATCAGAAAAATAACCAAAGTATCTTAACCTTAAACTAAGAACGTTATAACAATACAATAATCAGATGAACCCAGTGTTAATTCTGTCTTCTCGAGGGTATTTAAAATGCCTTGAGACATAGATTTTTGTGGGACTTTTGTTATAGTTGGTAAAATTTTACTTATTTTTTCAGTTTGAGGACTCGGGCATACTGGTGCATACGTTCAAATGAGATGATGCTTTCTCTTTAGGAGGGGTGGCAGAGCGGTTGAATGCACCAGTCTTGAAAACTGGCGGGCTGAAAGGTCTCGTGGGTTCGAATCCCACCCCCTCCGCCATCGAATTAGTTAAATTCTCAAGAGTCAAAGATCACGGTTGATTCAAGGCTTTGAATTGGTGATAGTTTTTTATGTCCGAATTTGTTGATAAAGTCGTAGTTGTTACCGGGGCCGGGCGTGGCATTGGCAACGGAATAGCAAAGCGCTTGGCTTCGAAGGGTGCTAAGATCGCGGCATTGAGTCGTTCAATAGAAAATGCGCGGTCATGTGCTGATGCGTTGAACGCTGAATTTCCTGAATCTTCTAAACCTTATTCGGTCGACGTTTCTGATTTTGATGCGATGGCTGAAGTGGGAAAAAATGTTTTATCCGATTTTGGCAAAGTTGACGTGCTCGTTAATAATGCTGGTGTCACTCGTGACAATCTTATGCTTAGAATGTCTGAGGAGGAATGGGACCTTGTCATTAATACAAATCTCAAAGGGGCATTTAATTCTGTTAAAGCATTTCAGCGGACCCTTTTAAAACAGAACGGAGCACGCATCATAAACATTTCATCAGTGATTGGTCTGATAGGAAATGCGGGACAAGCGAATTATGCAGCGAGTAAGGCTGCCCTCATAGGATTGACCAAATCCCTTGCGCGAGAATTTGCTAGTCGAGCAGTGACGGTCAATGCGATTGCTCCGGGATTTATTGTAACAGACATGACTGATGCGCTTTCCGAAGAATTGCGCGAAGGGATCAAGGCTAAGGTGCCGTTAGGTTCTTTGGGTGAAGTTGATGATGTTGCCGCTGCAGTTGAATATCTTGCCGGTGAGGGTGGTCGCTATGTTACGGGGCAGGTGCTTATCGTTGACGGCGGTATGGTTATTTAAAGATTTTTACTATGCAGTTCATAGAGTCTTCTGACTTTGTAGGTGATGCGGTTAATATCATCGCTTCCGCGCTTTCTGGTGAGGGTAATCAACCACATAGGATTTCCCTTTGCGGAGGAAGTACTCCTGAGCCTGTGTATCAAGCTTTAGCCGAAGTCCAATTAGACTGGAGTAACATTGAAATTACCTTTGGTGATGAGAGGTGCGTTCCTCCGGATCATGAGGACAGTAATTTCAAGATGGCTAGTGTTTCTTTACTTAATAAGGTTCCTTTGAATGATGTGAATATTTTGCGAATGAGAGGTGAACTCGATCCTGTCGATGCGGCTAGAGAGTACGAGGATTCTTTGCGACAAAGGTCAGAAACAGGAATTTATACGCATGACCTAATTCTTTTAGGCATGGGAGAGGATGGGCACACCGCGTCACTTTTCCCGGGGACTGGTGCCCTCAATGAGAGTGATCGTTGGGTCGTTTCTAATCATGTCCCACAGAAGGGGGAGAGCAGAATTACCTTCACTTATCCAATAATTAATGCGGCTCGAAAAATTTTATTTCTGATCAGAGGTGAGGATAAGAGGAGGATCGTTGATCATGTGCTTTCGGGGGAGTCGGATTTGCCGGTCTCATTGGTTGACCCTGAGGAAGGTTCAGTGATCTGGCTCCTTGATTAATTTTTAGGCTGGTAGAGTCCGTTTTCGTCGATAAAGTCCTTTACTTGAGAATTCAAAAGAGATGATGTTGATAGATCAGTTATGAGATCCTCTCGTACTGAGGTGCTTGAAGCTTCGTGGCGAAAATCAATGAAGATGCTCCTAAAATCCTTCTTCGGTGCCGGGCCTTGATCTTCTCTTGGAAAGACAACGAAGGTGAGATCTTTTGAAAGTTTTTCAGGTTCTGCCCAGGTCTCAATCTTTTGCCACTGATCATTACCGATGATCCAAAAAATTTCCGATTCTGGAAATACATTTCTGAAGTGATCGGCCGCTACCCATGAGTAAGAGGGTGATGGTCGGTCAATTTCCCATCGTGACACATCGATCCATTCGTGTTCTGTAGTTGCGATCTTAAGCATTTCTAGTCTCTGATCGGGAGAAGCTGAAGGCACATTATTTTTATGGGGTGACTTTAGGCAAGGAAGAAAAATGATCTTGTCGAGACCGATAGCTAATTTTGACTCTGTTGCGAGGCCGACATGACCAAGGTGCACTGGATCAAAGGTTCCCCCAAAAATTGCGATTTTAGATTTAACTGGCATTGCCTACTTTAGGCAATGTGTTGGTAATTCTCTTTGAGGTCAATAAACGTCTCTCCTGTACCGTTTATCGGCTTTCATTTGGCTAACATATTCTGCGGCCACATCTTCAGACTTGCTTCCGTGGTCCATAATTATCTGATGCAGTGCCTTATCAACGTCTGGAGCCATTCTTTCAGCGTCTCCGCAAACGTAAAATATTGCTCCCCTTTCTAGGTACGACCAGAAGTGGGCTCCTTCCTCAATGATTTTGTGCTGGACGTAGACCTTCTCGTCCTGGTCTCTTGACCAGGCAGTTGAAACTTTACTGAGCGTGCCATCCTCTAAGAACTTTTCCCATTCGTCTTTGTAGAAGTAGCAGCTCTGTTCATGAATTTCGCCAAATATTAACCATGCATCGCCCTTGGCGCTAGTTTCCTTGCGCTCTTGAAGGAATGCCCTGAATGGAGCGATCCCTGTTCCCGGTCCACACATGATGATGGGGACATCCTCGTCCGGCTCGGGTAGGCGGAACCCTTTCCCTGGTGTGATAAAACAGGGAATGTCAGAATTCTCAACGGCTCTTTCTGATATCCAGCTAGAGCATACGCCTTGGCGTTTTCTGTCATGACTCTCGTACTCAACGACAGCGACAGTCAGATCTACTCTGTCAGGATGGTAAGCTAAGCTGGAAGCGATAGAGTAGAGTCGAACGTTTAGTTTCTTGAGTAGACCGACAAATTCTGATGCTTCGAATTTTGCCTCTGGATTGGCTTGGAGGATGTCAATGATATCACGTCCCCATAAATGATCTGCTAGATCTTTCTTTTTTTCAGGGTCAAGAAGTGAAGAGAGTTCTACGTTTTCAGTTTTCTCCGCGATCGATCTTAGCAATTTTTTGTCAGGAGTTGTGATGATGTAGTTCTCAACTAAGGCCCTTGTTAGTGTGGTCTCTTCCTTTGCTGGGTTGAGTACAGTTTCATCGCCTGAGAAACCGAGAGTCTCAATTAACTCGTTGGCCAGGGTCGGGTCATTCTGGGCGAGGAGGGCAAGAGAATCGCCGGGAGTAAAACTGAGTCCTGATCCGAGGAGATCAATTTCAAGGTGCCAGGTCCTTTTGGTTTCACAGCCTTCGGTGAGTAGTTCTTTACTACTGATTCTTGCTAATAATGGGTTCTTCCGATTGAAAACGGGGGGTAGCGGTTCCGTCATAATACAATGATTATTTATCGATTATAATAATTTATCATTGTGTATACAGCTTTTTTGCTAAGGACAGAAGCTTAAAGAATTTGATTTATAAAGCGCTCAGTGTCGAATGTTTCAAAATCACTAACTTCTTCCCCAAGACCAATGAAGCGAGTCGCTATTCCAAGCTCATTTGCTATTGAGGCGACGATACCTCCCTTGCCGCTCCCGTCCATTTTTGTTACAATTAAGCCAGTAAGATCAGTGGTGGCATGAAATTCCTTTGCTTGGGAAAGAGCATTTGATCCGGTAGTTGCATCAACGACAAGGAGCACTTCGTGAGGCGCATTTTCGTTCATTTTGGATAATGTCCTCTGAATCTTTTTAAGTTCCTCCATCAAATTGTGTCTAGTGTGGAGTCTTCCGGCAGTATCACATATTAAGAAATCTGCATTCGCATCGATTGCTGCAGAGTGAGCGTCAAAGCATACTGAGGACGGATCCGATTTGTATTCACCTTTGATGAGCGGGACATCGATCCGAGTTGCCCAAATTTCTAACTGTTCGATTGCCGCTGCGCGAAAAGTATCCGCGGCAGCGAGGATGACGCTGTGCCCCTTGGATTTTAATAGGCCTGCAAGCTTTGCGCAGGATGTGGTCTTTCCTGTGCCATTCACGCCAACGACAAGGATGACTTTGGGGCCTTCTTCGGAAGTGGTAATGTCAATTGAGTCAGTGGGTAGGATCGAGCGAATCTCACTTCGGCAAGCATCGATGATGTCCTCGGGATTAATTGATTTCCTTTTTTCCTGGAGCGCGTCCATTATTTGCATGGACAATTGAACGCCGAGGTCACCGGATATGAGGGTCTCTTCTAGTTCGTCCCAGTCAAACTTTTCGCGGGAAAACTTACTGAGGATCCTTTTAAATAATCCAGCCATATCTAATTCAAAGTTGTCCTGCTAGCGGAGTGGTCGGTCGAGCTTGTCTTTCATTTTGTCCAGAACGCCGTTCACGAAACTTCCTGAATCTTCTGTTCCAAACCTTTTAGAGATTTCGATTGCTTCATTAATGCATACGATTGGGGGCGCGTCATCTAGGTAGAACATCTCGTAAGTGGCAAGGCGAAGAACGTTTCTGTCAATGGTTGAGAGGCGTTTAAGTTCAAAGTTCTCCAGTTCAGGTTCTAGCTTCTTATCGATTTCTTCTATCTTATCAAGCATACCTGATAGCAATTCTTTGGCGAACTTCGTAGCGCCTGCCGGAGCTATGCAAATGGAGAAGAATGCGTCAAAATCATCTGGTCCAAGTTCCTTATTGATGTCACGATTGAAAAGGAACTGTATTGCGGCTTCTCTGCCGTCCCTCCTTTTACCCATTACTAGTGCTGGTCTTGCGATCTTTTATCGCGTTCATGCTGGAAAAGAGTTCTGCCATAGTGACTGCTGATCGGGCTGCATCCTTGCCTCTGTTCTTATCTCCTTGGCACCGGTCTGTGGCCTGCTCACGGTTTTCCGTGAGTAACACTTCATGGATGATAGGGATGTTGTTCGCCAAGGCCAGGTTCTGAAGAGCAGTTGTCACTGATGATCCAACGAGTTCAGCGTGATCCGTTTCACCTTTAATTATGACTCCTAGAGCGATGATCGCATCGTTCGGGTTATTTTCGATTAAGTGTTTAGCGCATACCGGAATTTCAAAGGCGCCGGGTACTCTGTACACGGGCACAGTGAGGCTTGGCATTATACGTCTGAGCTCTTCGATAGTGGAATTGAGCAACGAGTTGACCAGTTCTTCGTTGTAGAGGCTCGCGACGATACTGATGGTGCGTCTTGTGCCTATAGATCTTGGTTTTGGTGCGAGTGGGTTAGAGGACATCGAAATTGGAGTTAGATAGAGTTGGTTTTATAAATCGTGGCCAAGTTTTTCACGTTTGGTATCTAAATATTTTTTGTTGTGAGGTGTGGGGCTCTGCCTAATTGGTATTTGCTCTATAATTTCTAATTTGTGGGCGTTTAGTCCAATAACTTTTTTGGGATTGTTGGTCATTAGGCGAATCTTACGTACCCCCAAATCGTATAGGATCTGGGCACCGATACCATAGTCGCGGAGGTCACTAGGAAATCCAAGTTTTTCATTAGCTTCTACTGTGTCGTAGCCTTCTTCCTGTAGTTTGTATGCGTGTATCTTTGCTTTAAGTCCGATCCCTCTACCTTCTTGCCTCATATATAGTAATATTCCGTTTTCTTCCTGCGATATCCTTTCCATGGCGACGTTCAGTTGCCCACCGCAATCGCATCGTTGTGATCCAAAGACGTCACCCGTCAAGCATTCGCTATGAACTCGAACAATGATGGCCTTGTCCGGATTAATTTCACCCCTGACCAGTGCGAGATGTGTTTCTTCACCATAAGTGGATTGATACATATGAAGATTGAAGTCACCCCATCTGGTAGGGAGATTAATTGATTCAAGATGCTCAACGAGTCGCTCACGCTTCCTTCGGTATTGGATGAGACTTTCTATTGTGCCTATCTTTAGCCCGTGAACTTTTGCAATATTTGTAAGATCTGATAGGCGGGCCATACTGCCATCATCATTTAATATTTCGCATATGACAGCGGCTTCATTGTGTCCGGCCAAACGGGAAAGATCAGTTGCTGCTTCTGTATGTCCTGCTCGTCTTAGGACTCCTCCTGGCTTTGCTAGGAGAGGAAATATGTGACCGGGCTGCACAAGGTCCTCGCCAATGGTGGCATCATCAGCGAGCAATTTGATGGTTTTGGCCCTATCTGACGCGCTGATTCCTGTTGTGATACCTCTCGCTGCATCTACAGAAACTGTGAAATTTGTATTAAACGATTCCCTATTATTAGGAACCATCATGGGCAGTTCGAGTCGTAATGCGATTGACTCAGTGATAGGAGCACAAATTAAGCCGCGTCCAATTTTTGTCATAAAGTTGACAATTTCAGGTGTAATGCATTGAGCAGCAACGATTAAATCGCCTTCATTTTCGCGATCTGCGTCATCCGTGATGATGACCATTTTGCCGTCCCTTATATCGGAGACGATATCTTCGACCGGGCTGAAGGGGGATTCGTTATTCATATGAAATTAGCGCGACTATAGCATCAATTTAAGAGTTGTGTTGAATCTCTGCATTCTGAAAAAAATCTTTTTTATATAAGGTTAAGGGTTTATCTTAATATATCACATGAAAACCTACAAACGGTGCATTTCCCCGCTAGCCGCGCCCCTTTTGCTGCTCGCAATTTATTTTTCAATTACCTCACATCTTCTTGCTGATTTTTCCATTACAGAAATTAAGGCAGTGGCTGAGCTTACTGGTCTCGATGATGATGGAGAACCTTCGGACTGGATCGAAATAACCAACACGGGTAATGCTAGCGCTTCCCTCAAGGGCTATTATTTAACAAATAACTCGGATAATTTGACGCGTTGGCAGTTTCCTGATGTCACAATAAGAGGAGGTAGAAGTATTGTGATTTTTGCTTCGGCGAAGAACCGTCAGGACCCAAGCTCTTCGCTTCATGCCAGTTTTACTCTTGATAGGAAGGGTGACTATTTAGGTTTGATCACTCCTGACGGAAAGACAGTCGAGTCAGACTTTGCTGAGGGTTATCCTGAGCAGTACCCCGGTTCATCTTACGGTTATGGGACCTCTGGTCTAGTCAATAGGCAGATTCTAGTTGCTAAGGATGACACGGTTAATTATTTTATCCCGACCGATGATTCCTTAGGTGATCGATGGAAAGAAGCTTCGCCGGGATTTGATGATTCCGAATGGACATCTGCTGCACATCCTGTCGGTTTTGAATCTAGGGGAGGTACTTTGGAGCCACTTATAGCAACCGACATATCAGGGAATATGAAAGGGGTTAATGCTAGTGGTTATTTCCGTTTCCCGTTTGTTTTTGATGATGTTGATAAGAAAATCGTTTCAGCTCAACTGGCCGTTACTATTGATGATGGGTACGTGGCATATTTAAATGGCCAGGAACTTGCGAGTATAAATGTCCCTGTTCCTGTAGTCTTTGACTCGAGAGCTACAGCTTCGCGTCTTGATAGTCAGGTTATCAGGGGTCCAGAAACTGAGGACATATCCTCAAAGGCAGGCTCCATCGTTGGTGGGAATAATGTTTTGGCTGTTCAGGCGATGAACAGGTCTGCTAGCGGATCTGACTTTGTCATTGGTGTTGAACTGTTAGCTGAGGTGCAGGACACGAGCGGTGGTGCGCAGTTTGGCTTTTTTAGTGAACCATCACCAGGCAATCCAAACGGAATCATTTATAGTCAGCCTCCCGGCGAGGTAGTATTTTCAACTGAGAGCAAGCTCTATGAAAATAATTTCCAATTAGAACTGAGTTGTGAGACTCCCGGAGCGGAGATTCGCTATACGACGGATCTTTCAGCCCCTTCGAATGTATTTGGCTCAGAGTCAGATCTTTATACTGGACCAATCCAAATAACAAAGTCCACCCAGGTCAGAGCTCAAGCCTTCCTTCCTGGGGCGCTCGATGGGGAAGTTGGAACTAATACTTTCCTTAAGATGTCAGGTTCAGTCCCTTCATTTTCATCGAATTTACCTGTCATTGTTATGTCTACCCTAGGTAAAGGCGGCCCTCCTGACAGTGGTTCGACGAGCCGCAAAGACGCTTATATATTCTTTTTCGAGCCTGATCCCGAGACGGGACGGACCACTCTGACGCAGGCCCCCCAAATAACGACCCGTTCCGGTGTTAGAAAGCGTGGATCCAGTTCTGCCGGTTGGCCAAAGTACGGAATGTCCGTAGAGACCTGGAACGATGGCGACAACGAGGACAATAACATTAAACCTTTCGGTTTTGCCCGTGAAGCTGACTGGATTTTTAATTCACGTTATCAATTCGATCGTGCTTTGATTCGGAACCCGCTCATCTATGAAATTAGCCGGAGCATCGGTCGTTACGCGGCAAGGAGTACGTACGTTGAATTGTACAATGATGTGAGTGGCAGTGAGCTTAACGATTCCGATTATTTTGGTGTCTACTCACTCATGGAAAAGATCGAAGCTGACCCGAACAGGGTCGAGGTGAATCGGCTCATGCCATGGGATAATAGTGGTGAGGAGATAACGGGTGGTTACATTTTCAAACGTGATAGAAATGATGCGGGAAGCCCACCCACTTACAGCGTTGCAGGAGCCGGTGGTTCATTGATCCCTCATGATCCGGGCGGCCGTGAAGTCACTAGCCAACAAAAGTCCTACATTCAAAATTATCTCAATGAGATGAATACGGCTCTCATGAATAGGCCAAGTGGTATAAATACTAAAACAGGTAAGCACTTTAGTGAATATATGGATGTAGGCTCATTCATTGACCATCAGTGGCTAAATACTTTAGCCATGAATGTGGATTGGGGCCGATTGAGTGCTTACTACCATAAGGACAGATCAGGCTTAGTGAATGCTGGTCCTATCTGGGACTTTGACAGGAACATGGGTTCTGAGGACGGTAGGGATGCGAATCCAAGGACATGGGACGGGAGCGGAGACTCAAGTAGGACCTGGCACGATGCTAGGTACCCTTGGTTTGGTAATTTGATGGGACCTAATGCTAATCCTGCGTCGGCTCACTATCCTGACGTTCGCCAGCAACACACGGACAGATGGTTTGAGTTGAGACAAGGAGGTTTCTCCACTGAAAGTATCCATGCCATCATTGATAGAATGGCTGGGGAAATTGAAGAAGCGCAGGAGCGAAGCTTCGCCAAGTGGACCTCAGCTAGACCTAACGGAGGAACCTTTGCGGATCGAAATCTCAGGGGATGGGAAGCTGAAATTTCACATTTGAAGGGTTGGATGAAGGCTCGCGTCGAGTGGATCGATGGGCAGCTATCAGGTTTCAGCCCGCCTGATTTTTCTAAGCCTGGAGGCGTCGTTCCTTCAGGATTTGAAGTGATAATGAGTTCCCCTAATGCTCAGGTCTACTACACACTGGACGGTACTGATCCGAGAGTCGAAGGGGGAACCGTTGCCGCGGGATCCATTCCATTT
>Ga0115002_10002587_pt1 | contig 23459 bp, 24 predicted proteins | sample ArcticOcean_MG_C_8_FD_89576 | JGI IMG/M metagenome (GOLD analysis project Ga0115002, IMG submission 89576) | Marine microbial communities from western Arctic Ocean - ArcticOcean_MG_CB11_86 | ecosystem: Environmental > Aquatic > Marine > Oceanic | place: Arctic Ocean: Canada Basin | collected... | reverse complement strand
TAGCGGAGGTGACTCGAAAAGCGGAACAGGGAGATGGCAGGGCGCAGAACATGCTCGGCGTGATGTACGGCTCCGGCAAGGGTGTGCGTAGGGACGATGCCGAGGCAGTGAAGTGGTGGCGCAAGGCTGCTGAGCAGGGACTTGCCCAGGCGCAGTTCAGCCTCGGCTGGTGCTACCACTACGGCAAGGGTGTGGCTCAGGACGATACCGAGGCAGTGAAGTGGTACCGCAAGGCCGCTGAGCAGGGCAATGCCAACGCGCAGTTCAACCTCGGCTGGATGTATGACCAAGGCAAGCGTGTGCCTAAGGATGACGTGACTGCGTATGCTTGGTTGAGCGTAGCGGCAGCATCCGGTGATGAGGAGGCCCGCAAATTTCGCGAATCGGTCAAGGGCAGACTCACGCCGTCCCAGCTTGATCGGGGGCAGGTGATGGCCCGCGAAATCTCCGAGCGGATAGAGAAGGAGAAAGCGGCGGGGGCAGAGTGAGCAGCTTCAGAACATGGACGGTTCGGAGCGCTCGCCCGGCGGGCGCCAGTGTCCGAAGAACTTGGAGATTCCTCTTTCGAGCGGGTCGTCTGTCGCGATCGCGCAGCGCATCATGCGATCCCGCAGCTCCTCTATCTTATCCGCATGTTCGGCGATACCCAACAAATTCACCAGCTCGCCCGGGTCTTCATTGAGATTGTAGACCTCATCCTGATCACCCGGTGTAAAGATGTACTTCCAGCCGTCCCTGGTCACGACTGCTCTCTGTGAATAGAGAAAACGAATACCGTGGAACTCGAGGAAAATCTCCTCTCGAGATTGCGCGAGTTTTTCACCGCGCAGATTCGGCAGAAGGGAACGCCCGTCGAGTGAGTCATCCCCGATTCCCAACATATCCAGGAGCGTCGGAAAAATATCCATGTTGTATACAAGCTCATCACTGCGTGACGCAGCGGGCGAGCTTCCGGCATGGGCGATGATCAGCGGTACGCGGTGCGCTTCTTCGTACATGTATCCCTTGTCGTTCATGCCGCCATGACTCCCGGTCATATCGCCGTGGTCGCTGGTGAAGACGATCACCGTATTCTTATCGAGTCCGAGCGCTTCGAGACGATCGAGCATTCTACCGATTTCAGCATCGTACATCCTGATGTAGTCATAGTACGATCCGACAACGCCGCGCCACCCTGCCGGACTACCCTCCAGAACAGACTCCCAGTCCTTCGGGAGCGCGCGGTAAAAATCCTCGTGCGTGCGCCGGACACTGGCGGGCTTACCCGCCCAATCATCCTCGAAGTTGATCCATGGTTCGATCGCATTGCGGTCGTGATACCCGGCGTATTCAATGCTTGGTACGTACGGTTGGTGTGGTCCCCAGAATTGGCAGGTAAGGAAAAACGGAGCGTCCGATCCGGCGAATGCCTCCATCTGCTCGATGGCGCGATTTGTCAGGTAATGCGCCGGTGTAGACTCGACCGGTCCGTTCCAGACGCCGGCCAGCAGCGCCTTTTGGTCTACATCGAAATAAACCGGCTCGGTGATGTCGTAGGAAAGATCGTTCTCTGCCAGGTACGCCTGAAATTCAGGGCTCTGGTGGAAGTTCGCATTCTTCAAGACGTTCATCCCTTCGAAGCCGTAATCCGCCGGCCCCTTTTTCGTCTCAAGATGCCACTTGCCGATCCACCCGCAGCGGTACCCCAGTTTCTGTATGCGCGTGTGCAGCAGCATATCGGGATCGGGCAGCTCCGAGACCGGGTTGTGGTACATGTCGCAGTTCGTAATAATCCCGTGCGTAAAGGCATGCTTCCCAGTCATCATCGACGTGCGCGCAGGCGAACAGATGCTCACCGGACAATACGCCCGGTCGAACGACACGCCCCGCGCAGCGAGGCGATCGAGGTTCGGTGTCTGGCATACAGTGTTACCGTTGCAGGCGAGCGCATCGTAGCGGATCGAATCCACACCGATCCACAGGACATTCGGTTTTTGGCAAACGGTATTGCTCAATTCAAACTCCGGTTATTGTCTGCGTGTGGGTGGCCGGGTGCAGATGCAAGGTTTCGGGTGACGAGATGATAACCTAACGACATGACGCAAGGAATTCCCGTTGGGTCGCGATTTGACGAGCGCACTGTGAACATTAGCGCTACTTGATCCAGAAGCCTGACGACCGGCGCGTATTTACCCCGTGGCGCATTCGACTCTCGGCGCATGAGGGGGATATCTCTATTTTCAGGCTGTATAATCTGCAAGCGGAATTCCTAAACACTGAACACACCCGTCAGCTAATAGCAACCCACCAAGACTCTCATGAACCAACGACCCAACATCCTCTGGATCGGCGTCGACCAGATGCGTTACGACACGCTGGGCAGCAGCGGCAATACCGTCTGCCAGACACCGAACCTCGACCGCATCGCCGCGCAGGGCGTCACCTTTGACCGCGCCTACTGCCCGGTCACGCTCTGCACGCCGGCGCGCGCCTCGATGTTCACGGGACAACACGCCTTCAACCACGGCATGCTGACTAATTGCGAATTCTATCACACGATTGCACCGGAGCTGCCGGATCCCAGCATGTTCCTCCACCCCCGGCTGGCGGCCCAGGGATACGCGCTCGGCTACGCCGGCAAGTGGCACGTCGGTACAGAGAAAGGCCCCGCCGACTACGGTTGGGAAGGCATGAACATCGCCGGGTAGGGCAACATCAGCCAGGACCCTGATTACTTGCGATACCTCAAGGAAGGGAACCTGAGCTATGAGATTCGCGACCCGATTTACGCCAATCCAGGAGAGAACTGCCTGCTTGGCGCGGTCTGGGACGGTCCTGTAGAATCCACGCCTACCCACTATCTCGCCGACCGCACCATTGCCCAGCTAGATGAGTTGACGGAACGCGACGATCCTTTCCTCCTGACCTGTCAGTTCTGGGGCCCCCACCAACCGTACCGACCGAGCCGGGAATACGCCGGGCTGCACGATCGCAGGGCGATTGAACCGTGGGTGAACTTCGACGATGACCTGCAGGACAAACCCGCCACCAATCTCCGGACGACAACCGACTTCTATCGGGGGTTGCCGACCGACTGGGAAGAATGGCGGGAGGTTGTGGGCCTTTACTACGACTACACAACCATGATCGATGCTGAGATCGGACGAATGCTCGCGCGCCTCGAGGCGTTGGGCATTGCGGACAATACGCTGATCATATTCACCAGCGACCACGGCGACATGATCGGCAGCCACGGCGGCATGAACGACAAGGGTTACATGTTCGAGGAGGTCCATCGCGTGCCGCTGATCATGTCATGGCCGGGACAGCTCGAAGCCGGCCAGCGCTCCGATGCGCTGGTCTACAACATGGACATCATGCCGACTATCCTCGATGTGCTCGAACTCGAAGACAAGGCGCTCGATGGGCAGTCGCTGCTCCCTGCGGCCCGCGGGGGCGCAGGAGCCAGGGACGAGCGCATCAATGTTGTAAATCCGCTAACCAAATGTAACTTTTAAATACATTCAGGGTCTTATCTACATGCCTGCCCATACTATTTCATGAAACGATTCCTTTCAATTGCATGTGTCTGTACATATCTCTTCGGCAGTCTGCCGGGGCCGGGTACGATTATCTTCTGTCTCGGTGAAGATGGTCACGTGGATTTCGAGGTTGTTACGGAGACGGGTTGCTCCGGCGGCAGTGCTTGCACGGGCGATATCGAACACGAAGAAAGTCATGGGCCGTGCGCGGACGTTGTGTTGCACGCTGTCGAACAACACCTGCAGAGCGGCGCACAAACCGTCACGCTGCCGGCGCCGACCGAACTTGAACTACATGCTTTTCAGGTTGCACCCGGATTCGAAAATGATATAGATACGAGTACGGTGGCGCTTCGGCCTCACGAACATCTACAATTGTTACAGTCTATTATTCTGATTATTTGACCTTGCCTCCCAGTGCGGAAATTCCGCACAAACGTCACTACGCAAGGCAGTCATGATCCGCTCGTGACCGCCATACTTGCATCGACATCGGTGTCGGCGCCGACATCGTGACACGGAGACATTTAATTGAAGTATCTATCATATTGTTCCATTACCATTCTTGTCGGACTAATCGCAGGGTGTCGCACGACAAAACTGTATCAGGTTCAATCCTTCGATTCGGCCGCGATTCTGACTGAACTGGACTTTCACGGTACGCCACCCGTAAGTAACGAAGCGCTTACCTTTTTGCAGGTTGCAACGTGGATGAGCGATTGGCATCCCGACCTGCAGGAACTACGAGCGGAGTACGCCAAGGCCGAGGCGATGGCAGCGGTTGTCGCGCCACGTCCAAACCCAACCCTTGAATTCGGTTTGGCACACGGCTTCGACACCGCAGGTGAGGCGTCAGACACGCAGCCGTTCATCGGCTTCGCATATGCGATCCCGATGAGCTCACGACTTCAGGACGCTGACGATTTGGCCGCGGCGCAGGCAGGGGCGGCACGAGTCGCAATAGTCGCCCGACATCGTGAATTGTACCTCGAGCTGTACACCGCCTTCATCCGGTATGGAATGGTCCATCGGCGCATGCAGCTATTCGATCCACTAATCGAAAATGCACGTCAGGCTATTGCGACCGTAGAGAAGCTCACGAAAATAGGATCGGCCTCAGGCCTCGATGTTGGTGTGCTGGATCTCGATTTCGGACTGCTGCGTCTCGAGCGAATCGAGTTGGAGGCAAGTGTTGCGGAGGCACGCGCTGATCTGGCTGTCTTAACCGGTATGCCGAGTGCCACGTTCTCTGCGGTTCCGGTTACTGCACCGCCGTCGCTGAACATGCCATCGAAAGTGCGATTGCGTCAGTTGTTGATCGATAACAACACCGAACTGGCGCGACTCAAGGCAGCGTTTCAAGTTGCCGAGCGGGTTCTGCACTTTGAACTTGCCAGACAGAAGACAGATGTCGAAGTCGCGGCGGAACTCGAACAGGAAGCCGGTGCTGACAAGAGGGAATTCGCTCTTGGTGTCGAAATCGAACTGCCGATCTACGATCGTAATCAGCAGGCGATCGCCGAAGCGGACCAGGAGTGCCGGCTCGTCAAAGCACGGTTCAAGACAGCGCTCACACGGTCCCTTGCACATCTGGACGTTTTGCTGGAGCGCTTCGAACTCATTCGACGGCGGCTGGATGTGATCAACGAGGAGTTGCTGCCGAAAAGCCGGAGCAACCTGAAGACCGCGCGCCGTCTTGCCGAGGCCGGCCATTTTGCAGCGCTGCAATACCTCGAGCTGTTGCGAGGCGAACGGGAACTGCAGATCGCTATGGCGGACGCCGAGCTGGCATTGCTCGACAATGAAGTGGCGGTCGAGCAGCTCATCGGCGTTCCGCTTGTTCGTGGTCCGGGAAAATCCGCCCGAACATATCTGTCTACGGACGGTCCAGACGGGACAGGTGGCGTGGATCCGGGCCTGCCGAGTTGGCAAGAATCAATCGACACTAAAACACCTCAGGAATAATTCATTATGAAAAAAGCAGCGATCGCATATATCATCATGGCTGTCATCTTCGCCGGCATCGGCGGCGCATGCGGCTGGTACTTGGCGATCAAGAAAGGGCCCGCCGTAAATGCTCCCGGCGGGCATGACGACCACGCGGCGCATGATGACGCAGGTGATGAATCCGTTTTGTCACCACAAGCGCTCGCCAATATGGGGATCGAAGTCATCGAAATCGAAGAGGAAGATTTTTTCGTCTACGAGAGCGTGCCTGCCAGCATCGCCGAAACACCGCTAGCTGAACAGCCGGTGACTGCACCGATCGGTGGTGTCGTTCAAGTCGTCAGCCCGCGGCTCGGCCAGAAAGTCAATGGTGGCGAAGTCGTCGTGCGATTGGTTCGCGACTCGTTGCCGCGCCCCGAACTCGGTCTCACGGAGGATTTACTGAAACCGGCGACCGAGCAATTCCATAGTACTGCTCGGGAACTGCGGCAGGCGTTGAAGGCGTTGGAAATTTTCGAGGAGGAGCTCGATCGCCTTAACCAATTCGACCTCATGACAGGCGACGGCCTGCCTCTGATCCCGCGACAGAATCTCATCGGTTTGAGATACGAACGTGCGAGAACACAGCAGACGATCGACGACCTGCGCAGGGAGTTGCGCATCCATGGCATCACCGAGGAACAGCTGGCTACTATTCAGGCCGGCGGTGAAGTCGATTTGAATCTGCAGATCTGGCAGGCAGTTCTCAAGCGCAACGGCATTTGGGACGAGACGGCACAGGTCCTGTTGAAGACGCTTGACGAAGATCAACAGCAACGTCCCTGGGTGATTGCAATGATTGGCGAGCTGTTGACGCAAAATCTGTTGTCGCCGGAATTGCGCGATTGGTTGACTGCGGATGACTATGCCAGCAAACACTTCATTCACATTTCCGGATTGCTGTTCGGTGGTGAGTCATTGACCAGCATCCGTCAGCTCTATTCGCTCGGTGCACTGGAGCCCGTGGTTGAGATCAAGGCACCAGATAACGTGCCGGCCTGGGACGTTCAGGCGCTGTTGGTAAAGAGCGGTGACCACGTCGAACGCGGTCAGGCACTGCTTGTACTCGGGAATGCACGGGAAATGATCCTGGAAGCCCACCCGGTCGCGGGCGAGACCGTAGCATTACTGCAGGCACTGGAGAAAAATTCACTACTTTCTGCTATGCCATTGGTGACAGATAGTGGCCCGACGCTTACGGATCTTCGAATTGAATTGCTCACCGGCGGTGACAACGACCGTTCGCTGGCTCGCATCCCGGTCAGAAACGAGGTGCACGCCGTGACTCGCAATGGTGACGCCGGCGAGTATCGCAGCTGGAGGCTCCGGACTGGTCTTCGTTATATGCTGCGCGTTCCGGTTCGAAAGATTCCAGATGCGCTGGTTGTCCCGGCGGACGCAGTTGTTTCCGATGGCGCCGATCGCGTTGTGTACGTACAAAATGGTGACCAGTTTGCTCCCGCAAAGGTAGTCGTTTCCTACGCTGACCACGAAGTCGCCGTACTCGGCGAGGGCAGTGAAGTTTTTGCCGGCGACCCGGTTGTCACTGTTGGCGCTTTTGCCCTGAGCCTGGCGCTGCGTGCCGGTGACGGTGGTGCTATCGATCCGCACGCTGGCCACAATCATTAACCTGGATCATAGCGATCCCGTGGGAGTAATCGCGTGAAAAAGCTTTGGAGTATTGGTGGGCAAAGAACGGTGGTGCACCGTGACAGCGGTCTGCAAGATCAGGCTGTTTGCAAAGACTTTTGCATTGCTTCGCCCGTTCGGAATACGCCCCAACGCTTCGCATTTCAACACTCCACCGCTCCACTACTCCAACACTACGTGTGATGACAGTGAACCTGCATAACACACGATAGGGGAACTTTACGATGTTGAAAAAGATAATCCGATTTTCTTTGAAGAATCGTCTGTTTGTGGTTGTTGTGGCGATTATTATTGCTATAACCGGCGGTCTAACCGCCTGGCGAATGCCAATCGATGTGCTGCCCGATCTCAATCGGCCGACCGTTACGATCATGTCGGAGGCCCACGCGATGGAGCCGCAGGACGTCGAGCAACTGGTGACGCTGCCGCTTGAGCAAATGCTGAACGGCGCTACAGGTGTTGTGCGTGTTCGCTCTTCCTCCGGCCTCGGGCTATCCGTCGTGACGGTTGAGTTCGGCTGGGGAACGGACATCTATCGCAACCGCCAGATCGTCTCCGAGAAACTGCAGGTCGCACGACCCCTATTGCCTGAGGGCGTGCAGCCACAGATGGCACCGATCTCGAGTATCATGGGGCAGGTACAGTTGATTGGTGTGCAATGGAAAGACCCGTCCGGTTCGATCTCCGAGTTGCGTGCCAAAGTCGATTACGAATTGCGTTACCGGTTGTTGGCGGTTCCGGGAGTGGCGAAGGTCATCACGATGGGTGGTGCCGGACGCCAGGTTCAGGTCGTGATGGACACGGACAAATTGCGGACGTTCGAGGTGACACCCGAGGACGTGGCGGAAGCGATCAAGAACAGCAATCGTAATGCCTCCGGTGGGTTCATTGATCTAGGTGACAAGGCGCCAGTGATCACGGTCCGCGGCTTGTTGGTGGAAAAGGAACAACTTGCCGACGCCGTCGTGCGCCCGGATTCAGTGCGGCCGATACGTATCAGCGACGTGGCGCGAGTCGAATTCGGCCCGGCGCTGATCCGCAGTGGTGATGCCGGGATCAACGGCGAACCCGGTGTCGTCTTAGTGATCATGAAGCAGCCCAAGTACGACACCGTCAAGCTGACGGAAGCAATCAACGCGTCGCTTGATTCCTGGGTTGATGCGCAGGGCGGTCAAGTGACGGTACTGCCGGGGCTTTTTCAGCAGGCGGATTTCATTCATCGGGCGATTGACAACGTCATGGCGGCGGTGCGCGACGGTGCTATTCTCGTCGTCATCATCCTGTTCATTTTCTTGATGAACTTTCGCACGACATTCATCACGCTTACTGCGATACCATTGTCGATCGCGATTACTGCGCTGGTGTTTGCAGCTATGGGGCTGAGCATCAACACAATGACGCTCGGCGGGCTGGCCGTGGCGATTGGCGCCTTGGTCGATGACGCTATCGTGAGCATCGAGAATTCCTTCCGGCGTTTACGCCAGAACAGCGAGCTAGCGGAGAGCGAACAGGCGCACGCCATCGAGGTGCTTTTCGAGGCGGCTTGTGAGGTGCTTCAACCCATCGTGATCGGGACCCTAGTGGTTATCGTTGTGTACCTGCCGCTTTTTTCTCTGAGCGGACTGGAAGGCCGGCTCTTTACGCCCATCGGTTTGGCGTACATCGTCAGTGTAGCTGCTTCCTTGCTGGTTGCGTTGACAGTTACGCCGGCCCTTTCGTACTTGCTATTGCCCGGGTACATGGCCAAACGACAACGGCGCGAGAGTGTCGTGGTGCGCGGCCTCAAGCATGTGGCAGGCGGCGCCATTCGTTTCAGTATCCGACAGGCGCCTCATGTGGTCGCAACGCTGGCTGTGTTAGTGCTGGTTGCAGTCGCGTTCATGGCTACGCGCGGCACCCAGTTCCTGCCCGAATTCAACGAGGGTGTAGCTCAAATTAACATGTTCCTGCCTCCCGAAACGGGGCTGCAAACGTCGAATGAATACGGATCCGGGCTCGAGGAGACGATGATGCAGATCGATGGCGTCGTGTCTGTCGGCCGGCGTACCGGGCGTGCGGCCGGCGATGAACATGCAGAGGGTGTGAATGTATCAGAGGCAATTGTTACGTTCGATCCAAATGCTTCACGATCTCGAGAGGATATTATCGAGGATATTCGTACCCGGCTTGCCGACGAATTCCCAGGTGTCGCTATTGGTGTCGATCAACCTCTGGCACATCTCCTGAGCCATATGCTGTCGGGTGTTAAGGCACAGGTCGCGATCAAAGTGTTTGGTCCCGACCTGGATGAGCTGCGAGGGCTCGCAACACAAATTGAAATGCAGATCCGCCCGATCCCGGGTGTAAAAGATTTGATCGTCGAACCGCAGGTGTTGGTTCCCAACGTGGAAATTCAGCCACGTCGCGAACAGGCGGCACGCTTCGGTATCAGTGTCGACCAGATTGCCGAAACCATAGAACTCTCGCTCGGCGGCGAGGCTGTATCGCGTCTGGTTGATGGTCAATACACCTATCCTATCGTCGTTCGCACCGAGGCAAAGGATCGCGCTAGCCTCGACCGTATTCGTAATATCCTGATCAAGACTGATGCCGGCGATCTACTGCGTCTGCGCGACGTTGCCGCCGTGCGGTTGTCGGCGACGCCCAACAATATCAATCGCGAAAATGTATCAAGGCGAATTGTCGTTCAGCATAACGTTGCTGGACGATCACTCGGCGAAGTCGTCGCCGATGTGCAGACAGCCCTTATCCCGATTCACGAGACGCTTCGGGGGATGCCTGGATACCACCTGCAAATCAGTGGGCAATTCGAAGCGCAGCAGGAGGCGACGCGTGGGATTATGCGTCAAGGTTTTTTGGCGCTGGCGCTGATGATCATGATTCTTTTCATGCATTTCCGTACGCTCAATCTCAGCTTTCAAGTTCTGTGTGGCATCCCGATGGCGTTCATTGGCGCGATTGCCTACATCGTACTCAGCGAGCAGGACTTGTCCGTTGCAACGTTGGTCGGTCTGATCTCGCTGGGTGGCATCGCAGCCCGCAACGGTATTCTCCTGATCGATCATTACCTGCACATGATGCGAGTGGATGGTGTGCCGTTCAGCGAGGAGTTGATCGTTCGCGCCGGGCAGGAACGGATGGTGCCGGTGATGATGACGGCTTTGACCAGCGGCATTGCGTTGATTCCTTTAGCGCTGTCTCAGGGACAGCCCGGCAAGGAAATCCTCTACCCTGTAGCTACTGTTATAATCGGTGGGTTGGTAAGCAGCACGCTGCTCGAATTCAGTGTACGCCCTGCTTTATTCTGGCTGTTTGGGCAGACGGTCGCAGAACATGCAATACGCGATCCAGAGGCGCAGCTGAGGACTCGCGTATAGTAGAACTCGAAACACCGTTGGAGCCGGCATGATGACGATCCCGTCGATTTCCATCCTGAGTCATAAACAATCAACAGTGGAGCAGAGCAAGACATGAAGAAGATCTCAACATGCACGTCGATCCACAAGCTGATTCGTGTCGGACTTGCGGCAGCAGTAGTCATATTCTTCGGTGTTTTTTCACCTCAGCATTGCGAGGTGCAGGCGTCCGAGATTGCACAGGCCGGCGATCACGATGAGGACGCCGGACACGACGACGGCGAGGGTGGTCACTACGATCATGCCGGACACGACCACGACGAGGGCAGTCACGCTGATCACGAAGGGCACGACCACGGCGACGGTGGTCAAGAAGGACACGACGATCATGCCGGGCACGACCATGGCAACGGTAGTCACGACGATCATGCCGGACACGACCATGGCAACGGTAGTCACGACAATCATGCCGGACACGACCACGGCGACGGTGCGCACGAAGATCACGAAGGGCACGACCATGGCGATCACACCGGGCTTCTTGAAGTCGGTGCGCACGTCGCGTTTCTCCGTGTGACGCACGACGAAACGGCGGGCACGATCAAGATAGAGGTATTCGGACCAGATGCTAAATCGCCGCTCGAGTTGGAGAAGTCGCCGCGGTTCAATCTATTTGTCGGCGGCAAACGCAAACAGGTAAAAACGGCCGGCGAGGCAGGCGTCTTCGCTGCGACAGACCAAGGCCTGCGTGGTCACGTCCATGGTGGAATTCGTCTGACGGTTGGTGGCAAGAGTTACCTTGTCCCGCTGCCGGACGACAACCACTGATCACGCGAAATAATCGGAGCTAATTTATTCAATGCGAATCACGAAATTCCTTACGATCTGTTTTGTTGCAGCAGTGTTGGCGCTGAGCGGTAGCGACGGTGTTGCCGATGGCGCTGTATCTGTCGAACAGGTGACGGTCTCATTCGAGCCCATTTTGCTAGGGCAGGTGCTGGATCAGGTCCGGCAGCACAATGCCGCACTTGCGGTTGCGCAAAGTGATATTCAGATTGCTCAGGGCCGGCGACGGCAGGCAGGTCTGCTGTCGAATCCGGAACTGGAACTGGAAGTAATTTCCTATCAGTAACCCAGGTCCCGTTGCAATGAAATTCCGGTCATCCCCATACCTCAGATTAGGTTGCAATTCTCGTACAAAACGAGGAATCGGACCGGATATAACTCATAGATCGCGCTCTTGGTTAATCCCCGGCCACTATAATTAAGGCACTGGAAATCCTCGATCCATCTTGCTATCTCCTACAACCACTTCAGTTCCAATCGAAAAAAACGGAAAAGACTTGATGGCCACTCCCATACGCATCCATCCCGACAACCCCAAGCTGTTCGAATTTCGCGCCAAACCGCTGGTCCTACTCACCGCCACCGAACACTACGGCGCGGTGTTCAACCGGCCCTTTGACTTTGCACGATATCTGGCCGACACGGCGGATAAAAAGATTACATTGTCCCGCCTGTTCATTCTATTCCGGGAGCTACAAAGTCCCAGCAATCCCTATTCAACCTGCAAACCCGAATCGCCCGACTACATCGCCCCGTATAAACGCATCGGCCCACAACGCGCCCTCGACGGCGAACCGCAATACGATTTGGACCAATGGAATCCCGAGTTCTTCGAGCGCCTGCACCGTTTTATGGCGCAAGCATCCGACTATGGCATCATCATTGAAGTAGTACTGCTAAGCAATACCTACGGCGAGCATATCTGGGCCCTGAACCCGCTCAATGCCGCCAACAATATCAACGGTACGGAACGCATACCCTGGTACCAGTACATGAGTCAAAACCCGGAGTGTATCTACCAACGCCAGGTTCAGCTCACCCACCGCATCGTCACCGAGTTGAACCCATACGACAATATCATCTGGGAAATCTGCAATGAACCGGGCGGCGGCGTGGGGACGGACGACGCGCCCGCTCCGGAACGGGTGAACGACTGGCTCGAATCCCTCAACCACCTTATTCGTCAAACCGAAGCGAAACTGCCCAACCAGCATATAATTGCCGGCCAAGAGGCCTTCGCCTACAAGCTGCCCGAAGAGAGCCACAACCCGCTCGAGGTGCACCAGTTCTCCGACCGCTCGTTCGACAGCCAAGAGTACGAAGTGGTCAATATGCACCCGCTGTCCAATATGAAACACCGCGGTCAACAGTATCATCTCGGCCGTTTCATGCAGGCCCAACTGCATCTAAAAGCCTACCGGCAGTACTGCCTGGACCTCTACCCCGAAGCCAAACCGCTGAACCTGGATGAAGACAACTGCGCCAGTCAGTACAAGGACCTGCGCGGCTGGACCATTCCACCGCAAACGCGCCTGGATGGCCCTGTTGTGCGGCGCCCACTACGATGTCATCGACTTTAGCATCAACAACTATCTCGAAACCGGCACACCTCAATCCCAGCGCCATATCCGCAGCTGGATGCGACATCTATCCGAGTATGTCCATGCGTTGGAGCTAGTCCATACCCGCCCCATGCCGACGCTAGTCCGCCAAACCCCAGAGCACACGCTGGCGGCCGTATTCGGCGTCCCCTGCAAAGACTACAGCGTCTATTTGGCCGACCACCGCGAAGCCGAAGATCTTGGCGCTGGTGAGCAAATTGAGGACGAGTTGGTTATAGATCTGCCCAAAGGCGATTATGAAGCCACCTGCTTCTCCCCGCAAACGGGTCTGTATTCCCTCCGAACTCTACACTCGGGCGGCCCCAACACGGCCTTTGCGTTACCACCGTTCAACCACGATATCGTGCTGCGTTTGCAGCGGCTTGGATGAAGTAGTTAGATGCGAAACGCATTCATTATCCTGTCCATTGGGCTCCTTTTGCTTTCCGGGTGCGTCACGAACCCGAACGTGACCCCGCTCATGAAGGCGGCAAAGTTGGGGGATGCCACCAACGTCCGGCAATTGATTGGTGATGGCACGAGCATTGATGAGGAAAGCGCATACGGCTGGACGGCGCTGATGTTTGCAAGTTGGCAGGGGCACGAGGAGGTGGTTCGAGTGTTGTTGAAGGCAGGGGCCCGACACGGACCACGTGTCAGGGCGGGTTCCATCCCGTTTTAAGACCACCACGGGTCATCCGCCGACCACGGCACTGGCCGAGGCCATCCGGGATGAGCATTTTCATGTTGCGAGCCTACTGGTTGACCATGGAACCTCCTCGAGCCCGGCGGCGGTGGCGTTGGCTGCACAAAAGGGAAACACCGTTCTGCTGGAAAAGTTGCTCAAGAAGGGCGCGGACCTGAATGTACCCAACAACTCGGAGCGTTTTTCAACCGCCTTGTCTGCCGCAGCGGGAGAAGGCAGGCTGGAGACCGTGAAATGGCTGCTTGGCAAAGGTGCCGACATCAACCTCCTTGCCCACGGGAAGACAGCACTGGAAGACGCCGTGGGCGAGGATCAGGTGCAGATTGTGCGGTATCTTCTCGGGGAGGGCGCCGACCCAAACATAAACTCAGGGGAAGATGATGAAGACGCCCTGTTCTACGCGGCAACACGTTACACGAGCCACTACCGCTACAAGGAAAACCTCGCCATTATCAAGCTTCTCTTGGCCAACGGTGCCAACCGAAACCGGATCACCTGGAAGTACACGCCCCTTCAGTTTGTCAGGATTCAATATGGAAACTCCGTCAAGAATTTCCCGAAGCACAACGATGCCGGGGACGATCCGGATATGGATGAATATATTGCCCACAGGAAGGCCATCATCAGCCTACTTGAGAAACTTTAAGGCTGTATTGTCCCGTGAGGGAATCACTTTGACAACCACGTGGAAGGAATGATTCATACCGCCATGCCAGTGCGACATCTCATTTTTATCGGTCTCTTTGTCTCCACGGGAATGGCCAAGACCCTCCCGCCGGTGCAGGTGTTCGTTTATCTTCGCCGTATCGGGAAAAAGCAATTTCCTATCAGTAATTTCCTATCAGTTCGATCGTGGTCGCTGTCAGGCAACAGCCATTCACCGCCACACTCTCCCCCACCCCCAACTCTGCAGCAAAAGGGATTGAGATCGTCAATCGTACTCCGGTCTCCACCGGCTCAACCGCGATCACTTCACCACAACACTCCACTATTCCAGTAAACATCTCTTTCCAAGTTTAGCTTATTCCGACAATGCCACCAAATAAACAATCGCCAGCATCATCACCGCCAGACAAGCCGTAATCCCCACTGGAAAAGCCCCGCGTTTAGCCCTCAATACCAGCATCTCCTTGCGGTCCGCAATTTCGTCCGGCTTCAATCTACATAGCATCCAAATCGGAACCAGCAAGCTGCCCAGTATTTCAGCAGGTGCATTGCGGGAAAATTCTCCCAGCCGGGCCATACCGCGAACCGCTACCAAATCCGCCACATAGGCGTTGATGCCATTCAAACTCTTATCCATGGGCCGATAAAATGCCCGGGCTCCTTTTCGGTAAAACCAGTCAACATCGAGGTTCACCGATTTCAGCTCCGGCGGATAAATCTTGAGTAGCATCAACCCTGCGAAAGCCAGGGCCGAGAAAAACAGAATCTGAGTCTGGGTGATGACATGCGTCACGGTGTAAGGCTCATACTCAACCGGATTCGGTAGATGCGGATACAGCCAGGCCGTCGGGAATATGCCATTAAATATACACAGACCCGCAGCGATCCCCATCGCCAGCAACATATTCCATGGGGCTTCCTTGCATCGAATACCGGAGTCATGCGCAAAAAACGCAAAAAACGGAATTTTGATCCCCGCATGATGAAACACCCCGGCCGAGGCAAACAAAAGCAGAAGCCATACCACGGTGTGCCCTTCCATACCCACAGCTGTCATCACCATGGACTTGCTGACAAATCCACTGAACAAGGGGAAAGCTGAAATCGAAGCCGCACCAATGATACAAAAAACGGTGGTCATCGGCATCGACTTGTAAAGGCCGCCGAGTTCCGATCCATTGATTTTACCGGTTCGATAGAGCACGGCTCCCATCGACATGAAAAGCAACCCCTTGAAAATCACATCGTTGAAAGCGTGAGCCACTGCTCCGTTCACTGCCATCTCCGTCCCGATTCCTATGCCTACGACCATGAAGCCGATCTGATTGATCATCGAATAACCCAACACTTTTCGCAGATCATTTTCGATCACCGCATAAAAAATCGGAAACATTGCCATCGTCGCCCCGATCGGTATGAGAATCCAAGTTCCTACGAATGTTTGCGCCAAAATACAAACCGCCGCCTTGGTGGTGAAAGCACTGAGAAGCACGGTGCCGGTTGGCGTGCCTTCCGGATAGCTGTCCACCAACCAGGTATGGAAAAAGGGAAAAGCACATTTGATCCCTATCGCCAGGAAGATGCACCAGGGACCAATGCCCTCAAGATCGAGTTGAGTCAGCGTCAGACTTCCTGTGTCCGCATACTGAAAAGCCGCACCCGCTAACAAGAGCAAGCCCGAAAAAATATGCATCATCAAGTAACGCACTCCACAGGCACCCGAGCTCTTTGACTTTCTCGCCCAAATGAGGAATACCGAAGTTACCGCCAGCAGTTCCCAGAAAATAAATAAGGTCAGCAGATCTCCTGAGAGAGCCACCCCGACCGCACTGCCCGCATACATCGCGCCCGCAACCAATTGCACCCGGTCTTTCAGCTGAAGCGCATAGATGGATCCCAAGATGGCCGCCACATGGAATAAGTAGACGAAGAGAAGATTGAGCTTGCCAGCATTCAAAGGCAGCAATTCCAGCCCCATATATTCATAGTTCACCTTCGTTCCCACTTCCAAGCCACTAACGTTGACCAAGCTCAGGACAGGCAAGGCCACCAACCAGAACTGGCGTAGCCGCCCGGGCAACACCGCCAGAAGCAGTCCGCCCACAAGGAGCAGTATGGCCGGATGGACATCAACGATCATAATAATCCTCGTCACGCATTAAAATTTTTCGCAATTGTTTCGCCACCACCACCAGCAACACACAAGCCGCCAGCCCATAAAAGCTGTAGAACAGAGGGAAATTTTCAAAAGGAAATTCCACGTGCTTGTGGTGAAACAAAAACACCAAGTCCCATGAAGCCACAAAAGCACACGAAATGAAAAACCAGCGAATGAAACGCTTCACATTAGCCGGATCATCCAGCCAATATTTTTTCTCTTCGTCTTTATTTTCCTTATCGCTCATTGTTCTCGCAATAGCTTGATTCTTCAGTTTACTCCTGTCATCAGGACCGTCAGGTTAATCAGTAGGTCGGGTTTCAAAAACAACGCAACACACGCCGCCGCCGTCACGCAAAGCGGCACCACGCAAGCCCAGGGGGCTTCCTGACGGCCGCCTTCATCGAACTCGGCTTTGACTCCATCCGGCACATAAAAAGCTTTCCACACCGGCGGCAGCAGATAGGCGATGTTCAACAAGGAACTCACAATCAATACCCCCAACAAGGCAATTTGACCTGCGTCCGCTGTGCCCAGCACCAAGTGCCATTTGCTGACAAATCCACCGGTCGGCGGTAGTCCGATCACGCTCAGTGCGCCGATAAAAAAGGCCGCCATGGTAATCGGCATGCGACGTCCGATACCCACCATCTCGCTCACGTATTTTTTTCCAGTCGCCACGAAGATGGCGCCCGCGCACATGAACAAGGTGATCTTGCCGGCAGCATGCATGGCAATGTGAAGCATCGATCCCTGCACGGCTTGATCGTTCAGCAGGGCCACGCCAAGAATGATGTAAGCCAGTTGACCGATGGTCGAAAAGGCCAAACGCCTTTTTAAGTTATCCTGTGTCAGGGCAATCAAGGAAGACGTGATGATTGTGAAAGCCGCGATCCAGGCCACGACGATGGCAACATCCAGAGTCTTGAGAAATTCGAGCCCGAACACACCGGTGAAAACTCGAATGATGCAAAACACTCCCACCTTCACCACCGCCACCGCGTGAAGCAGAGCCGACACCGGAGTCGGCGCCACCATGGCTCCGGGCAACCACGAATGAAAAGGCATCAAGCCGGCCTTGGAAAATCCGAAGGTAAATAGAAGTATCAGGATGAGCGCTTCAGTCCCGCCGGCAATATTACCTGCAAGAAATCCTGCGGCGGAAAATTCAAGTCCTGTCGCGGAAGCTTTGACATAACAAAAAATGAGCGCCGGCAAAGCAAAGCCCACGGATGTCCCCAATAAATAAGTCAGGTATTTTCGACCGCCTCCCCGCGCTTCTTTATCCTGATGATGTGTGACAAGGGGCCAGGTTGCCAGCGAGAGCATTTCATAAAACAGGTAGAGTGTCAGCAGATTACCGGCAAAGGCGACCCCCATAGTTGCGCACAAAGAAATCGCAAAAAATACAAAAAAGCGGGTTTGAGAATGCTCTTTCAAAGCCCGCATGTAGCCCACCGAATAGAGTGAGGTGACAATCCACAAACTCGACGCCACAAGACCAAACAGCAATCCCAGTCCGTCCACTCGAAATTTGATCGGCACTTCTGCAGTAATCTGCAACAGCGTGCATTCCAGCACCTTTCCTGACAACACATCAGGAATCATCGAGATGACAAATCCAAGCATCAGCACGCCCGCCAAAAAGGTCACTCCTTCACGCAGAAAAGTTTCCTTTCTGAAAACGAGGATCGGAATAACCGCAAGTAAAGCGCTTAAGCAGGCCCACAAAGGCATCCATGTCTGAATCGATTCCGTCATCAGCACTGCCCTCCTTTTACCTGATTGACGACAGACCCAATGACCTCCATCCCACTCAAAGAGTGCTCGATCAGTTCCACGATATTCCGATTAAACACACCGAGTAGCACGATGATGACTGCTGTCGCCACTAAAGGCAGTAAGGCACTCGGTCGCGCTTCAGTGATGGCCACTTCCGCATGATCTTCATGATGCCCATGACCCTCTACCGGTTTTTTTCCGAAGTAAGCGATTTCAAAAATTCTGAAAAACAAAACCGCATTGACCAGACTCGATATCAGTAATGCGACCACGTAACCCCAATGTCCGGATTCCATTCCTCCACGAATAAGGTACCATTTACTGAAGAATCCACAGGTCGGTGGAATTCCGATCATTGCCAGCGCGCCGACCACAAAAGCGCCCATCGTTACCGGCATGCGGCGAAACATACCGCCCATCTGATCGATGCGCACAACGCCCGCCTGTTTCAGGAAAATGCCTGCGGCAAGAAACATCGCCAAAGTCATGAAGGCATCACTGAGAATGTGATAAATCGATCCAACCATTCCCCAGTGATTCGCCAACCAGGCGCCACCAACCATGTAGCCCACCTCGGCGACAATGAGATAACAGAACATTTTTCTCAATTCCACCTGGGCCAGTGCCATAACCGAACCGGCAAGAATCGCAATGATCGCCATGCCCACCATCCACTGAGTGTATTGAAGGTTTTCGAAAACCCATTCCGTGCCGAACACCGTCAGCATCATGCGAATCATCACATACACCGATACTTTCGTCATCAGTGGAGCCAACACACAAGAGGTCGAGGAGGGACAATAAGAGTAAGCATTAGGAAGCCAGCCAAAGAGTGGAAAAAACGCCATTTTGATCATCATTCCCACAATGATCATGACAAAAGCCACCACTATGGTGCTCGACGAACCCGTTTCACTCAGCGCCACAATCGCATGATGAATCTCCACCATGTTCAAAGTTCCGGTGCGCAAATAGAGATAGCCCACTCCCAGCAAATAAAACGATGCCCCGATCGTTCCCATGATGACGTAATTAAAAGCCGCCACGGCAGCTCGCTTGGATTTACCCATCGCAATCAGGGCGTAGCTGGTGAGCGATGAAACTTCCAGCAATACATACAGATTAAAAGCGTCACCCGTAATCACCATCCCGGACAATCCCATCACCAGCAAAAGATAGAGGGCATAAAACAGCGGTGATTTTTCCGTCTTGTCTTCCTCCACCCGGCGAAATGAATATACGGCCGTCAACAAGGCAACCGTTATGATCGCCAGCAACACAAGTGCGTTAATCGTATCAATCCTCAACTCGATCCCAATGCCTACCGGTCGGCTCCAACCGCCTACAAAATAACGAATCACTCCTCCATCCATTACCCTCTGCAACAGACCCAGCGCCACGGCAAAAGAACAGATCAGGGCAGCCACCGTCACAGGAAAACAAATACGGCGGTCCGCTATGCCCGCGAGCCCTACAACCAGCGCCCCTAACAGTGGCGCCAGTAAAACAATAATAGGATATTGCTCAACCATCGATTTCTGCCGACTTTATTTTGGCAAGAAGTTCGTCTTCCTCCAAAGTTCCGTAATTTTTGTAGATAACCTGTGTCACCGCAAGAGCCACTCCCAGCGTAGCCACGCCAACCACAATGGCGGTAAGCATCAATACGTGAGGGAGCGGGTTTGAATAGTCGTCCGGATTAATAGCATGAGCATCTCCCTCATTCGCAGCGTGCCCGGAAGTGTGTTCGGCAGGTTCAGCTGCCGGAGCGTGATGGTCCAGAATGGGAATCGTGGCATTCTCTTTCACCCCCGCAGAAACATAAAACAAAATAATCGCTGTCTGAAAAATCGACATACCGATCAACTTCTTGATCAAGTTGTTCTTCGTGATCATGGCATACAAGCCAATCATCATAAGGATCACAGAGACCCAAAAGTTGACATGCGGAATCACGTATTGCTGGAAAAAATCACCCATAATTACAGACCTCCCTCCAGTTCACCTCTCGAAGACAGATTGGCGTAAATTGCAAACATGATCGCTGACACAGTGAACGCTACTCCGATTTCCACGCCCAGCATACTGTGGGATCGAGCCTGGGCTGCGTCGCTTGCGGGCATCAACACATGCAACACACCGTAGTCGAGAAAGTTCTCTCCCAGAAACTGACACATCACTCCGAAACCCGCGTAGATGGCAACGCCAACAAAAGCCAATTTCACGTAACGTTTTTCCGGCAATCGCTCCAGAACGGGATTCAAACCTTTTGCCAATGCCAACAAAATGAAACTCGTCCCCAGAATGACTCCGCCCTGAAATCCTCCGCCCGGGCTGTGATGGCCATGCGCGATCACATATAGAGCAAACAGCTGCAACACCGGAACCAATAAGCGACAGGTAGTACCAACGATAATGTCATGATGGTCACCAATCGCATGAGGCGGCGAAGGCTTCGCTCCACCCGGCGTCTGATTCATGACTCGCAGGATGGCCATAATCGCAATGCCCGCTATCAAGACAACAACCGTTTCAAACATGGTGTCGAAGCCACGATAATCCGCCAGCACCGCGGTCACCATGTTCGGCACCCCGGTATCCCTCATCGTATTTTCAATGTAATAATGCGACACCACACTGTCATTAGCCGGCGACTCTGCATTCCCCCAATAAGGGAAATCATCGACAGCCGAAAGCAAAAGCCCTCCGGTAAACAAAACTGCGATAAGTCCAACCCACTTCATAAATTCAATCCGATGATTTTCTTTTAGTATTGTAAACGGTGGCGATCAGAATAACCGCGCTGATACCCGCCCCCACCGCGGCTTCGGTAAATGCCACATCCACGGCCCCCATCCCCGCCCACAGCAGACAGATGAGAAAACTGTAAGTCCCGAAGATCATTGATGCTGCCAGTAAATCTTTCACCCGTAACGAGATCACTGCGGTGACCACGAGGAAAAGAAGAATAATGATGTCGAACTGCCAGATCATGCTGTGAAAAATATTCTCTTATTACTCGCTTTCGTTTTGAGACAAGGCATTCCCTTCCTTGCGCGTCAACGGTTCGATTCCGTCCTCATACCCGGCATCCATCAGCGCATGCGTAGCCGTCGGTGACGTCAGCATGATGAAAGCGCAAATGGCGAGCAGTTTGACTATGACCAGAAAATCCGCCCATGCAAAACTTGTCCAATGTATTTGCCCGAAATGATAAACCGCAAAGCCCATCACCACGAGCAAACTCGACAAAGTATCTCCCTTGCCCGCAGCATGCATGCGTGTGTAAAAGTCAGGGAAGCGAATCACTCCGACAACCGAGCCAAAGAAAAACACCAGGCCCGCTACGATGAGAATTATGCTGATTGTATCGATAATCATAACTCAGGATTTCCTTGATTCTCCCGCAACATCAATTTTCCCTCCCGTCGCTTTGGAACGATGGAAAAATCTCGCTGCTGCCAGTGAGCCGATGAAATTCAACAGCCCGTACGCCAAGGCAAAATCCACGAACATCCCGATCCTCTGTCCGGGAAAAATCGTGCCTATAAAAACAAGTAGTATAGCTGTTTTAGTGCCAATCACATTGACCGCGACAATGCGATCAATTGCCGTCGGCCCAATATTCATCCGATAAAAAATCGGGATCATCATGATCAATAAGGCAATTCCCGCCCACATGAAAAAAGTGATCATATCAGGCAGACTCCTTTCCGTCCGAGTTGCCACCCCGAGCATCCCGCTCAGAACGATAAATGCGGGCAATGCGGCGTTCCATTTCACCATCTAATCCCGCCGCCGCCGCATCATTAATTGCATGCACATAAAAGTCATCCCCCATGATTTTAATCGTCACCGTTCCAGGGGTCAGGGTAATCGAGTTGGCGAGCAGAAATTTGGCGAAGTCGGATTTCAGTCCGGTCTTGAAGTGAACAATGCTCGGATTGATTTTCTTCATCGCATCAGGCGACAAAGCGAGTCGCAGAACCGCAATGTTCGCCAGAAAAATCTGCCAGATCATCCACAAAAAATAAAAAGCCAACCTCCAACCTTCACAGACCCTCTCTCCAACCGACTGCTCGCGGGTTTGGAATAACAAGTCCGATGACATCCACGTCACCAGGCCACACGAGATCAGGCCCAGAGCCAAGTGAAATGCGTCGAACTGCCCTGAGAGAACAACCCAGGTGATCATTAACAATATAAAGATAAATACCTTGTACGCCATGTTTCAAATCTGCCCGATTCCGGTTCGGGAAAGGGGCTGCTACCGTTTATAAGGTATGGGCCATTAAGTCAATTACAGAACTTAGCTCAGGCATCCTCGCCTTTCACCTTTTTAAGCAAGTCAGATAGTTCTTTAACAATCCCCGGCTTCTCTTCCCAAAGATTTCTAGATTCCGAAGGGTCTTCCTTCAAATTATATAGTTGCCCGGACGGCCCGGTTCAGCGGCGGCGCGAAGCGCCGCCCGCTGCAATCGGTTGTTAGCTGTCTGCCTCACCAGTTCCAGATCGCACCGCGAGCGGTCACCTCTGCCTTCGCGTTCGCGATTCCCTTCTCGTCGAATAGGGTCTGACCGCTTAGCGTCACACCAAGCGTCTCTCGCAAGTCGGAAAGTCTCACGTGCCGCACTACGATGTTCGTCTTTGGGTTCGTAATCGTCCAGCGCTTGCTGATGGTAGATTGAGCCACCATCGCTTCGAACTGAGCCGAAAAGGCGTCGCCGATCTTCCGGATCTCTCGCCGAAGGGCGCGGGGCTTCAGTCGTTCGTCGTGCCAGGTCTGAATCACGACCACGAGTGCCCGCTCCGGATTCGACGATGGGTAGAAACTCGCCAGAGAGAACGAATTCAGTGCGTCGCTTTCGGGTCGTGTCATGGCGAGCTTGAAGTAGAGTTCCAAGTACTCGCTGACCGTCAGATCGGCGGGAGCATCCCCCCCTAGTTGTCAGCGGCCCAGGCGCCAGAGACCATGAGGAGAGCCAGAAGAAGCAGGGCGGCTGCCTGCTTGGGGGAGTGTAACTTCTCGCGAATGCGCAACATGTGTTTCTCCTTGGGACAGCCAACGCGCGCATCTGCGACGCGCCCTTAGGCGCGCTCGTAGCATGCGCCAGGTTGTCGTTGCGTCGCCCGGAGGCAACCGGTTCTTATTCGTGTTCCGCGACGCGCGTTTATTTCCGTTCGTGC
>Ga0115002_10002583_pt1 | contig 23471 bp, 23 predicted proteins | sample ArcticOcean_MG_C_8_FD_89576 | JGI IMG/M metagenome (GOLD analysis project Ga0115002, IMG submission 89576) | Marine microbial communities from western Arctic Ocean - ArcticOcean_MG_CB11_86 | ecosystem: Environmental > Aquatic > Marine > Oceanic | place: Arctic Ocean: Canada Basin | collected... | reverse complement strand
CGAATATAAATTGATCGACCACACCCCCGGCTATGGCAGCACCGCGCGCTACTGGGCGCACATGGTGCAGATGGCCAACGAAGAGAACAACGGCAGCTCGCCCGCCGACCCGGTGCTCGTGTTGCAGGCGATGGGACGCCGCATCGGTTACATCCCAGCCGCCGCAAGATTGGCCGATCCTCAACGCGAACTTCCGTTGCAAATTTATCTGGCCGAACGGGAAGTGACCGCCGAGCAAATCACCGACAACATCAACGATCAGTTAAAACACGACGGCCGGGTAATTGTGGTTGTCAGCGAAGGATTGAAAATCGGCAACATCGGTGAAACAACCGATTCCTTCGGCCATACCCAATTCAGCTCCAGTCAAATTACCGTCGCCCAGATGCTCGTTAACATGCTCAACGAGAAAGGGCTGGTGGTCAAAGGAGCCGCGCGGGGCAATGTGCCAGGCACCGACCAACGACACAATATGGTCTACGCATCCACCGTCGACTTGGCCGAGGCGTATGAAGTCGGTCGGAAAGCCGCGTTACTAGCGGCAGCCGGGGAAAGCGGTTTCATGGCGACCATTTTGCGAAACCCAGGGCCGACCTACAGCGTCCGCTACGACAAAGTTCCGCTGCCGGACGTTGCCAACAGCGAACGCACCTTCCCGACCGAGTGGATCACCGAAAGCGGAACCGACGTCACCGACGATTTCGTGAATTACGCCAAGCCACTTCTGGGTAACGATTGGGTCAGCGTACCCATCGTCGACGGCCGGCTGCGTTTCGCACGCTTGCAACCTATCTTCCCAGATAAGACACTGGCGAACTACGTTCCGCAGGCGGATCGGTCTTAGAGAACGTTTTGCGTCCACAATCCCTCCCAACTTTTTTGAATTTCAACGCCGACTTCCTACCATGTCCACCCCCCTCGACAACTTCTCCAAACAGCACGATTTCCTCATTGGCATCGATTCCGATGGTTGTGCATTCGATTCGATGGAGATCAAGCACAAAGAGTGCTTCATCCCGAATTTTATCAAGCACATGGGCTTGCAGCCCGTCTCGAAATACACGCGCGAAGCCTGCGAATTTGCGAACCTGTACTCCAAATGGCGGGGGGCGAATCGTTTCATTGCCTACACGAAGGCGCTCGACGTGTTGGCGGAGCGACCCGAAGTGCAAGCCCGCAATGTGACCATCCCCAAGCTGCAAGGAATTCGCGACTGGATGAAACGGGAGACCAAGCTGAGCAACACAACGTTGCAAGCGGAAGTCGACGGAAACGACGATGCCGACTTGGCGCTCGCTCTGAAATGGTCGCTGGAAGTCAACCGCGTCATCGCGGAGATCGTGACGGGCGTGCCACCATTCCCGGGAGTTCGCGAGAGCTTGGACAAACTCTCCAGCGTGGCCGACATGATCGTCTGCTCGGCCACTCCCAACGATGCGCTGTTCACCGAATGGACCGAACACGACATCGTCCAATACGTGCAAGCCATCTGCGGCCAGGAATCCGGCAGCAAGAAGGAAACACTCGGCGAAGCCTCCTCGCATGGCTACGCCGAGAACCACGTCCTGATGATCGGCGACGCACCGGGTGACAGAAAAGCGGCCCAAGATGTCGGCGCACTTTTCTACCCGATCAATCCCGGCAATGAGGAAGCCAGTTGGCAACGATTCCTCGATGAAGCCTGCGACAAATTCTTCGCAGGCACCTACGCCGGAGAATACGAAACCCAATTGATCGCCGAATTCGACAAATACCTTCCGGAAACACCTCCCTGGAAAAGTTGATTTCCAATTGAGATACCGGCATGCCATGTCGGCTACCCACTAACCACCACCCACTAACTACTATCAAAAACCATGCAACACGACATCGCTCTCATCGGCCTGGCCGTCATGGGCCAAAACCTCGTTCTCAATATGGCCAACCACGGGTACTCCGTCGGAGTGTTCAATCGGACGGCCAGCAAGACCGACGAATTTCTGGCGGGTTTAGGCGATCGCCCTGAAGGCGTCGTCGCCGAAGGGACTCCGGAAAGGATCGTCGGTTACCACGACCTCGAAGAACTCGTCGCCAACCTGAAATCACCACGCAAGGTGATGTTGATGGTCAAAGCCGGGCCAGCCGTCGATGCGTTCATCGAAAAGGTTACGCCATTGCTCGACCACCAAGACATCATCATCGATGGCGGAAATACCTACTTTCCCGACACGAATCGTCGTACACAAGAAGTCGAAAACTCGGGGCTGCAATTCATCGGCACCGGCGTTTCCGGCGGCGAAGAAGGAGCGCTCAAAGGGCCGAGCATCATGCCGGGAGGTTCACCCAAAGCGTGGCCTCATGTGAAGGAGATTCTGCAAACCATCTCCGCAAAAGTCGGCCCGAATAACGACATCCCCTGTTGCGAATGGGTCGGCGAAGCAGGAGCCGGTCATTACGTGAAGATGGTGCATAACGGCATCGAATATGGCGACATGCAGCTCATCTGCGAAGCCTACTTCATACTCAAACATGCCCTCGGCCTGACGAACGACGAACTCTACGAAGTGTTCGCCGATTGGAATCGCGGTGAACTTGAAAGCTATCTCATCGAGATCACCCGAGACATCTTCACCGTTCGAGATGACGAGACCGGGGAACATCTCGTCGATAAGATTCTCGACACGGCCCGCCAAAAGGGAACCGGGAAGTGGATGAGCCAGCACGCCTTGGATCTCGGTGTGCCGACAACCCTCATCACCGAAGCGGTCTACGCCCGTTGCCTTTCCGCCCAGAAAGACGCCCGCGTTCGCGCATCCGAAGTCCTCTCCGGCCCCAGTGGAACCTACGAGGGAGACCGCGACGGATTTATCGAAGATGTAAAACAGGCACTCTACGCATCAAAAATTTGCAGCTACGCCCAAGGGTACGTTCAGCTCGATGCGGCCGCCCAGGAGTTCGGTTGGAAACTTAACAACGGTGAAATCGCGCTGCTATGGCGCGGCGGGTGCATTATTCGGGCGACGTTCCTGGAAGACATCAAGGCTGCCTTCGACAAGAACCCCGGCCTCGAAAATCTCCTTCTCGACGACTTCTTCCGTGCGGCCATCGACAAGGCACAACCGAGTTGGCGACGTGTGGTCTCGACTGCCGTGAAACTTGGACTCCCCGTCCCCGACTTCACAGCTGCGTTGTCTTACTACGACGGCTACCGTCGCGACCGCCTGCCGGCCAATCTGCTTCAGGCACAACGCGACTACTTCGGCGCACATACCTACCAACGCACCGATAAGCCCGCCGATGAAACGTTCCACACCGACTGGATTCGAGAGCGAACGGTCACAGAGTAGAGACAGTGGCCGATTCGAGGCGAGCCGGATGCGTGAGCGTCCGGATGAATTGAGAGGAACAACCGGCTTACGCCGACCGCTCGCCTGTGCAGAAAGATGGGCAACATGGCGGAATCATCATTCCGCTCTCGATCCACGCTGCCTCATGCTTTATCATTTGATTCTCGTGGATGGAATGCTATACCGGTAGTCCGCTTGCGATGTGTGATTCGATGTCCTGTAACCGACGCCCCTTCCCATGCGCGTACTTTTCCTCGGCACCGGTGGTTACCACCCCAACGCACGCCGTCATACGGCCTGTGTGATGCTGCCGGAAATCGGACTCGTGTTCGATGCCGGTTCCAGCTTCTTTCGCGTGGCCGATCATCTCATGGGGAACGAGGTGGACATCATCCTGTCGCATGCCCACCTCGATCATGTCTGCGGCCTGACCTATTTCCTGCTTCCGATGGCTACCGGCGAGGTCAACACGGTTCGTGTTCATGCAACGGCCCCCACGATCGACGCGGTCAAAACCCATCTGTTCGCCGAACAACTTTTTCCGCTACTCCCCTATTTCAAGTTTTGCGAACTCACCGCAGACGCCCCGGTTTCTCTACCGAACGAGTTCAAACTCACTCACACCCCGTTAGAACATCCCAGTGGCTCTAACGGGTTTCGGCTCGATTGCGGTGATCGGTCGATGGCTTACATCACGGACACCACCGTCGACGGCACATACACCGAGTTCATTCGCGGTGTCGACTTGCTCATCCATGAATGCCAGTTCGGCGACGACATGGCCGAGTGGGCGGGAAAAACCGGGCACAGTCACACAACGCCCGTCGCCGAACTGGCACGTGATGCCGGGGTAGGGCGGTTGGTGTTAGTGCATATCGATCCGCAGAAAACCGAAGACGACCCTATCGGTATTGAGACGGCCCGTGCAATCTTCCCGCACACAATCGTCGCGGAAGATCTGCTGGAGATCGACTTCTAATAGCAAGCCGTCAGATTAATTCGCTCAGCGGCGCGCCTTCACTCAACACGGGAATCGGTCGGCCGGCTCGGTCGATGTGACTGATCGACGTGTCGATTCCAAGCTGCTTGTAAACGGTGTGGAGTATGTGGGCCGGTTTGACGGCTCGTTGGGCAGGTCTGGCACCGTTCTTGTCGCTGGCACCAACAATCACGCCACCATTGAGACCACCGCCGCCCATTAACACGCTCATCACGTTGCCCCAATGGTCACGGCCCGCGCCGGCGTTGACCTTTGGCGTGCGACCAAATTCGCCCATCACCATCACCATGACGTCATCCAGCATGCCGCGTTGGTCGAGGTCGGAAATGAGTGACGAAAGTGCCGGGTCAAGGTTCGAGGAATGCCGCTTCATTGCGTTTTCAATTCCGGCGTGGTTGTCCCACCCACCGGAATGCACCGTCACGAAAGTCACGCCCGATTCCACCAACCGTCGTGCCAACAAGGCCCCTTGGCCGATCGAATTGCGACCGTACAAGTCACGCAGCTTGGGGTCTTCCTTGTGAATGTCGAACGCCTTGGAAGCGTCTCGTCCGGTCACCATGTCAAAGGCCTGCTGATTGAACTGGTCGATGCCATCCATCAAGCCCGTATTATCAATCTCCCTGCGCACACGGTCGAACGATGACAGCAGCGTGCGACGATCGGCCGCGCGACTTTTGTCGACGCCGGTCGGCAGGCTGACATTCCTCACCTGGAAGTTTCGCGAGTTCGGATCGCTGCCCGCGTCGAATGGGTTGTAACCCACTCCCAGAAAAGCGCTGCCTTGGTAACCGGGTTTGCGACCGACTGTCATCGCATTGGGAACCGACACAAACGCCGGCATGCCGGGACGATTTGCACCATGCACCTTGGAAACGATTGATCCAATGCTGGGGTACATCGCATCCAGACGGGCAGCCGAGCTGCCGTGGTAGCCGGTCCACATCCAATGGGCCGCAGCGAAATGGTCGCCGTTGTCATGATGCACCGAGCGCACAACGCTGACTTTATCCATCAACTGGGCCGTGCGGGGGAACAACTCGTTGATGAACACGCCCGGAACAGCCGTGGAGATTGCGTTGAGGGGACCTTTGTAGTCGCTGGGAGCATCCGGTTTGGGATCCCAGGTTTCCATGTGGGTCGGACCACCGTCCAACCAGAAGCAAATCACCGATTTCTTCGGCATCGCTCCGGGCAAGTTGCCGCCTGCCGCTCGCGCTTCGAGAGCGTCAGTCAAGGTGATCCCGCCGGCCGTCAACGCACCGATTTTGAGCACATTTCGCCGTGAAACACCTTGGCAGTTCCGGCTGGTTCCGCCCAGAGGAATGTCGAGCATGGCATTGATTCTCGAAGAGGTAGGCAACGGGGTAGGACGATTGGGAGTTCCCCACACACGTTACGCGCGTGAAAAACACCGAAGGCTTCCTGTCTCAAGCAGTTACATACAATGCTACAATCTTGCCGACACACCTGCAAGTTGAATCGGAACCTGTTGATGGATGAAGGCTCTGCTATCGAAGATCGACAACCGGACGGCCTGTTCTGTGCCAAATGTGATGTGACGCTCGAAAGCTGGGCCGAAACAGTCGTTTGCCCCGGCTGCAATGCGTCGCATCCGCTGATTCGCGGCATTCCACGATTCGTCAGCGACGAACACCTGCAAAGCTTCGGGCACCAGTGGAATCGCTACGAAGTGGCCCATCCCGACGAAGACCGGGCCACCTTCCAAGCCAAGACGGGCGTCTCGCTGGATGAACTCGCCAATCTCCGCGTGCTCGATGCCGGTTGCGGCGGGGGACGCTATTGTCGTGTGGCCGGAGAAGCCGGCGCGACAGTTGTCGGGGCTGACCACACCACGGCTGTCGAAAAGGCGGCAGAATTGTGCAGCGATTTACCGAACGTCTCCTTCGTGCAAGCTGACTTGAAACACCTGCCGTTAGAGCCAGCCTCGTTCGATCTCGTGTTCTCCATCGGGGTGATGCATCACGATGCAAACACGCGTGCGGTTTTTGATTCCGTCGCGAAGATGGTCAAGCCGGGCGGGCGGATGGCGGTTTGGCTGTACCGCCGTAATCAATGGTGGCAGGAGTGGATCAACAACACCCTGCGACACCGGACAATCCGCATGCCGCCGGAACGATTGAAACGCTGGTGTCGTGTCGGGGCCGGCCTCGGTGCGATCCCACTGGTAAAAAGCACGGTCAATAAACTGATCCCGTTCAGCGCGCACCCATCCCGAGAAAACCGCCTCTGCGACACGTTCGACTGGTACGCCCCGCTGTACCAACACCACCACACCGTGGCCGAACTTTCTGAGTGGTTTCGCGAAGCGGGCTTCGACAACCTGACGGTCCTGCCGCCGGAAAAACAGGGCCGCCTTTACCGCTGGGCGTATGAACGCAATCTGCTGATTGGGAGTGGGGTGAACGTGCAAGGCGTGCGGAACGTGGGGATCGATGGGTGATCTTTGAATAAGCGAGCAGGGCAGGGCGGTCTATTGCCCTCTTGACTTCCCGCGGTAGCGGAACCACTGCACTCAACAGTGGGACCGGATCAGGACAAGCCTTTATCGCCGGAGCCAGTTCTGTCGACGCATTTGAATTCCGCGTCCGGCGTTCTTTCGCGGGCGATCCCACCAATGTGCGGGTCGACCTGTGGGCCGGTTCCGGCTTTGGAACGCTGGCCAGTCGCATCGGTACCGCGCCCGCCCAATTGGTAACTTCCGTCCCCTACACTGTTCTCCATTGGGACTTGAATGCCACAGTTCCTCTGACGATCGGGCAAACATATACCGTCCGGCTCGTCAAAGAAGACGGCATTGCGTCGGCTCTTGCCGTCTCACGTGCAGCAGGAAATCCCTACGCAGGAGGCATCTCGTTCACGCCGCTCGGCTTCAATGCTGTGAACTTCGACCTCTACTTCACAACCGGCAGCCATACAACAGCAGCAACTTCCACGGTTGTCCCCGAGCCCGCATCCATCATCACCTGGAGCCTGCTAGCCGTCGGCATGGTCGGAGGCAGTTGGTTCCACAGCCGTCGCAAGCAACACCTCGCAGCCTGCTGATCGAACACACCACCCTGCTCATAAAGCCGCGCCACACATTCGACGAATCTCTCCCACGTCCTCTTCGCCACACCGACAATGCTCGGCGTGGTGATGGCGTAGCCGAGGAACTCAAATCCCCGGCTGACTCTCCCGACAAACGCCTTGTCGGGATGCTGCTCGGCCTGCAATTCGTCCAGCGTTTCGTTAGACATTAATAAGCTGTCAGGAACCACTGTCTCGTCAATGCACCTGCCACTGCTCGCTTTAGTTTTCTCATTCAATGAAAGTGCCAACGCGACCCGAGATCCGCCAATGAACGGTTCCCTGACACCTTCTTGTTCCCGGAAAAACAAAGCCCCCTCTACCGCTGGGCGTACGAACGCAATCTGCTGATTGGGAGCGGGTAAACGTGCAAGGCGGACGGAACGCGGAAGCCGATGCATGACGTGTGACCGTTCACATCAGCCGGTTCCTTTACGGCTTCTTGTCAGGCTTTTTCCAAGTTGTCGCGTCGATAAATCGCACACTGCCTACGGTGGCTTTGGTCGATTTTGCGTTGTCGGGCATAAAGAAGGCCGAGATGTCGACGCGTTCCGACTTCCCCGGAAGGATCTCTGTGAACGAGTGGCCGTGTGGCGACGTTTTCAACGATTTGCCACCTTCGTCGAAGTACTCGATCGTACATTGAAACTGCTTAAAGGACTTGTTGGACGTATTAGTGACGTCGAAGACGAGCTGTTTGCTACCGTTCTTTTCCTTGATCTTAATGAATTCAAAGGCGAGCGGAGCGTCCCCTTTGAATGTAATTTCGGCGAGTTTCTCCGGCATGCGATCGTGCAAGGGCAGGGGAACCGACGCTAGCTCGAACGGGTAGGCGAATTCCTTCTGCTCGGTAACGATGCGCACCTCTAACGTCGCCAGTTTTCCTTTGAACTGATTGTCGAAAGTTGTCTCATCGTCAGACCCGAATGATCCCCCGCCGAACGAGGAAAGCAACTCACCTTCGGAGTCGTAGGCATACATCTCCAATCGCTTGTCTCCCGACGTGATTGCCTTCAGTTGAACCGTCGTCGATCCACCTCCAACCTCTTTGACGTGTTCAAGAATGAATTCGATGCCGTCGAGTGTCTGCTTCTCTCCCTTTTTCGGGCTGTCGAATTTCACAATGCCAACCTTCGTCGGCAAAGTGAGCGTGACGGAACCCCAAACAGTGGCAATCTTGTCTACTTTTTTCAGGAGATTCTTCAGGTTGATCTGCTGCTGGCGGTCGAAGTTGAGAATCTTATCGCCAAAGGCTCCCCCGCCGAAGCCTTCATCCAACAGGCTGTTCTGGTCAGCATCGACGGCTTCGGTCAATTCGATCTTCACCGGGGCGTCCGAGCCGAATGTGTCGATGGAAAGCAGCTTGGCAACATCGCCAGGCAGGTCGGCTGCACGGAACTGCATGCCTAGAGTGCCCGTGGCGTGCGGCACGTTCTCCTTCAGGGTCGCAACGCCAATCACGAATGGTCCGGCGGCGATGGCGGGGATCACCCGGGGGCCTTTGCGAATCGCCAACTCGCCGAAATCGTATTCGGGACGCCCGCCGATAAGACGGCAAACTTCCTCGATGACGTACAATCGCGAAACGCCCTTCAGGTCAATCGTTACCGGCGTCTTCGCAATCTCGGCATCGAGTTCATCGGCGTCGTACTTCACACCGAGATCGCCGGCCAACTTCAGCAGGAGTTCTCCAGCCGGTTGTGCCTCTGCAGCGAAGTCGACCTTCCAGGATGTCTCAAGATTCGTCACATCAACGGCAGACAGCAGAGCGGGTTTGTCGTCGTCATCGTTATCAAACGGATTGAAGTTCTCGTCGTCGCTTGGTAAATCGCTGCCGCCGATCACTTCGACGTCGCCACCGCCCATCCCGAATTCCTTCTCGGGCAGATGCACGAACCAACGGCCGTCGATTTTGCGGAATTCGAGCTGCTCATTCTTTCCGCCTTTGGTTTTGACGGTTCCACTCGCTTGGGCACCATCAGCTTTTACCCCCGTCAGTGTGCCCGATCCGATCTCCCGTGGCCGATCGAAATCATCGTCGGGCGTGTTCTCCTTGATGAACTCAAAAAAATCGGCAATGAAAGTCGGTTTGTCTTTGACCGCCGATGCCAGTGACGAAATACCGCCTGTGGACTCCCCGTCGTCGCCCCCTTCCTCATTGGGATCGAGGCCGTGTTTTTTTAACAGCTTTTCGGCTTTCTTCTGCTTGTCTTCATCGGTGGCAACCATGAAGGCAACCCCGAAGACCAAACCGCCGGCCAGCATGTCCTGCGACGCTTCGTCCATGCAACTCGCAGCTGTTTTCCAGTCGTCTTCACTGAGCGCCACCTTCATTGCGTCGAAAGCCGCCTGGGGCGAGTCGTAACCGGCCTTGTTGGTCTCGGTTTCCTTCCCGCCGTTCCCGGTGTCCGCATCGCTGCTGCATCCGGCGAGAAAGATCAATAACAACAGGAACGCCGTAGGTTTCACTTGGTCACGCATGGCCCGATCCCCCTGATTCGTTTTCTCGACTGGTTTCGTCCCGGAACAACACACCGCGATTATCTTAGGCGGCTATTCGCCGCGCGGCGCAACGTATTTCGCAGAAAATCGGATGCAGATCAGAAAATTCTGCGGTCGGTTCACCAAATTGGCAACTAAGACAAAAGGAGCAGGGCAGGGGGGCCTAATCAGGACACAGATGATTTCCAATCGACTCGTCACAAGGGGGAGTTCGAGCAGTCGATCGCTGACGATGCCGTTCGAGAACTGTCTGGTTCTCCTTTTCTCTCGGAGATTCTGTCAAGAATGTCCCCTTCTGGCCGAACTCCCCCTAGGAAGATCGCCCAGAACAGCCGAGATCCGCTCTCGTTGAATCTCGTAACATGATCGTGAACGAGAAAGGAGGCAGGTATGTCGTTTCTCTTGCTGGCTGCATTAGCGGCTTCTCCGGGTGATAGACTTGAAACACGCACGCCACAGCAAGCGGCTGTCCGAATTGCGAAAAACGCCCAGACTGGAACCCTGCTGTTCAGCCGGGGGGATTGTTTGGCGGTGAAGGTTTACACGGGGAGTGAGATCACGCATGTCGGGGCCGTCGTGCTGCGTGGCGGGAAGCCGTTTGTTTATGAAAGTGCGAACGGGGCAGGGGTGAGGCGGGTGTCGTTGCGGCGGTATCTTGAATTGCAACAACCTTGCGACGTGCGCGTGATCCATCCCGTGAAGCCGTTTTCGGCAGCGCGCGAACTCGCTTTTGTGAAAGCGCTGGACGAACAACTCGACCGGCCGTACGGCATCAAGCATTTTCGTTCGGGCGAACGGGCCGCCGAATTGCACTGTGCCGAGTACGTGACCGACGCGTTGTGCGCTTGCCGTTTGATTCACGCGAAGAACCCGGTACGTGTTTCACCGGGGAGTTTGCGGTCGGGCGTTGTGAAGTCGGCGTTGTACTCGCAGGCGAGTACGCATCGCATCGCCAACCCTGTACGCAAGGCACCAGCCAATGCCGACTGGTGCGCGCGAACGTGGTTCGATACCAAACGCTGCACGAGCAACTGCTGCTCGCAACTGAGCCGCTGGTTCTTGTGCCGTTAGGCGGCAAACAGAAAGTTTGCCCTACCTACTTGCCACGTTGCTTGCGGACGAGTCCTACAACGACAGCTTCCAGTTCGCGCAAGCCTTCGTCGGGTTTGATGTCGTAGAAGCCGCTTTTGTAATGCACGATCTTTCCGGTCGAGTCGAGCACAACCCACAGCGGAAGTTTCGCACCCAGACGTTGCGGGTCGCCGAACTTGCGGAGCAGGGCACCGTCGTCGATAGCGATCGGGTAGCTGATATTCATGAAGGTCTGCAACTTGCGAATCGATCGCAAGGCGGCCGACTTCTGCGTACGATCGCCCAACCGGGGATCAACCGCCACTCCGACAACCTTCACGTCGAACTTTCGCCGACTGCTTTGAAGATTGAAAAAGTCGAGATACCCCACTTGTCCATAAGGCTCGGTGAGTGGATCGCCCCGGTAATCCCAGAAGTGCAACACAACAATCCGACCGGTCGTCTCTTTCGTGGACATCGCCTTCCCATCCAAGCCGGTCAGTGTCAGAGCGGGGCTTTTCTGGCCGACAAACTTCTTCGCCAACGCGGCAATCCCACCGAGACGTTCCAACTGCAAAGCCACATCACGACCGATGGCCGTGGCCAACGGTTGAAACGCTGTTTTGCTTGACTGTTCGGCCAAGACGACCGCCGCAGCTTTCGCGGTCTTCAACTGTGCTGCGTTCAATTCCGGTTTCGTCTCGTTCTCAGCACGATTCAACGCCGAGTGCAGCTTCAAGAGTGTTTGCACGGGCGGCTTCAACTTCGTCAGTTGTGCGTTATCAACAGTTTTCGCCGACTCCAATTCCATCGTCAGCACGAACTGGTCGCCACGTCCCATGAAGAGACGCCGTTCGGATTTCACAACCAACGGAGTGTTGCGTTCGACCCACAACGTTTCGTTGCGGCCGAAGTTGTTGGAGACTTCGATTTGCCAGCAGTCGCGGCCGGCCACTTTACGGGTACGTGTGATCTCGAACCGACGTTTTCCGTCGACCCAACTGGCTCCTTCCTTCAATCGATCTGCTTTCGGGAACAGCGGCAGGCGGAGCACGTGTGGATACTTCGTGCCGTCATGCGTGTAGAGCAATTTCATGCCCGACTTGCCAACAGCAGCCTGATCCGCGTCGAAACGCACGCGCCCAAACCGTTCGGGCCAAGCCCAAGCTCCGCTGCCTTGTTCGGATACGAAAAACGCCAAGTCGCGCGAGTCGCCGTTGATCAGCAAGCAGTAGGCTTCAAACCGTTTGCTCGGTTCCTTGGGAGTACCGCGATCCAACTGGGCCACGGAACCGGAATACTTCAATTCGGTGGCCGGTCCGTCGTCGAGTGCGGAAGCCATCAAAGACACAAGTAGCAAGGTAGGGAACGTGGTCAAGAGTCTTGTCTCCGGCGGGTAAGGGCTGGGATGCCTTATCAGACATGCCATGCCAAGGAGGAGGCAGGATGACGAGTTCGTCCTCGTCACACGTCGGTCTGTATCATCTCAGATGTGGCATGTTCCGGCAAGCACGCCGCGTCTTGGACCCACAGACCGGCCTTTCTTCGGAAGTTTGGAATCGCAAAGGGTGTCCGTAGCCATACCGACCCGGTTATAATTCCGAGAGCGTTGCGAGAGACGCTGTGGCTGCATTGTGGGTCTGAGAGCTTTCGAGGGTGGTGCATCGTGTCAGGCGGCGAGCTGAAAATCGACGACTACGAATTGGTCAACTGTATTGCCACAGGCAACTACAGTCAGATCTGGGAAGTCATCGACGGTGCCACAAGCGAACATCTGGCGATGAAGCTGTTACTGCCCGTTGCCATGGCTGAATCCAGCCAATTACAAATCCTCAAGCACGAAGCCAAAGTCGCCCAGTCTCTCGAACACCCCAATCTCATCCAGTTCCACAAACTGGTTGCGGGGAAGGGGAGTGCCTACATTCTCATGGAGTACTTCCGCGGCGCGAGTTTGAAAACTCAGATTCATTCTGACCCAGCAGAATTGCAAAAGCGCTTTCGGAAATTGTTCGAGTCGATCTGTCTCGTGTTGGCCTACATGCACGACCGCGGCTGGGTTCACAGAGACATCAAGCCCGACAACATCCTGATGAATAAGGGATCAGAGCTGAGGCTGATCGACTTCTCGCTGTCGTCGAAACATGCCACGGGGTTGTCCAAACTCTTTGCGGGGAAGAAGAGCAAAACCATTCAAGGCACGCGGACATACATCGCCCCGGAAACACTGAAGAAAGAGGCAGCCGTTCCGCAGACCGACACCTACAGCTTGGGAATCACGTTTTACGAAATCCTCACCGGGTTGCCGCCGTTTACCGGAATGTCGCCGAACGCATTGCTGCGCAAACATCTCAGCACAACACCTCCACCGCCTTCGGAAATGAATCCGAACGTGACGCCCGAGATGGATCGCATCATTCTAAAAATGTTGGCCAAGAAACCGGCGAACCGTCACGCCAGCATGAACGAGTTGCTGTCGGAATTCCGGGCCATCAAACCGTTTCACGACGAAGAGGGCATCGGGGGACAGGTCGAGGAAGACGACGAAGAATCGTTGGCCAACATGGGACGCATCGATAGCCGCACCGATGCCAAACGCACCGAAGACTATCTCAACGATCCCAGCTCCGTTCCACCACCAACACCTGCCCAACCGAAGCAGCCAACGCCCGTTCCTCAGCAACCTGCGATGCCACAACAGCCCGCTTACGGGCAACCTATGCAACCGCAGCCAGGCTATGCGTACCCGCCCGGAACAATGTATCCACAACAGCCCGGCATGCCGCAACCTGGAATGATACAACCGGCCATGCCACAGATGCCGGGGCAAGTTCCCATGTCCGGTTACCCCGCCGGCATGCCCATGCAACCGCAGATGCCAATGATGCCCGGGCAAGTCCCGATGCAACCGCAACAGATGCAACCGCAGATGCCAATGCAGCCCCAACAGCCGATGCCGCCCGGTTACCCCGTCGGCGCGCCTCAACAGTATCCGCCGCAAGAGCAGGGCGGCATGCCGCAGCAAGCACCGCCACAACCAGTCACACAACAACCCGCCGCGCCGGCCCCATCGTCAGCGCCGGTTCCCTCGCCCCTCGAACCAACAGACGACGGCACCGAAGACATTCCCTTCATGGACGAACTTCCGGATATCATTTGAGCAACATGTCGACATCCCACCGATTGCCCTTCGAGCGAGGCATCTACGAGTTGGAAGCCCAACTCGTATCACTCGAAAAAGAACTCGATCCCACGCCCACCGTCAAGGAGGCGATCCGCAACCTGCGCGTCGAAATCGCGAAGAAAAAACGCGACGTCTTCGACAACCTCGATCCTTGGCAGATTGTGAAGGTCGCGCGACATCAGGAACGGCCGCAAACGCTCGACTACATCGAACTCGTCTTCGATGAATTCGTCGAGCTACACGGCGACCGTTCCTTCTCCGACGACCGAGCCATCCTCACCGGCTTCGCCAAGCTGGGCGAACAGAAAGTCATGCTCGTCGGCCATCACAAGGGACGCAATCTCAAAGAGCGAAACGAACACAACTACGGCATGGCCAACCCCGAAGGCTACAAAAAAGCACTCGGCAAAATGCAGATGGCCGCCAAGTTCGGCATCCCCATCGTCTGCCTGATCGACACGCCCGGCGCGTTTCCCGGCGTCGGAGCCGAAGAACGCGGGCAGGCTTATCACATTGCCGTCAATCTCCGCGAAATGTCCCGGCTGGCGACACCCATCATTTGCGTGGTCATCGGAGAGGGCGGTTCCGGCGGCGCATTGGGCATCGGCATCGGCGACCACGTCGGCGTTTTGCAGTTCGCCTACTACTCAGTCATCAGTCCCGAAGGCTGTGCCGGCATTCTTTGGAAGGACGTCAAGCACGCCGACAAAGCTGCCCACGCGTTAAAGTTTACCAGCAGCGATTTGCTCCGACTGGGCGTCATCGACGAAATCGTTCCCGAGCCGCTGGGCGGCGCGCACCGCGATCACCGTCAAATGGCCACCACGCTCAAAGGCATGTTGGCCGCCAACCTGAAAGATCTCTCGCAGCTCCCAACCGACGAACTGCTCGATCGCCGCTACGAGAAATTTCGCAAGATCGGCGTCTTCGAAGAAACCGCCGATCCGTCCGCCGTCTGATTTGCTGCCGCCCGAATTTCGTTCCGCCGGCGATTCGTTTCGATTGATCTCCTGACCTGGTTTTCGATCGTTCGCTTTCAAGGTCGCGGGGCCGTGGCGACCTTGAGTCATCCCCTGAAACACACCTAACACCAACGTCCGATAATGTCTGTTATGTTAAGTTGTTATGGGGATTAGGGACTGTATTTCAAGCGGTTTCTGTAACGCACGCTCTCCCACATCAGCCGGCATGCGGACGTTTGCGTGTGACATTCCGCCAGCGAATCAAACAGCAGAAAGATGAACACAAAGATCAACATTGGGTGCCATGCTCTCACGCCGACATCGCCTCCCGAAACACGTCCAAACAACACGGCGGGTTGTCTTCAAGAATGACGCCCAAATCACCGTCCGGCGGGTGAGCATGCCGGGGGCGAGCAGCGACACCTGAGATCACCTTCGCTCTTTGTTCACCCGGCATCTCGTTGGTAAACTCGATCGTTATTCTGGGCAACCTCAACCCCTCGGCTGGCCTCATGTTTTTCACTGCTGGAAAATATCAGTACGGCCATCGCACCGTCGCTTACCGCAGCGACTACTGCCTGTCCTGCGATGACAACACCGTTTCAGTCCAGCAGCGCACCTTCGATGTGTTGCAGGTCTATTACGTTCCCGTCTTGCCGCTGGGGTTTCGCAAGCATTGGCACTGCACGCGATGCAGGAAGAATCCGCATGCGCGCGTGAAAACATCACAGGGAATCAAGATTCTCGGCCTGGGTGTCTTCTCGTTATTCGCCGCCATGACCTGGCTCCTCCCCTTCAAAAACTCCGACGACGCGGAAGCCGTGTGGGGTCTGCGGATCGGCAGCGGTTGCCTCGTGGCATTGTTCGCGGCGCTCATCCTGTTCCACAAACGGGGTTCGTCAATGACGCTCTCTGAAAGGCGAGAAGCCCTCCCGCGTTTCACCCCCACCCACTGCCTGTTCTGCGGCGAGCCATTCAACGCCACCGCGCAATCGTGCGCGGAGTGCCAGGTCGAATACCTGTAATCCAGACCGTCGGACACCCTGCCCCAAAACCACGCGGGCAGGGCGGGTCACGATCTCGATCCTGTGTCATGGAAGTTGACAAGAGGTGGCCGTTCTCAGAAACTCCGCTGGAAGCAACCACTACGTCACTGACCAGCAAACGGACGTTGTAGGTGTGCCACGGCAACATCATTATAGCTAGGGCTTCCAATCAACATGTTCCCAACATTTCTACACAACTTGAAGTTCGGCATTCGTGAAGTTCCAGCCTTTGTGGGTCATAGCTTCGCCGACAAAGACAAAGAGATCGTCGACTTGCTTAGGCACTTCCTCACAAAACTTGGGGGTGAAGTGCGATTCGGGATTGAGACCCGAACCAAAAGGTGTAAGCGAAAAGGTCAATCAACGGATTTGTGCAGCTGAACTCTTTGTTGGACTCTTCACTCGCCGCAATAAGAACGAAGATAACACCTATTCAACGTCTGCTTGGGTCGTCGAAGAAAAAGCCATCGCGATTTCAACTGGAAAACGCCTGATGCGTTTCGGACTTTGGTGGTTTGCAGGACGATTACGAATACATTCTTTTCAACCGCAATGATTTTGGAACTGCATTGGTTCGTGCAATGGATTATGTACTAGCCATCACATCGATCCCATTCGAGACCAAGATCGAAGGCCCCAACAAAATCAACATCCAAGTCGGTGGCCAGAAGTCTTACGAAGAACAGTTGGGAGAACTCAAGCGATTCATTGCATCCCAACCAAAAAACGTACAGTCGCGGATTGCACTCGCAAAAATGATGCACAAGAAAGGTGATACTCTGGCCGTTTGAGACTTATTCACAACACTGATCAATGAGTTCCCCGCTGTGGCTGCCGTACACCACGAATACGCTCATATCCTTCAAGACCATGACGATTTCCAAGGTGCTCTGCTCAGATACCAAAAGTCTCTCGACCTCAACCCGCTGGAATACAAACATTACCGTTGTTATGGACGCTGCCTCTACGCGAACGCCCAGAAGATTCAAGATCCAGTCGTCAAGAAATCAACTTTGAACAAGGCAACCCGATTACTTGAACAAGCGTCATCAATTGGAGGAGAGCACAAACGTCAGGAAATATCCGCAGATTTATTTCTGGCATGCGAAGCTTTGAGTGAGATTGCAGGCGAACAGGAGAGCACTTAATAAATCAGGAGAGTGGCACAGCCCTGACGGACATCGCCCTGCTCTGCGTACAAGTCGGAGCGTCCGGCACAGCCCAATGGCACTGATCCTGTGGCCCGCGGGGTTCGATTTTTTCCGCGTGCGCGCAACCGTTCCGCCAAGGGATAGAAGGCCGTCGATTCCCGAAAACCCCGTTCGCCCGGCTGCAGACGCTCGAAGGAGGTGGAATACGACAGCTTTCGCGCGCCGGTCGATATCGACCGGGGGGCGCCCACAGCGCTTTTTGTTTTTGCGGACGCAGGGGATTCGTCACTGACGGGCAAACCGGCAGTGACACCCGCGACTGAAACCAGAATCAATCACTGACGACAACGGCCAACACGGACCGCGGGCGTCTCACCCGCCGTGTGCGGGCAAGATGCCCGCGGTCCGTCGAAGCGGTCGACGCGAGATTGCGCTGTGCCCACGCCTCGCTTCCTACACCTCTTCCGATCGGGTGGCACGTCCCTGACGAAGGAAGGGCGTGGGTTCCGCGCTCGCCACGCCCATCGCTTCACTCTGGGCGTGCCACACTTCGCACGGAATTGCGCCGCATCAACGCGGTTGCACCAACCGCAAGCGCGATTGCAACTCCTCCGGCAAGTCTTCCACCGGCACGCCCGCTTTGTCCAACTGGCGCAGCAAACGTTGGCCGAAGGATGTGGATCGATCGGTGACGGGGTCGGGGTCGACATCGCCCTGCTCTGCGTACAGATCAGATCGCCAGTCGCGGAGGGTTTCCATCGCCGGCTCTGCGGGGACGCCGGTGAGGATCGGTTCGATTTCTTCAACGAAGGTGGATTGCGCGTCCGGGTAGTCGGAATAGACGGCGGCGATTTCGGTCAGCAGTTTGTCCCGCTCACTCTCCTCGACTTCGCCCAACGGCGGCTTGCCGTTCAACCATTCCGTTGCCACCGCGCGAATCTTCCCGGTGATCCCGCCGGCGAGTTGTTCAACCAGTTCGTCACGCTCGGCGGGTTTCGTATTCTCCAGCGAACGGCGAACCAACTCCCGCAACTCTTCGGTGACGAGTCCGTCAATTGCATTCAAACGTTTGGCAACGGTGTCATCCGCTTCGGCTGGGGGATTGTTGCTTGGCTTCGGTTTCGCATCGTCGACCACGTCAACCACGCGGCCATCGATGCGATTGAGATACGGGTCGAGAACTTCGTGCATCTCCGGAGGAATGACGGGCGTGAGTCGATCCAGCACGACAGCCGAAATGCGCGCGGTGACTGTCCCAACAACATACGGCCGAGCCGACTCGACAATCGCAGCGAGAAAGAACGTGGCCATCACACACAAGATGGCCCCCTTCAGCAAACCGAACACGCCGCCGAGATGCCGATCGTATTCGACGAACCGCCACTTCTCGATCAGCCCATGCAACACCCGCGCGGCGGCGAAGCAGCCGAAGGCGAACAACGCATACAGCAGCAGCATGGCAATCCAGCGATCCAACGGCGGCTTCACATCAATATGCGAAGCCAGGTCACCGGCGAAGCGACTGGCAAAAACGAAGCACAACACCAGCGCGGCAATCGAAGCGAGTTGCCAGACGAACCCCTTCTTCGCGCCGCGACTCGTCGCGACGACCAGGATGCCCAGCATGATCAGGTCGTACCACATCGTTCGTGTCCTCTGCCTCCGTACTTTACGCCACGAAAGTATATCGCATGACGCCCCGGGAGCTAAAGGGCAGAAGGAGCCGACGCGAGAATGGATGGCTGTTGTGGAGATTGGCCGCGAGAAGACACAAAATGCGCAAAAGTATTTTCTGATGTGCGATGTTCTGTTGACCTGGGATTACCAGAATTTTGTTTTGTGTCTTTTGCACATTCTCGCGGCCAATTCAAAACGCCTTACGACTATCCAGCAGTAACGTCACCGGGCCGTCGTTGACGAGTTCGACGTCCATGTGTTTGCGGAACGTCCCCGTCTCGACCGGGATACCGAGTCGTTGCACTTCAGTAACGAATTCCTGATACAACGCGTCGGCCATCTCGGGTGCGGCCGCTTTCACGAAGCTGGGGCGACGCCCTTTGCGGCAATCGCCCAACAGAGTGAATTGGCTGACAACCAACATGCGACCTTGCACATCATCGAGCGCGCGATTCATCTTGCCGTCGTCATCTTCAAAGACACGCAACCCGACAATCTTCGCCGCCAGAGAAAGCGCATCGTCGGAAGTGTCTTCCTCGGCCACACCTAACAACACCAGAAAGCCCTGCCCAATTTGGCCGACGACTTCGTTGGCGACGGTGACGGATGCTTGGGAAACACGTTGAACAACGGCACGCATGTGATGAGACCTACTGCATTGCTGAATAATGATTACTCGTACGAGTTCACTGCGTCCCTCGCTTACGCGTCGGGTTAGAATTTTCCGCGACGGCGTTCTTTGCCGGGGAGCACTTCCAGGCAGGTGGTCCACCAACCGGTGAGGATGGTTTCGATGAACTCATCGGGAATGCCTTCGTCTTGCATTTCGCGAGCGAGCCGTTGGTGATCGTACTCGATCGGAACGAATTCGACATCCAACCGCCCCCCCTGCTCCGAATCTAAAATTGAATCCGAGCCGGTTCGCACGAACGTGTACCAGACATTGGTGTGGCCATCATTCTCCGGGCGTCCAAGACAGCCGACGTTGATGAATCGCCTGCCGTTCGCCAGTGCGCGTTCCCAGTGAATTCCGGTATGCGTCGCCAGGATAACATCGGCCTCGTGATCGTCGGCAAGCTTGTCGAGAAAGTGCGTGCTGGTGGTCGACTCCCACAAGAATTCGTTCATCTTTCGTGGGCTGCCATGACAGAGCAAGAACCGCAGGCCGTCGACTTCAAAACGCAGTTCGCCCGGCAGTTCGCGCATCCAACGCCGATGTTCATCGCTGGTGTTGGCCAGCGTGTAGTCGTAACTGAGCTGGGCAAAATGATTGTCGCGCGGATCGGTGTAGCCGCATTGGCAGTCGTCCAACCCATTGCCGATGCTGTCGTCGTAGTTCCCTTGAACACAAGCCACGTCGGCGGCATGCAACAGCGGAAATACTTTGTCGGGATACGGCCCGAACGCACCGAGATCACCCAGGCAGTAAAGCCGTTCCGCCCCTCGTTGTTGCGCATCGCGAATGGCCGCGTCGAGCGCGAGAGAGTTGTTGTAGACACCGCCGAAAAACGCGAGCTTCATCGTTGCCGCATGTCCTATCCGCTGGCCGAGGGATTCGTGCAGATCGCCCCGTATTGATAGCAGGTGTAACAGGCCCCGTGGCTTAACGGGAAACTACCGGTTGCATCTGCGAGGTTGTCGCCCAACCGGGCGGCGGGTTCGTCCAATAAAATTGGGCAGACGTAGACGCCGCGATCGGTGACCACCCGACTGTGGCTGCAAATGAGCTGACCGGTATCGTAACCATCCATCATGGCGGACGTGATACGGTCGAACTGGTCGTAACCTTCGGTGCGATCTACCTCGGCTCCGATGAGTAACCGGGGCAAAATTTTCAGACGCGGTCGATCACACCCCTGCTCTACCAGCGCGTCGCGGAATCGCCCGAGAATGTTGGCGTCGTCCGCTTCATCCCAGGTGCGGGTCATGGTGATAATCGGCAAAAAACCATGCGCTACCAGCCGGCCGATTCCTTGCATCGCGCGATCGAACGCACGTGGACCGCGAATGACGTCGTTCAACTCAGCCGTCGGCCCGTCGATCGAGACTCGGAATTCGAGTGTGTATGTCGAGTTCTCTTGCGCGGCTGCCAATCGACTTAACCACTCGGCTTGCAAGACCGTGCCGTTCGTGAGCACGGTGGCCGGTCCGAATTCGAGTGTGCGTTCCAGGATGGGCACGATCTCGCGGTTAAGAAACGGTTCCCCGCCGGTGAAGTAATACTCCTTTACACCCCAGGCGACCGACTCAGCCAGCATCTGTTCGACGGTTGCCAGCGAGAGGTAGCCGAAGGAATCGTTATGTGGACTGCAACTGATGAAGCAGTGGGAGCATTCGAGATTACACAAGGTCCCGGAGACTTGAAACCATAACTCATCGAGCGAGTTCAATTCGACGACAGGAACGTTCTGGGATGTGGATGTCTCCGTCATTGTCCCTGCTCCGCTTTCGCCAGCAACGTCATCACTTCGTCGATTTGTTTCAAGCCGATGTTAATCAGGAACCGCGAATCACGTCCGTAACTTTTCGCACCGAGAATAAAGAAGCCCGGCTCTGGATTGACGAGCGTCTGCGGATCGGGATCAGACTGGTCGAGACAATCGGTCGACGTTTCTCCCAACAAGGCGGCCGCCAGTTTGATGGGGCCTTGCGAGGCGTAGCATTCGTGGACTTGCAACTCCTCGTAAAGATTGCGATCGGGACGGTAGCCGACGTTGGCGATCACACGGTCGACCGGCAACTCCTCGACACCGTGCGGTCCTTCGAGACGAAGCAGATAACCATCCGCATCACCTCTGGATTGGATGCCGACGATTTGTCGCTCGGGCATCCATTCGACGGAACTTTCTGCATCGAGCGCCAACGTGTTGGCGGTTCGTGACAGGCGGTCTCGTTCTGGCAGGGTGTCGTTCTCGATGCGCGTCATGGGTGCGGCACCCGCATTGCGTGTGATCCAAACGATGCGGGTGGTGGGATCCCAAACAGCCAATTCGGCCAACCCGACAACCGCCGTGGCGGCTGAGTAACCGCTTCCTATCACGACAGTTTGGCAACCAATAAAACGCGACCGTTGGGATGTTGTGATATCGGGAATGCGATAGTCCCGCGCCGTCAACGCGGCGGTTTCCCCCACACAGGGGATCCCCCCTGCCCCGATCCAATTGTGATGTGGATATGTCCCGGAGCAATCCAGCACAATGTCCGCCGTTTCGTACCGCTCACCCTGCTCGTCTTGGACGAGGAGACGGAAACCATCTTCGACTCGCGACGGTTGGCCGATCGCTTCCCATTTATGCAACGAACATCGACCGATGTAACGGACCGATGTCTGCTCGTGAACGCGCTCGGCCAACAGAGGGGACTTCGCCAGCGGGATCAAATAACGCGCCGCGAACTCACGCCCTGTGATGAAGGAATCGATCTCCGACAGATCGCCACCAGATTTCTGAAAAACTTCACGGCCACGACTCGATGAATTCAATCCGAACGAACTGAAAAGCCGCGCGTGGCCCCAGTCGCGCACGTTTTCCGCGACCTGACCTTTCTCGTAAACATTCACCAGATAACCGGCATCAAGCGCAGCCAGTGCGGCTTCCAACCCGATGGGGCCGGCTCCGATGATGACGATATGCCTTGCACTCTCGGCCACGAACCTGCGCTCCGCAATGTGTCAGGTTAATTCGATACGGCGTCCCGACTGAGCCGAGTCCAATCCCGCTTGCAAGATCGCTTGCGCGTCGCGACCGACATTCGCCGCGCAAACGTCGGACGGAGTCTCGTTGCGATCAAGACAACCAATGAAATACTCGGGACCATTCCGCTCTCCTTCCGGAAGCGGTTCAACGAGAATCTCCTCTTTCGCACCGTCTTCCCTCGCAATCCAAATCGTGCCTTCGTCCGTCCACAGCGTTCCGGATGTCCCGTAATAGACGGCATCGTGATAACCCGAAATTTGACACCAGGATGCTTCCGCCTGGGCGAAACGGTCGTCGTAGATCAAGGTGATGGCCGCGTTGTCGTCGACGGCCATGTCGGTTTTGACCAACCGAGCCGCAACACCCTGCACCGCATTGGGCATGCCGAACAGGTGGCGGAAGGCGACGGCACCGTAACTGCAATAATCGATGATGGCCCCGGCTCCGTTCCGTGAAGCATCGTATAACCAATCGCAAAAATAGTCGCTGCAACCAAATTCACGCGGGCCTTTGTGAGCCATCCGCACACGCGCATTGAACACATGGCCAATCGCTCCGTCTTGTAGCAGACGCCATGCCTGCGTGGTGTTCGCTCGCCAACGGAACGGCCAGTTGAGCATCAGTTGCGTGCCCGCGTTCTCGACAGCGGCCAGCATGCGGTCGGCCTGTTCGAGTGTCGCGGCCATCGGTTTCTCGACGACGGCGTGAATGCCTCGCGCGGCAGCCTGCTCGATCACGTCCGCCCCTTCGGAATTCGCCGTACAAACCTG